>ERZ1031273.159-NODE-159-length-35608-cov-8.689562_pt1 | contig 35608 bp, 29 predicted proteins | sample MGYA00516575_ERZ1031273 | MGnify/ENA primary metagenome ERZ1031273 (study PRJEB33718, sample SAMN03159816) | human skin metagenome | collected 2014-02-25 | study: EMG produced TPA metagenomics assembly of the PRJNA266117 data set (Human skin bacterial metagenome... | reverse complement strand
GCAAGCGGTCGCTTCCTCCGTCACCTGCACTCGTCTTATTGCACAACAACGAGACAAGTAACCCTTTGTATCACAGCGTGACGAGTAACCCTGTGTAGGGACGCTCGGATAGTATCGAGTCGGATGGCGTCCGTCCCCAAACCTGCCGTGACGGATAATAACTTGACGCTGTAACCTTTGACACAACGAACGCACGGTCGTGCGTCCGTTGTAGTACAGCCGTTACTCGTCTCATCGCCACACGTGAGATTTGCGGGGATCAAAGAGTCTAGTGGGTCGTTGTGGCTTCGCTAGAGTTTTGTATCTTTGGGGATATGAAGGAGACCAGACGGCTCTTCGAGAGCCTCTCCAGCTATCCCGCACTGTGGGATAGTTTTCGTTGATAATTAGACAAACAGAGATCGTATGAAACAGAGACAGATATTGGGACTTTTGCTCTTCGTGCTCCTCTTGGGAGCGAGAAGTAGCTGGGCACAGACGGCAGACCAACAGCAGGTCTACGAGGCGTATGTAAAGCGTGACATCAACAGTTGGAAGCGGGTCGTAGACCGTATGCACGCTGAGCCTAACAAGAGCTATGCACGTATTGCCGAGCTGGTCGAGTATGAGTACGGCTACATCGCTGAGTGCATGCTACGCGACAGAAACAATGAGGCGGAGCAGTACCTCAAGCGTTACAAAGCGCACGTAGACTATCTCCTAGAGTGTGACTACAAGACCGCCGAGATGACCGCCTACCTATCGGCTTACTACACTTACCGCATCGGCATATCATGGCTACGAGCTCCGCTTGTGGGCAATAAGAGCATTAGTCTGATGAATCGCTCGATCAAGATGAACCAGCAAAACGCTATCGGCCTGATCCAGCGAGGCAATGCACAATACTTTGCGCCAGCTTTCTTCAAGGGTGATGCTAAGCGGGGAGCTATCGACTACTTTCTTCGTGCTGAGCGTGCGATGGTTTCGCAGGGCAAGAGCAAGGGATCGTGGCTTTACTTAAGTCTCCTGATCCAAATTGCCGAGTGCTACGTAGGTGTCGGGGAGCAGACGCAGGCTGAGACGTGGTATCGCAAGGCTATCGCACTAGAGCCTAGACTCACCTGGGCACTCGATAGTAAGTACCTAGAGAACAAGCAGAAGCGCGGACAGCATTAGAGTGGAGCAGGTGCCATGTCCTTCCAACTAACCTCAAAGTATAAGCCGACGGGCGACCAGCCGGAGGCTATTGCTCTGCTCTCGCAGGGAGTGCGTGATGGGTTGCCTCATCAGACGCTCCTCGGTGTGACGGGCTCGGGCAAGACCTTTACGATCGCCAATGTGATCCAGCAGGTGGAGCGACCGACATTGGTCATTAGCCACAACAAGACGTTGGCCGCTCAGCTGTACAGCGAGTTCAAGGCGTTCTTCCCCAACAATGCGGTAGAGTACTTCGTCTCCTACTACGACTACTACCAGCCCGAGGCTTATCTGATCAATACGGATACCTATATAGAGAAGGACATGGCGATCAATGCGGAGCTGGACAAGCTGCGACTACGTGCTACCGCCTCGCTCCTCTCGGGTCGTCGCGATGTGATTGTGGTCGCCTCGGTCTCCTGCATCTACGGTATGGCCAATCCGAATGATTTTGAGAATAAGATCATCAAGCTGGAGGTGGGCATGCAGATCGAGCGGGACGTGCTGATGCGACGCCTCGCGGAGTCTTACTATGTCAATAATAAGGCGGACTTCGTGAGTGGCTCCTTTCGGGTCAAGGGGGATACGATCGACATTTTTCCCGCCATCGAGTCTTTCGAGGGGGTTGCTTACCGCATCGAGCTGTGGGATGACGAGATCGATCGGATCACCATCATCGACCCGGTCTCGGCTGAGAGCCAGGGGACACTGGATAGCCTACGCATCTACCCCGCCAACCTCTTTGTGACAACGGAGGAGCAGACGCAGCGTGCTATCGTGGAGATCAAAAAGGATCTGGGCGACCGCACAGCAGAGCTGGAGCGCGAGGGACATCTCTTTGAGGCGAAGCGACTCTACGAGCGGGTCTCCTACGATCTGGAGATGATCAAGGCAGTGGGCTACTGCTCGGGCATTGAGAATTACTCGCGCTACTTCGATGGTCGCAAGCCTGGCGAGCGACCCTTCTGCTTGATGGACTACTTCCCCGACGACTACCTCTTAGTCATCGACGAGAGCCACGTATCGATACCGCAGATACGCGCCATGTATGGCGGAGACAAGGCGCGCAAGACCACCTTGGTGGAGTATGGCTTTCGCCTGCCAGCGGCTTTGGACAATAGGCCCCTGGAGTTTGAGGAGTTTGTCAATCTGACCAACCAAGTGATCTACGTCAGCGCCACGCCAGCTGACTACGAGCTCAACATGAGCGAGGGCGTGGTGGTCGAGCAGGTGATACGTCCTACGGGACTACTAGACCCGCCTATCGAGATCCGCCCCACGGAGCATCAGGTGGACGATCTGATGGAGGAGATCGTCATACGCACGGAGCGCAACGAGCGGACGCTCGTCACGACCCTGACGAAGCGCATGGCGGAGGAGCTGAGCGACTACCTCATACGAGCGGGCATCAAGTGCGCCTACATACACAGCGACGTGGACACGCTAGAGCGCATCCAGATTATGGACAGCCTGCGGGAGGGGGCTTACGATGTCTTGGTCGGTGTCAACCTGCTTCGTGAGGGGTTGGACTTTCCTGAGGTGTCGCTCGTAGCAATCCTTGATGCGGACAAGGAGGGCTTCCTGCGCTCGCATCGATCGCTCACCCAGACGGCTGGACGTGCTGCCCGCAACGTGCATGGACTAGTTATCTTCTATGCAGACAGCATCACCGACAGCATGCAGGCGACCATCGACGAGACCAACCGCCGCCGTGCTAAGCAGATAGCTTACAATGAGGCGCATAACATCACCCCTACGCAGGTGGTGAGCAAGCGAACGAATGCGCTCTCGCAGGAGGGCTACGTAACAACAAAATCCTCGGCACAAGCCGAAGCTTATGTCGAGGAAGAGATAGCTGTCGCCTCACCTGTCGCTGAGTACCTCACTCAGGACAAGCTCCCAGACCTGATCGAGCAGGTACGCAAGCAGATGTATGCTGCTGCCAAGGAGCTCAACTTCGTCGAGGCTGCACGCCTACGCGACGAAATGTACGCACTGCAGAGTCGCCTAGAAGATCAAAAGAAGTAGCCCGCTACGCTTAATCATCACGACTAGCAGCGAGCGTGACACTGGCGGCATCGATGACACCGGCGATAGGCGGGATCGCCTTTTGGATCGTTATCTCGCAGCTATCGACCAACTTGTAGCTGTCTAGGATCTCCGTAAGTATCTGCCCAGCGACATACTCGAGGAGGTTGTCCCGCGAGTGGTCTATCTTGTCCGCTATCACATCGTAGAGATCAGCGTAGCTCACCGCATCAGCGACATCATCGCTCGCGATCGCCTTGGTCGCATCGTAAGTAGCGGTGAGGTTGACGATGTATCTATTGCCCAGCACTTGCTCCTCAGGGAGAGCTCCTATATAGGAGTAGAAGTGCGCATTAACGATTCGAATGGTTGCTTTCATAAGAAGGGAGGATTGACTTTTAGTTGGAGCCTTTTGGCTATTCGTGATCTGTATTTATCATAGCCATCGGCTCCACATGCACTATTACGTGGGTGCGCTCGCCGTAGTGCTCCTTGAGCTTGTTCTCTATGTGCGTAGCCCGCTCGTGAGCGAGGATAACAGGCGTATCGTCAGGCAGGTAGATGTCCACCTCGATAGCGACGGCAGAGCCTAAGCTACGAGTATTGAGATTGTGCGGATGGTGCCCCGGGTACTCAGCCTCGATGATCTCTAGGATCGTCTGCTGCTCCTCCTCAGAGAGGCTATGCTCGGTGAGCTCACGCCAAGGGGTCGAGATAAGCTGCACACCGGCCCAGACGATAAAAAGGCTGACACCTGCACAGGCTACTTGGTCTAGGATCGCCCACTGATTGTCCAGCAAGGCCGCCCCCAAGACGCCAACGAGGACAGCGATAGAGGAGTAAGCATCCGTACGATGGTGCCACGCATTCGCCAGCACCGTGTTACTATGCACCCGCTCAGCGACTCCCTTGGTGTAGCGAAAGAGCCACTCCTTCGATAGGATAGAGATAAAAGCTATGATCGCCGCCCAGAGCGAAGGCCGCTGCGGGATAACCCCAGAGGCAAAGAAGAGATAGATAGTCTCTCCACTCTTGAGCAACATAGAGATGCCGATGCCCATCAGCACAGTGGCTATGATCAGCGTAGCTATCGACTCATACTTGCCATATCCGTAGCGATACTTGGTATCTCTAGGCTTGCCCGCGATGCCCACAAAGAGCGTCACGATGATGTCGGTACAGAAGTCCGAGAGCGAGTGTACAGCATCAGCAATCAAAGCAGCACTATGCCCCACGAAGCCCACGATGAGCTTGAGGAGTGTGAGCGCTACGTTGATCAAAGCACCCACCAGTGTGACCCGATAGATACTACGGGTACGCAGGTCGGTATGCTTCTCTTTATTCATAAGATCATGGTGTGAACTGGCTTAATCCTCGATGAGGATCTTGCCACCATACTTCTCGTGGAGGATAGCTAGTCCACCCTCAGCCGTCTCTTTGTAGAGGCTCGGCAGATCCTTGCCCGTCTGGTGCATGGCTGCGACCACCTGGTCAAAGCTGACCCGGTGACGACCATCGGTGAAGTTGGCATAAGTATTGGCATCCAGCGCACGACTGGCCGCAAAAGCATTGCGCTCGATACAGGGGATCTGTACCAGTCCACAGACTGGATCGCAGGTAAGCCCGAGGTGATGCTCCAAGCCCATCTCGGCCGCATACTCGATCTGGTGCAGCGTACCGCCGAAGAGCTGACTAGCAGCCGCAGCAGCCATAGCGCAAGCGACACCTACCTCGCCCTGACAACCCACCTCAGCGCCACTGATAGAGGCGTTCGTACGTACCACATTGGCAAAGAGCCCCGCCGTAGCTAAGGCACGTAGGATACGCTCGTCACGGAAGCTGCGCGTCTCCTGAAGGTAGAGGAGTACCGCTGGCATCACACCACAAGAACCGCAGGTAGGCGCCGTGACGACACGTCCGCCGGCAGCGTTTTGCTCACTGACGGCTAGGGCGTAGGAGTAGACCATACCACGAGTCCGGACGCTATCCTTGTAGCTCAGAGACTTGACCAGCGTGTCGGCCGCTTTGCGACGCAGGCGCAGACCACCAGGCAGTACACCCTCGGCAGCCAAGCCTTCATGCACACTCTGCTTCATCACTTCCCAGACCTTAGCGAGGTAGTCCCAGATGTCGGGACCCTCGCAGCGCTCGACATACTCCCAGTAAGAGAGTCCGCGCTGGTCTAGGTAGTCCATAATGTCGGCCATCGTCGAGAGCTCGTAGACAGGCGTGGTGACCTGCTCATTGAAGGTCTCGTTGGCGAGCGTACCGCCGCCGATGCTGTAGACTTTGAATTCTTTTATCTTCTCTCCCTCCTTATCAAAGGCGGCAAACTTCATCCCATTGGGGTGGAATGTGAGCTCCACACGAGGTTCCCATAGGATGGTCGTTGGGTGGACAGGATTGAGTACCGAGAGTATCGCTTGGTCGGTCATGTGCCCCTTGCCGGTGGCTGCGAGGCTCCCATAGAGAGTCACCTCGATACGATCCACAGGCAGCTCTTTGATCTGCGTTAGAAACATCTCAGAGGCTCGCATAGGAGCTATAGTGTGACTACTGCTCGGTCCGTGACCGATCTTGTAGATTTGCTTGATAGAGTCCATCATAGTTGTTAGGCGTGTAGTCTAATTGACGAGTCAAAGGTACGAAAAAGAGATTAGAGGTTAGGAATTAGAGGTGAGAGGTGAGAGGTGAGAGATTGAGGGAGCAGGTTTCAGAAAGTTCCTCCCTTGGAACTAAAAAGTTCGAAGAGGGGGACTGTTTTTGAAACTCGTATATACAATAGAATCAGCGCACTACACAGCAGTCTCAGCGAGACCTATTGGAATGAATGCACAGCATCCGTTGTCGAATGGCGAGACAGGTAACGACCTGCTTAAACACAACAAACGCACGGACGGGCATCCCTGCATAGGGGTACTCGTCCGTGCGTTCCTATAGATCGAGAACTGATCAGCTACGCTTTGATACTGGCGAGGTACTGACCGTACGTGCTGCCTCGCTGCTGCTCGGCAGCCTCTTGTAGCTGATCCATCGTGATCCAACCCTGACGTAAAGCGATCTCCTCAAGACAAGCGATTACCATTCCCTGACGCTTCTGGATGACGCTGACATAATTGGTCGCCTCCATGAGCGCCTCATGAGTTCCTGTGTCGAGCCATGCGAAGCCACGTCCGAGGGAGATGACGGAGAGCTGTTGCTGCTGTAGGTAGTAATCATTGACCGCTGTGATCTCTAGCTCCCCGCGCTCTGAGGGAGTGATGCTTTGCGCCACTTGGACCACATCATTCGGGTAGAAGTAGAGGCCCACGACCGCTAGATTGCTCTTAGGGTGCTTAGGCTTCTCCTCTATATCTGTAGGCTTGCCCGCAGCATCTAGGCAAACGACTCCATAGCGTGTCGGGTCGGAGACGGGATAGCCGAAGATAGTGGCGAGGCGATGCTGGGTGACGTTGTCTCGAGCCGCCGCCAGCTGCGTGGCAAAGCTAGAGCCGTGAAAGAGGTTGTCACCGAGTACCATACAAACGTCGTCTGAACCAATGAACTCCCGTCCTATGATGAAGGCTTGCGCCAAGCCCTCGGGGCGAGGCTGCTCGGCGTAAGTCAGCTCAATGCCGTAAGCGGAGCCATCGCCTAGGAGACGCTCGAAGCTCGGCAGGTCTTGTGGCGTGCTGATGATCATAATCTCGCGAATGCCTGCTAGCATCAGCGTAGAGAGCGGATAGTAGATCATCGGCTTGTCATAGACAGGCAGTAGTTGCTTGCTGACAGACTTGGTCAGGGGGTAGAGCCTGCTGCCCGTGCCACCGGCTAGTATGATACCCTTCATAGAGTAATAGGTTAAAGTGTAGAAACGTAGCGCCTGACGTCAGCGAGTGAGCTATCTCGCTGCAGTACGATCCCGTCGGACGAGATGACGTATATGACTGGCGTGACAGCTAGGTCATAGAGCGACTCCTCGAGGAGACGCAGATCACCGTTGAAAGCGGGCGTACCAAAGGGTGGTAGATCCGCAAGCCCTTTTTCCCACTCGCTACGCTCATAGACGAGCGAGACGTAGAGGATCTCTGCCTTACCTCCCTCGGTAGCGCGCTGCAAGATCTGATCGTGAGACACTTCTGCCAGCAGATGTGTACAGCGATCACAACCAGGGGTGTAGAAGATGACCACCTTGGGCTTGTCACGCAGTGCGTAGAGTGTCGTATCGGCAAAGGTGTACCCCTCTGCTGCTGGCTGTGCTAGGGTTATGGCGAAGTCTGTGGCAGGCTTGCCAACTTGATTTTGCGACACTAATGAAAGCATATCCTTGTAAACCACTTGATCCACATACTCCACCTGCGGGGATGTAGTGGCCCACTGCAAGGCTTGGATATAGAACGTGTGGTTCTTCAGAGGAGAGCCGCTCTCGTAGAGATACTTGGTATAGAGACGTAGAGCCTCGCTCAGCGCTTTGCCACGCATCACCTTGAGCGGGCGCAGTAGATCCTCCTGCGAGACACTCCCAGCAGGCATACTGCTATAGACAGCAAGATAGTCTACCAGTCCCTGCTCCATAGCAGCCGGATCAACAAGCTGCTCCAAAGTCTCTGCGGGCCAACGATCGAAGAAGTGCTCTAGTACATACTTAGCCCGCTGCAAAGGCTCCTGGATGTTCTCTGGGATCTTTACCATTGGATAGGGTTCTGCTGTTGTACCTTCGCTCAGGTGAGTTGTATCCACGACCCCAAAGGAGGCCTCCACAGACGAGGGTGTCTGCGAGCGCTGCTTACCAGTAGCACTGCATGAAAGAAGAGCCAAGGTGAGCAGGATGGTGGTAGAGATTAGTTGTAGGAAGTGAGACATATAGCTCTTGCGGTGAATGATACTGGGAGGATAAAAAGGAAACGCATCACGCCCTGAGTAGTTCAGTGCGTGATGCGTTTGGGGAGTGAGACTACTTCAGCGTACCAGCCTTAGCCTCTTCGATCATCTTCTGGCTAGGTAGGATGAAGACCTCTACACGACGGTTCTTACGCTTACCCTCAGCCGTTGCGTTCGTATCAACGGGCTCGTGGCTACCACGACCCTCGTACTTCATACGTACGGAAGAGACACCCTGTCCCTCGAGGAAGTCACGAACGCTCTTAGCACGATTCAGTGAGAGTGGATCGTTGATACGATCATTGCCCGAACTATCGGTGTGACCGATGATCTCTAGGACTGTGTCATCGTTCTTGTTTAGGTTATCAGCGAACTTGCGTAGATCAGCACGTGATGAAGAGCTCAGCGTGCTCGAGCTGGTGTTGAAGAGCAGACCGCTGTCGAAGACGACCTTGATAGCTTGTCCCTCATTGACTGTCTCGACCTGCGTACCCGCGGGTAGCTGCTGCTCGAGCTCCTTCTTTTGCTTCTCCATACGATTACCGATGAGTGCGCCAGCAGCACCGCCTACGACGGCACCAATAGCTGCGCCAGCACCCGTATTGCCTGCGACCTTACCGATACCAGCGCCAAGGCCAGCGCCTACGGCTGTACCAGCGCCAGCACCAAGTAGTGTCTCGTTTATCGCGCCACAACCCGATAGGGATAGAGCCACGGCCACGATGCCCGCTGTGATAGATAGTCTGTTCATAGTTTCTGTGATATTTGAGTTAGTAAATATGTCGTTATTGTGTATTTCTCCAGAGTGTTAGCTACGCTTTATTGCTAAAGTAACGCATAAACTGCGAGCGCATATAGAGCTCCTGGTCAGACTGCTTAGAGGCGTTGAGACTGCCTCTAAACTCTTCTATGGATCGGTACCCATGCTGAGTCATCCACTGTGTGAGCTCCTCCAGCATCTTCGTCAAGTAAGGTACTCCATGCTGATACAGTGTGGAGACAACCTGTACAGAGCTAGCTCCGACGAGGAGGCTCTTGACGATGCCTGCGTAGTCCATCACGCCGCCCGAAGCGGAGATAGCGAGCTGGGGTAGCTTGCCCGAGAGGAGTCCTGTGTACTTCAGCGTGTTGTATAACTCTTGTCCCGTTGATATAACAGGTCCCTGAACGATCTCTAGGGTATCTATATTAATGTCTGTCTGCCAGCTCTTGTTAAAGCAGGTCAAGCCCTTGACACCACTCTTGACCAGCTCCTGCGCTAGGTAAAGGATGTTGGTAAAGCGATCTGAAATCTTGAAGACGACTGGTATCTGCACCGTACGGGTGATCGAGATCGCTAGATCTACCAGCTCCTTCTCTAGATCACTACCACGCTGTGCTGGATCTGTCTCGATGCGCATCACATTGAGCTCGAGCGCATCCGCGCCGGCTTCCTGTATGCTCTTGGCAAAAGATTGCCACTCGCCTCCTCGGTAACAGTTAATGCTTGCTATGACAGGGATGTCGACCGCGCCCTTAGCTTCACGGATCAGGGTTAGGTACTTCTCCACTTCATGCTGGCGCGTGTAGTGCAGCATATAGTCGAGCCCCTCAGGATAAGAAGTAGCCACCTCTGCTTGCGCTTGCAGAGCCGTCGCCTCTATCTGCTCCTCAAAGAGCGACTTGAGGATGACTGCCCCGGCGCCTGCCTGTGCCATTGCCGTAACTTGCTGGAGTGAGGCCGTGAGACCAGAGCTACCAGCTATGATTGGATTGCGGAGGGCGATACCTCCGTAGTGTGATGTCAAGTCCACCATGCTATTTGTGCTATGTTACTACTCGCAAAGATACAAAATAACATCGATTGCACCAGCGTTTGGTCAATTCAAAAAGTTGTCGTACCTTTGCATCACCAAAACGCAAGAAGGATGGTGCCATAGCTCAGATGGTAGAGCAAAGGACTGAAAATCCTTGTGTCCCCGGTTCGATTCCTGGTGGCACCACTTCAATAACAATTCGAGATCTCGCAATGCCTATTGCGGGATCTCTTTTTTTATCCTTCTCGACCGATATGGCTACCACGCGACATGACGCTCCACCCGTATGACAGGTCCTTCGGCAACAGCCTTAACGAAAGCTTTATAAGCGATACGTTGGGTAATCCGACATTTATCAGTACTTTTGTGAAGGCATAGTCTAATACTAGAACTAGAAACGATTGACTTATGACACATAGCACACACTGTAGTAGATGGGGCTGGTTGATCACCCTGCTCTCTCTCTCCTTTGGGATCATATATGCACAGCAGAGTACCACACCACAGCGGGTGACGGTCGCATTCTATAACTTGGAGAACCTATTTGACACCATCGATCAAGAAAACAACGACGAGGAGTTTCTCCCCGAAGGTGCCAATCGCTGGACCCTCGAACGGTACCAGCACAAGCTCCGCAACATGTCGCACGTGATCTCCCTCATCGGAGGTGATGGCCCCGCAATCATCGGAGTCGCTGAGATAGAGAACCGCGGTGTCCTCGAGGATCTGATCGCTGAGGAGTCACTACGAGACAAGCACTACGACATCGTCCATTACGACTCTCCTGACCGTCGAGGTATAGACTGCGCTATACTTTACCAGCCAGAGGTTTATAAGGTCTTTGCATCAGGCGCTAGAGCTGTAGAGATCCCTAACGAGCCGTGGATCAAAACAAGAGATGTGGTCTACGCCTCAGGACTTCTCGATGGTGAGATCGTGCATGTCCTCGTGGGGCACTGGCCCTCACGTAGTGGTGGGGAGGCGGTCTCGCTGCATCGTCGTATGGCAGCCGCTAAGACGATGCGCAGCGTCGCAGACTCGCTCTATACGCTCTTCCCTGGGAGCAAAGTGATCATGATGGGAGACTTCAACGATGACCCCATCAGCCCTAGCGTACGTGATGGTCTCGGTGTGCAGAATCATCCTGACCAAACGAAGCCTGCTGACTACTACACCCCTATGCTACAACTTTATAATAAAGGTATGGGGACGCTCGCCTATCGTGACGTGTGGAATCTCTTTGACATCATCGCTGTCAACGGAGAGCTCATCGGCAGCAATCCGACCACGTGGCAGCTATACCGCGATCCCGAGACGACCGATATGGCATTTATCTTCAAGCAACCCTTTATGATCCAGCAGAGTGGTCAATACAAGGGGTACACGCTCCGCACTTTCGTCGGTGGACAGTGGCAAGGGGGCTACTCAGACCACTTCCCCGTATATGTCTATCTAGTCAAAGGTGCGACAAAACGACCGTAGCCTCCCCCTCCTATCAGAGCTGTAGCCACACACCATAGTGTCCACGTAGCATGACCGAAGATGAACTGCAAGAGCAGATTATGAATTCCGACACCCGCGCTGTCGCCTTTACAAAGGCAGTGCAGATGTATCAGGAGAAGCTCTACTGGTTGATCCGTCGTATCGTCAGGCAGCATGACGATGCAGATGACGTGCTACAGGAGACCTTTCTGAAGGCGTGGCAAAACTTAAACACTTTCAGAGGAGAGGCGAAGTTCTACACTTGGATCTATCGCATCGCCCTCTTTGAGGCGATCAACTACAACAAAAAGAAGAAGCGCATCGCAGACAACGAGTACGCTGTCAACGAAGACACCAGCTATCTCCTAGAGAGTGCCGTAGCCGACCCTTACTTCGACGGAGACAAGGGCGAGCTAATCTTACAGCAAGCGCTCGACAAGCTCCCGCCAAAGCAGCGACAGGTCTTTGAGATGCGCTACTTCGACGAGATGCCCTACCGAGATATTGCGACCATCACGGAGACCTCAGAGGGAGCCCTCAAAGCATCTTACCACCACGCTGTCAAGAAGATTCAGCTGTATATCTCTAATCTGAATTAAACTTACCAGGCTTATCTGTATCCAATAAAGTGTAAGGAGAGACCTCTCCTCAAGGTCTCACTAGACTCCACGTTTAATCACCTCTTATGCCTACACCTTCAGAAGACTTGATCCGTCAGATACCCTTGCTCTCGGAGCGATTGGAGCATTACCATGTTCCTGAGGGGTACTTTGATGACTTATCCACCCGCATCCTATCGCAGATACCGCTTGATGAGCCGGCTCCTGCGACAGACGCTGTGGTGGCACCTAGGGCGCATCGTAGAGCTAAGCTATGGGTAAGACTACGTCCGTGGGCTGCTATCGCTGCAGCACTGATCGCCGTAGTAGCCCTATGGGGTGTATGGCAAGTCACTTCGCAGGGGCCTCTGCGCTCTAGCGATGAAGTGGCTAGCTCTGTCTATGATCTCAGCGTCACACCGCTGACAGATGCCGAGTATGCAGACTATCTATACGAGACCTGTGTAGACATCCTCACCGATAACTACGCCATCGGGGAGACTCTCGAGACCCTCTCTGAGGAGGATATGAGCGATGAGATATAATTGATCACAATGCATGGACACGACGATATGATGACACGACGTAATCTTTACAACTTTCTATTGGTAGCACTCCCTCTGCTACTTCTCCCCAGCATAGTCGTAGCGCAGCAGTCCCGCAGTGAGACAAATAGTCGCAGACGAGAGGAACTGGTCAGGCAACGCAAGGAGTTCTTCGCTCAGGAGCTAGAGCTGACAGCTGACGAAGCTACCTACCTAGACCGCACCTTGCGACAGGCGGATCAGAAGCGCATACCGCTATGGCGTGAACTACGTAAGCAGTACGAAGCAACAAGGAGCGAAGCTCTATCAGAGGAGCAAGCAGCTAAGTGCCTCGAGCGTGAGCAGCAACTCAAGTCTCAGCTAGCAGAGATAGACGAGGAGACCATGACAGAGCTGCGCAAGCAGATCCCCGCGCGCAAGCTAGTCAACTACCAGCAGGTACAGCGCGAGTTCGCTAGAAAGTATGTCAAGCGCAGTCAGCTCTACCGCTCTGACAGAAAGTAGCAAAACAAAAGCCCCCCGAAGATGAAGGAGCTCCATCGCAAATAATTTGCGGCGGAGCTCCTTCTTTTTATCTCTCAGCGCATAAACAAAGAGAAGAGCCCTACGTATCTGATACGTAGAGCTCTTCTTTTGTTTGTTGCTCCTAGACGACGGGAGCTAGCGTGAGCGTTAGCGCACAGTGTCTAGGACTTAGCGAGTAGGCTCGCGGGGGATTACATCATTCCACCCATGCCAGCGCCTCCTGCCATAGCAGCGGGATCGGGCTTGTCCTCCTTGATGTCGGCGATGACACACTCAGTCGTGAGGAACATACCAGCGATAGAAGCTGCATTCTCCAGAGCCACACGCGTTACCTTGGCAGGATCGATGACACCATTCTTCATCAGATCCTCAAAGCTGTCGGTACGTGCATTGTATCCGAAGGCACCCTTGCCATCACGGACACGCTGTACGACTACGGCACCCTCCTTAGCAGCGTTAGCTACGATCTGACGGAGTGGCTCCTCGATAGCACGCTTGACGATCTCGATACCAGTGCGCTCATCGTCGGTATCGCCCTGAAGCTTCTCGACAGAAGAGATAGCACGGATATAAGCTGTACCACCACCAGGTACGGTACCCTCCTCGATTGCTGCACGTGTAGCGCTAAGCGCATCCTCGACACGATCCTTCTTCTCCTTCATCTCGACCTCGCTGCCAGCTCCTACGTAGAGGACAGCGACACCGCCTGAGAGCTTAGCGAGACGCTCCTGGAGCTTCTCACGATCGTAGTCGCTCTTCGTATTCTCGATCTGATGACGGATCTGGTTAGCACGCTCAGCTATATCCTCCTTGCAGCCGTTGCCATTGACGATAGTGGTCTTGTTCTTGACGACCGTGACCGTCTCTGCGCTACCGAGCATATCTAGTGAAGTGTTTTCTAGCGTCAAGCCCGTGTCCTCGCTAATGACGGTACCACCCGTGAGGATAGCCATATCACGCATGATCTCCTTGCGGCGATCGCCAAAGCCTGGGGCCTTGACACCACAGATCTTGAGGCCAGCACGTAGTCTGTTGAGGACAAGCGTCGTAAGAGCCTCGCTCTCGATATCCTCTGCGATGATCAGCAGCGAGCGACCCTGCTGGAGCACCTTCTCTAGTAGCGGTAGGAGATCCTTGATAGTAGAGAGCTTCTTCTCGTAGAAGAGGATGTAAGGCTTCTCCATACGGCACTCCATCTTCTCAGGGTCAGTGACGAAGTAAGGAGAGATATAGCCGTTGTCAAACTGCATACCCTCGACAATGTCTACCGTCGTATCGATACCCTTAGCCTCCTCGACAGTGATGACCCCCTCCTTCTTGACCTTCTCCATAGCCTGAGCGATCAGTTGGCCGATCTCCTCGTCGCCATTAGCCGAGATGGTAGCCACATGAGCGATCTGCTCCAGGTCGTCACCCACCTCCTTAGCTTGCTTGCGGATGCTCTCGACGACAGCCTTGACAGCCTTGTCGATACCACGCTTCACCTCCATAGGGTTAGCACCAGAGGTGATGTTCTTGAGACCTACGTTGATGATGCTCTGAGCGAGTACCGTAGCGGTAGTCGTACCATCACCAGCATCTTCATTGGTCTTAGATGCCACCTCACGAACGAGCTGAGCACCCATATTCTCAAACTCGTTCTCTAGCTCGATCTCCTTAGCGACCGTCACACCATCCTTGGTAATGTGCGGAGCTCCATAGCTACGAGAGATGATCACGTTGCGACCCTTCGGGCCTAGTGTCACCTTTACAGCGTCTGATAGCTGGTCTACGCCACGCTTGAGGAGGTCACGAGCCTCTATATCAAACTTAATTTCCTTTGCCATAATTGTATCTGTCTATTTACTTGATTCTTGATTAGGATAAGACGGAGTGGACTAGAGCGTAGCGAGTACGTCGCTCTGCTTCATGATCATGAGCTTCTCGCCCTCGACCTCTATCTCCGTACCAGCATACTTGCCGTATAGCACCTGATCCCCCACCTTGAGGACCATCTCCTCATCTTTCGTACCCTTGCCCACAGCGAGTACCTCGCCCTTGAGGGGCTTCTCCTTTGCTGAGTCTGGGATGATGATACCACCTTGTGTCTTCTCCTCTGCAGTAGCGGGCTTGATCAGCACGCGATCTGCTAATGGTTTGATTGTCATAGTTTATCTTGAGTTATATATTATAGTCTCACTTACCGCGTCCCCTCCATCTATGAGGGAAGCGCGCATTAAGACTAGAGCAAATAATGTGCCAAAAGAGAGAAGGAGCCTCTTGACAAAAGGATCATGACAAAATAGCACTATCCGCGAGTAACCCTCTGTAGGGCTACCCGCGGATAGTATCTAGTGGGAGGAGGTCCCTACAGGTCTCTACTCGTCACGTTCCTTCGGGACTAATGCTTTTTGGAGGTCATGATGTTGAGCACGAGACGATCCGTCTCATTCATACCCACACGACCTATGCTGGTCAGGTTGTCTATCGTCTGATCCACATCATCGTCCACGATGCCCTCGCTACCGGTGACCACCTTCTGCTCCATCGCCAGCAAGGCGGAGAACATAGCCGTGCTCACACCACTCGACACCTTCAGGCTGCAGCTCGGCTTAGCTCCATCGCAGAGTAGACCCGTGATGTTGCCCACCATATTCTTCACAGCATAGCTCACCTGCTGCTTATTACCACCGAGCAGATAGGTCAAGCCACAAGCAGCACCTGTCGAGGCAACGACACAACCGCAGAGCGCCGAGAGGCGCCCCAGTTTCTGCTTGATATAGATCACCATCAGATTACTCAGCATCAGGGCACGAACGGTCTCTTCGTGTCCTTTTTTTTGCTCCTTGGCAAAGGTCAGCACCGGCATCGTCGCCGTGATCCCCTGGTTGCCACTGCCCGAATTGCTCATCACCGTCACAGGAGCTCCGTCCATACGGGCATCGCAGGCAGCACTCGTTGCCGCGATGATCTGCGTCAGTGAGGAGTCGCCTAGATACTTACGACCCAGGTCACTCTGCACCATACGCCCCACAGCGTGGCCGTAGTTAGACTTCATCGAGAGGCGACTGGCCTCCGCATTCACCTCAGCATCAGCTAGAATAAACTCGATCTCCTCCAGCGGAGCTGTCGTAGCGAAGTCATAGACGAGCGAGAAGTTGAGCGCCAGCTCATCCTCGTCCTCCTCATCCTCCTGCTGCCCTATCGGATGGTCCTCCAGCACTTGATCCCCCTTAGCCAGGAAGGTCAGATGGTCATGCTTGCCGCTGATGATCGCGGTGGCAGTCTCGCCACTGGCCGTCTGGATCGTCACCTCAGCGTAGAGCTTGTCGACAGGTTCCGGCTTCGTACCGATGTTGATTATCTTAGCCTCGACCAGACGCTTAGCCTCAGCCAGTTGCTCAGGCGTAAAGCTGTCTAGGAGCGTGAGTCCCTTGTCAGGCTGAGCGATGACGATGCCGAGAGCGATCGCTATCGGTAGTCCGATCATGCCCGTTCCAGGTATTCCGACACCGAGGGCATTCTTGAGCACGTTGGGGCTTAGTAAGACCGTGACACGCTCCGCGGTAAAGTCTCCCAGCGTAGCACTAGCGTAGGCAGTGCAGAGCGACACAGCTACAGGCTCCGTACAGCCCGTGGCAGGCACCACCTCTTGGTGGATGAGCGAGATGATCTCTTGGCGTAAAGCAGGGGTCAGTCTATTGGTCGTCTTCATAAGGTAAGGAGGAATATGCTAGTTAAGGATTTGTCGCTTCGTAATCACTACGTGTCACATAGATCAGAGAGGTCGCCCCCAGCGTGATCACATCGCCAGAGTGCAGTTCGCAGAAAGTATCTGGCAGGTACTCAACGCCAGCGACGAAAGTACCCGTCATACTATCCAAGTCCTGTATGATCGCCTGTCCATCAGGCTCTATCGTGATCTGGCAATGGTTGCGTCCCAAGCTAGGGTCGCTACTATGTATCGGGGTGGTGACCGAGGTGCCACGTCCGTTGTAGCTGCCTATCGTGTTGCACCCCTCGTAGAGCGGGAGCAAGGCGGCGTAGGCAAAGTCGTTGGCGATCAACTGCAAGTAAGCTCGCACCGGCTCCCCCTCGGGAGAGAGGTCGGCGTAGCGTGCGTTGAGATGCTCTAGCGTAGCGCCCCTCAGGCGAAAGCGTAGACTCTCGGAGCATGCAGGGCAGAGCATAGCGACCTTGCCACGGCAGTCAGCATTGGCGAGGATCGTCTCTTCAGAGATCTTGTTCGTACAGTGAGGACAGAGGATATAGTTCACGGAGATGTGTGAGAAAGTTCGTTCTTGCCCACAAATTTACCACAAATATACCACCTAAGCTCACTTAGCTCGGAGTTGCCTGCAGTTTTTCCCCTATGAAACTAGAGTTTCTCACGTAGGAAACTAGAGTTTCAGACTTATGCACTAACAGTTAGCCGAAAGTGTAACGTCCAAAAGCCTCACGAGTAACGATATGTAGGGACGCACGGCTCGTGCGTCCGTTCCCGTTAAAGCCACGATGCAGTAACTTTGATACAACGGACGCACGAGCCGTGCGTCCCTACAAAGGGCTACACGTCTCGCTGCACTACAGCGTAAAATTTGCGCAAAGCGAGGGGGCGACACCTAGACTCCTTGGTCTAAGTGCCGCCCCCTTTGTTTGTGTGCGGTTCATTTGCTGACCCTACTTAGCGGGGGCAGCCACCGTTATTAGTACTTGACCTCCTCGTCTTGACCCATCTCGTGACGGGTGATCTTCTTGCGATCGATGGCACGCCAAGCGTAGAAAATGTACGCCAGGACAAACGGGATCAGCAGCGATACGATGCTCATAGCCTTCAGCGTGTAGGGGCTAGAGCTACTGTTGCGTATCGTCAGCGAGCTATTGAGATCTGCTATCGAGGGGTAGTAAGCCGTGTTGTTGTACCCGAGGATGAGGAGCAAGCTCAGGACAGCAAGGACGACACCGACACCTTCGAGCCAGATACCCTTGCGGAAGCCTTTCTTGACCAGCGTGAGGATCACGCCAGCTAGGACCAGCACCACGCCTACAAGGAAGACGATGAGGATCACGGGCATAGCGAGGAAGTTGTGCAGGTACTTATACTGTACTAGGCTCACGGCACCCGTGCTTGGGTCGACATCGTATCCCTTGGTCACCATGAGGAAGACCACATAAGCGACGAAGAGGACGACGAAGATAGCTGCATTGGGTAGCAAACTCTTGCGAGCACGCTCGTAGGCGACCTCATCTTCGATATTGTTGATGAAGTATAGGAGTGCCGTAGTGCGTGCGAGGAAGAGGAGCGTCACACCGAGCACCACATTCCAGGGGTTGAAGATCGCCTCCAGTCCGTGTAGCTGTAGCCCTGTGAGTGGATCGGGCTGCCAGACAGAGATGGTCTGCATAGAGGCGCCGAGGTCGTAGATAGCACTCTTGTCCACGATGAAGTTACCGCCTGTGAAGAGCGTCGATACCGCAGCTCCTAGTAGTACCGGAGCCAAGACACCGTTGATAAAGAGGAAGGTCTGGAAGGTCTTCTTGCCCCATACGTTGCCATGCTTAGACTGATACTCGTACGAGACAGCCTGTATGACGAAGGTCAAGCAGATCAAGATCCACACCCAGTAAGCTCCGCCGAAGCTGGTCGAGTAGAAGAGCGGGAAGGAAGCAAAGAATGCACCTCCGAAGGTGACTAGCGTCGTGAGCGTAAACTCCCATTTACGACCCGTCGAATTGACGAGCATGCGCTGCAGCGGCTCGTCACGACGCGCTGCAAAGATAAAGGTCTGTCCGCCCTGCACAAAGAGCAGGAAGACAAGCAGGGCTCCCAGCAGTGAGACTAGGAACCACCAGTATTGCTGTAGAAATGCGTAGTCCATTATGATAGTGTGTCTATGGGGTTAGTGATTACTTACTCTCACGCTTGCTAAAGAGCTGCTCCACATCATTCAGATGAGACTCAGGACCATGCTTGATCGCCTTGATCATGATGCTCAGCTCTGCAATGAGGAGGATCGTAAAGAGTACGGCAAAGATGAAGAACGTGGTCATCACGTTGGCGGGAGCAAGCTTAGAGACAGCGGCGTTCAGCGGGAGCATATCCTGGATAGCCCATGGCTGACGACCCAGCTCGGCAACGATCCATCCAGCCTGACTGGCGATCCACGCTAACGGGATGCAGATGACCGTGATGATGTGTAGCCAGCGATAGCGTGCGAACTCCTCAGCACTCTTCTTGCGCTGCAGGATCCACACGAGGAGGAGGACAAGAATAAAGAGGAAGCCGCAACCGACCATGATACGGAAGGCGTAGTACATGAGCGGTACGTTGGGCACCAGGTCTGCCTTGTCCTGTACGTAACCATAGCCAAAGTGGTCGAAGTTCTCCTGTATGATCGCATTCTGACGATCCATCTCGGCAGCGTCACCTGCCTTCTGCGCTTCGCCATAAGCAGCGAGCGCCTCGATAGCTATCTTGCCACGACGCATACGCTCATCAGCTGAGAGCGCTTGGTTGCCGTCCTGGTCGTAGTAACCACCCTCTAGGATATTGTTGATACCTGGCACGTAGCCACTGGTAGAGCGTGTACCCAGCCATGAGAGCATAGAGGGCATCTTGATGTTGAAGACGAATGGATCTTGATTTTCCTCAGCCAGTGGCGTGAGTTTGTTACAGTCGAGCAGACCGATAGCGCTGAGCCCTAGTCCCTTGCCGTCAGCAGTCTTGCCGTCGGGGGTGCTTTCGCCAGCATCATAGAGCGCCTCCATAGCAGCAAGCTTCATAGGCTGACGCTGAGCCACGTTGTAACCAGAGGTATCTCCCGTGAAGGCGGTAAGCAAGGCAGCGATCAGTCCGAAAGGAGCTATGATACGACTATTGGCTAGTGCGAACTCCTTGTGCTTGCCACGAAGGATGTAGATAGCGCAGATACCCAGCGCAAAGATAGAGCCGAGCGTCCAAGAGGAGATGGTCGTATGCCAGAACTTATTGACTGCTGAGCTAGAGAGTGCTACGGCCCAGAAGTCGGTCATCTCACTACGTACGGTAGCGGGGTTGAAGGCCATACCGACAGGGTCTTGCATCCAGGCGTTAGCGACAAGAATCCAGACAGCCGATATGGTCGCACCGATGACGGTCAGCCACGTAGATGCTAGGTGGAAGCCACGGCTCACCTTGTTCCACCCGAAGAACATGACAGCGATGAAGGTCGCCTCCATAAAGAAGGCTAGAATACCCTCAATAGCAAGCGGAGCACCAAAGATGTCACCCACGAGCCAGCTGTAGTTGGACCAGTTGGTACCGAACTCAAACTCGAGGATCAGTCCCGTGGCGACGCCGATGGCGAAGTTGATACCAAAGAGCTTCTGCCAAAACATCGCCCAACGCTTCCACTCGGGGCGATTGGTGCGATAGTACTTAGTCTCGGCTATCGACATGATCACACCCAGTCCGAGTGTGAGTGGCACAAAGAGCCAGTGATAGCATGCGGTCAGAGCAAATTGCAATCTAGACCAGAGGAGTAAAGCGTCTACATTCATTATGCTATATAGTTAAGTTAGTGATTGTCTTGATGGAGCGTGTCGATGACAGGTGCCGTAAGCTGATGCTGCACGAACTCTATCTGCGCCTCCCGGTCTCCCTGCTCGGCAATAACCCGCGGGAAGAAGATAGGACGCAAGATGGCAAACATGATAAAGAGCTTGATGGCTACAATAATCCACAGCAGACGGCTCGTGCGGCTTTGACTCCGCAACCCGTCACGATAAAGGTCATAAAACCACCGAAGTCCCCCGTGCCCCTTGCGCGCTGTACCCGTAGATTCTGTATCCATACTCATCGACACTAGCTGATATTTGCAACAAATGTAGTGTTTCTACACTAAAGAAGAGGTCTACTGGTGGAATATGTCATAAGAAAGAACGATTTTGTCAAGTCAACCTCGCCTTCCCCTACCTATCGCTAGGATAGACTCGGGAATGATCTGGTGCAGCCAGTCGATCACCTCGCCATCGGTCGCCTCCTCAGCAAGAGCCACTATGATTGTGTCGTACCCAGCCACGCTACCGAGCGAGAGCGACGACAAGGAGCTGTCGAGGATGGTCGCTATAGACTGCGCAAAGCCAGGCTCTGTGCGGATCACCAGCATCTGCCCCGAGATCGCATACGAGCGGAAGCCGACCGTCGGAGAGATCAGTCCCGTGGGTTGCGTCGTGACTGCGTCAGCCTGCGGCATCAGGGGGAGCTGATAGCACGACTTGAAGGAGCCGGGGCGCACCCCCTTGGTGGCACCCAGCTCAGAGAGGTAGGTCGAGAGCGTCCCCTGCGTGATGGAGATGTTACGTCCTCGCAGTAACTCGAGGAGCATCGCTTGGTCTGTTACTTCGTGGGTCCTCAGCAGGTCGGCGATGACACTGAGCCGCTGACTCTTCGTTTGCTTACTCATTATGGTACTCAGGGGTGATACTTCGATGGCACAAATGTACTCTTTTATTCCTATTCTAGACTAGTCTGAGCGATGTGTTGACTATACATTTGACTCAGTAGAGGAGGGTGGCGACGAGCGGGAGGTGATCGCTGGGGCCGGCGAGGTAGCTGTCGCCGCCGTACGTTCGTCGCGGACGGCCCCACGGGGCTGGGCTCTCGTGCATGTACTTCTGTGGGGGCAGGGCTATGCGTATCGTCTTTAGCTCTAGACGCGGATAGCGCGTCTCGGTGAGTAGCGTGCGGGAGACGAAGAGTCGGTCGATGCGCTCCCAGTAACCTCGGTAATAGTAGCTCCCTGGGGGCATCGTCTTGAGTTGCTCGTCGGTGAATGGTGGCGTGAGGTCTACCATCGCTAACGAATCGCTTTGAGATAGGTAGGTGTGGTAGGAGGCAGCCCAGCTGTCTGTCAAGCCATCTTCTGGCGTGGCATTGAAGTCGCCCACGACAACGATGCTTTGCTCTGGATTAGCCATCAGCAGGCTATCGGTACGCATGCGGAGCATATCGATGAGCGCAGCACGAGCAGCCTCGGCGGTAGCTCCTCCTCGGCGTGAGGGGAGGTGGCAGACGATGAACGAGAGCGGCGCTGCGGAGGGGAGGCGACCGGAGACGAAGAGCAGGTTGCGTGTCGGGTAGATGCTGTCGGGCGTGATGCGGAGGGGCCACTCCTCGGTCTGCTCTACGGCAAAGCGGTCTGCGTCATAGAGCAGTGCCACGTGAGAGCCACGGCGGTCGGAGCCTGTGGCGCAGATGGTCTTGTAGTTGCCCCCTCGTAAGAGCGTGTGGTGCGCCAGCTGCTCGAGAGCCTCTACACTCTCGACCTCTTGTAGTGCTATGAGGGCGGGTATATCCCAGGCGGTCGCATGAGAGATCACCTCGGCTAGCTGATGGCACTTGCGCTTCATACGCTCTGCCGTCCACCCTTTGCGGGCTGTGGGGAGGTACTCGCGATCATCCCAGCGGGTGCTGGGGATGGTGTCAAAGAGGTTCTCCACATTGTATGAAACAATGGTAAACCTCTGCTGCGCTATCAAGCAGTAGCCATTGCCTAAGAGCAAAAAGAGTAGTACTAGCCAGCGAAAGCGTACAACTACAGAGTAGGTCATCTCAAATAAAAAAGGAAGCGACGCTCCCATAGAGTCTACTATCTCTATGAGAGCGTCGCTTTACGTTGATATGGAGTCTAGAGACTATTGACTTTTGCAATAGTCTCGTCTAGATTACCAGACCACGACACGCTCCTCAGGAGCAATGTACATGGGGTCACCAGGCTGGATGTTGAATGCCTCATAGAAGGCATCGATGTTCTTCAGCGCCTGATTGACACGATAGATGCCCAAGCTGTGTGGGTCGATCTTGGTCAGACGTATCTCCTCCTCGGGAGTGATGTTCTGACCCCATACACGAGCGTAACCGATGAAGAAGCGCTGTGCTGGTGTGAAGCCGTCGATCTTCTCGACCGTCTTGCCCTCGAGCTGCTTCTGGAGTGCTAGATAAGAGACAAGGAGACCGCCCTGGTCAGCGATATTCTCACCGAGCGTTAGGTGACCATCAGCGTTGAGGTTATCATTGATCTTGATCTGGCTGAACTGCTGAGCGAGACGCTCCGTAGAGTTCTTGAAGTTGTTCTTGTCAGCCTCAGTCCACCAGTTGTGCATATTGCCGACAGCGTCAAACTCGCTACCCTGATCGTCAAATCCGTGCGTCATCTCATGACCGATGACCACACCGATAGCTCCATAGTTGACAGCGTCATCAGCGTTGATGTTGAAGAAAGGAGGCTGTAGGATACCAGCTGGGAAGCAGATCTCATTCGTCGAAGGCATGTAGTAAGCGTTGACATCCTGAGGATTCATGAGCCAACGAGAGCGATCGACTGGCTGACCTAGCTCAGACATGTTGAAGTCGTGCTCGAACTGGATAGCACTGCGAAGGTTCTCCACAAAGCTCTTGTCCTCTGAGATGTTGAGCTTAGAGTAATCCTTCCACTTGTCAGGGTAGCCGATCTTGACGGTGAATTTAGAAAGCTTCTCGATAGCCTTCTGCTTCGTTTCGTCAGACATCCACCCGAGCTGAGAGATACGATCCTTGAGCGCAGCCTGTAGGTTGCTGATCATCGTCTCCATACGCTCCTTAGCCTCTGCGGGGAAGTACTTCTTGACATAGACCTCGCCGAGTGCCTCTCCAAGCGTGCCATTGAGGAGGTTGACAGCACGACGCCAGCGTGGGTGCATCTCCTTGACACCTGAGAGTGTAGTGGAGTAGAAGTCGAAGCTAGCCTGTACAAAGTCGTCCGAGAGATAGCTAGCATAGCCGTCGATGGTCTGTGCTAGGACATAGTCCTTGAGTGCCTGTAGGTCTGCCGTGGGGAACCACTTGCTAAACTTCTTGAAGAAGTCTAGCTGACCAGCATTCCAAGACTCTAGAGTCTGAAGCTTGCGCCCCTCGATGTAGCGTGCCCAGTCGAAGCCAGGGTTGTCAGCGACAAACTTCTTAACCTCAACCTTGTTGAAGTTGCGAGCTACATCACGAAGCTGTGTCTGCGAGTAGCACATATCAGCTAGTACGTTGCTGATAGCGATATTGTTTTTCGCAATGCGCTGCGCATCCTCGGCAGAGTAGCCAGCGAGCTGAGCGATGCGCTCGATGTACTGGTTGTAAGCCTTGATGATCTCCGCATTCTTTAGGTCTGTGTAGTACTCCTTGTTGCCCAGAGCCAGACCTGTCTGATTGAGGTTGAAGATGTTCATATCGCTATTCTCAGCATCGGCCATGACGTATGTGCCAAAGAAGGTAGCATCCCCCTTGTTGTCCTGCTGAGCTGCGAAGTCTACGAGTGCCTCCTTAGAGTCGATAGCCTCGATAGCCTTTAGTTCGTCCAGGATCGGCTGAGCGCCTAGCTCGTTGCGCTTGACACTGTCGATAGCCTGCTTGTATAGTACAGAGACGCGATACTCGTTGGTTCCAGCCTTGTAGCTACCCTTAGCGAGCTCATCAACGATACCGTGGATCTGCTCGAGTGAGCGATCACGTAGCACGTCGAAGGTGCCGAAGCGACTGTAAGCCGGCTTCAGTGGGTTAGCCTTGATCCAGCCACCATTGACATAATGGTAGAAGTCATCCTGTGGACGCACGAGGGTGTCCATATCAGCTAGATTGATAGCTGGGACGATCTCCTCGTTGGTCTGATTCTCCTGCTTCTTGTTACAAGCAGAGAACGTAATAGATGCTGCGCATAGAGCAGCAACTAGTAGTTTGCAATTGTTCATATTCGATTGTTCGATTTCAAAATGATTCATAAGTAGAGGAAGAGCCTAACCTAGAGTAGAGGTGAGGGATACTCACCCGCCTCAGTCAGCTTCGCCAGATGCTCTATGACCATATCACGGTCAGAGGCGTATGTCGCGCCAAACCAGCGAGCATCTGTGCTCAAGACCTGTACCTGCGCGAGCCCCTGACGGATCAGCGTGTCGACAACTGTCGGGATAAAGAACTCCGACGTAGGCTCGTTGATATGATCCTTGAGGAAGTCCGCAAAGAGTCTCTCAGAGTGCTCCAAGTAGTCAGGCGTAAAGCCCCAGAGATTCATCGATACAAGTGTACCGCGAGCTATAGAGAGCTTCTTGCCGTCGTGCATGCTGACTATCTCATGGTTCTCATTCTCGTGGATGTTCTTATGCTCGGTAATGTGCATGAGGTAGCCCTCGGGCGAAGCCTTGCATACGCCACGGCTCACACTACCCTCAGCGGTGAGCGTGCTCTCGATGTCGTAAGCGACCATACAGTAGGCACCACGACTATCATCGGGGAGCTGAGAAAGGGAGTCACTCATCGTCTGAAAAGCCTCACGACCGTAGAAGTCGTCAGCATTGATTACTGCAAAAGGGCCATCGATCTCAGGTGCCGCCATCATCAGGGCATGGTTCGTACCCCACGGCTTGGTGCGCTCGGCTGGAGCGGCAAAGCCCTCGGGCAGCGAGTCTATCTCCTGATAGACGACCGCCGTGTCGACTGCCTTCTGGTACTTCTGTAGCACCTGTTCCTTAAATTGCTCAGCAAAGGCGTGACGTATGACAAAGACCACCTTGCCAAAGCCTGCTCGGATCGCATCAAAGACTGAGTAGTCCATAATACTCTCACCAGCCGGCCCCAGCTTGTCTAGCTGCTTGAGTCCGCCATAGCGACTGCCCATGCCAGCAGCCATAATGACTAGTGTAGGTTTCATTCGATCGTTAGTTGTTAAGTGTGTGTACGGGGTGCCACGTTATAAGCGACGTGCGCCCCCCTCTACGTTATTGCGGATAGTGCGTATTTGAGTCGTCCAGATGCTCTAGCACCTCCTCGAGGTAGCGTCGTGACTCCTCACGAGCCAGTTCTAGATTGTGCAGCTTGTAGTTGCCACAGTCACGAGGAGCCACGCCAGGCACAGCGCCCTCATAGTGCGCTACAAAGTCAAAGGCACGGCGGAGCAGGTCTGCGATATCTAGTGGGTTAAGGTCACCGACTATAATCAGGTAGTTGCCCGTCAAGCAACCCATCGGCCCCCAGTAGATGATACGGCTCCCCCACTCGGGATCATTGCGCAGATAGGTCGCTACGAGATGCTCTATCGTATGCAGAGCACTCAGATCGAGGACTGGCTCACGATTGGGAGCCTTCATGCGTATATCGAAGGTGGTCACAACCTGATCACCGACGAGGTCACGACGAGAGACATAGACACCACGCTTGAGACGCTCGTGATCTATGGTAAAGCTTGGGATATCCTTCATTACTTTAGGCTACGCAAGTTACTTTTTCTCGCTATACTCGAGTACTCCAGGCTCTATCTCTAGCGGATTGTCGTAGAAGGTAGGATAGTTAAAGAGCCGTGCCGTACGCTCACCCCACAGCGTGATCTTGTCACCTGTGATGTGAAGCATACTCCCCTCGCGCAGACCGAGCACATCACAGTTGGGGTTGTACTTGACAAACTCTCTAATACGCTGCTCGCGCGTCTCGCCACCATGTCCCTCAGGATGTGCATCGAGGTAGTGCGGATTGATCTGGAAGGAGATCAGCCCCAGCGCCTGCGTTGTATCAGGATTGCAGATAGGCATATCGTTTGTCGTCATGATCGTCGGGCAGGCTAGGTTAGAGCCAGCGCTCCAGCCCACGTAGGGGATGCCGTCCTCGAGGACACGCTCACGGATCAGCTTCATAGCACCCATATCTTGTAGTTGCTTGAGGAGAGCCCATGTATTGCCACCACCCACCATAATAGCCTGTGCAGAGGCGATAGCTTGTAGCGGCTTATCGTAGGTGTGCAGACCCGTGACATTGACACCAACGCCACCAAGAGCATTATTAACCTTAGCTACATACTCATCCCAGCTATAGGTGATAGCGGCATAAGGGACAAAGAGTACATCCTGAGCCACCGGACCTAGGAAGCGGCCAATCTCCTCGGCGGCGTAGCCTAGGTAGGGCTGCCCCTGTGATGCAGAGTTGGATATCAGTAAGAGTTTCTTCATGTCTATACCAAATTGGTTGAGATAATCTAGTCGCAAAGGTACAAAATAGAAACACACGGCTCCACGTTTTGCGCATCGATACTAGTTAGAGATTAGAGATTAGAGGTTAGAAGTAGAGAAGGTGTCTATCATCGGACGCACCTGTTTCCCATTTCCAAACGCTTGTTTTCCATTCCAAAGCGCACCATTGCGAGGAGGAGGGATTTATCGCCTTTTGTAGAAATGTTGTACCTTCGTAACGGCACCAGCCGAACGGATACCGAACTAATATGGATCAAGACAATCACGACATAGAGCAAGAGATGGAGATGGAGGAGACCACTCCGACAGATATAGAAGCGGCATCGACCAGTGCCGACCCGAGCGATGAGGGCTACGTGGCTCCCGAAGAGGACGAGGGCGAGGGACACCTGCACACCCTCGGCGGGATGTACCGTCACTGGTTTCTCGACTACGCATCGTACGTAATCCTCGAGCGTGCCGTGCCTCACATTGAGGACGGACTCAAGCCGGTGCAACGACGGGTGCTCTACACGATGCACCTGATGGAAAACGGCACCCTCCATAAGGTTGCGAAGATCGTGGGTGCTACGATGGCATACCACCCACACGGTGATGCCTCGATCAATGATGCTTTGGTACAGCTCGGTCAGAAGGGCTATCTCATCGACACGCAGGGTAACTGGGGTAACATACTCACAGGCGACGAGGCGGCAGCTGGTCGATACATCGAGGCTAAGCTCTCTAACTTTGCCCTCGAGATACTCTTTGGTGACAAGATCACCCCCTGGATGAAGAGCTACGACGGTAAGTCTCGTGAGCCTGTTTACCTGCCCGCCCGCTTCCCCCTACTACTAGCACAAGGTGCCGAGGGCATCGCCGTGGGTCTCTCCTGCAAGATCCTCCCGCACAATCCTAAGGAGCTGATCGAGGCTGCCTGTGCTTACCTGCGTGGAGAGCCCTTTACCCTCTACCCTGACTTCCCCACGGGTGGCATCATTGACGTGGATCGCTACAACGATGGTAAGCGGGGCGGACAGGTCAAGAGCCGAGCACGCATCGAGCGTATCGAGGATCGTGTGCTGAGTGTGCGTGATCTCCCCTTTGGCAAGACCACCTCGACGCTCATTGACTCGATCCTAAAGGCAAACGACAAGGGTCTGATCAAGATCAAGCGCATCGATGATATGACCGCCGAGACGGCCGACATACGCATCTACCTACCCGTAGGGGTCTCGGCCGATAAGACGATCGACGGGCTCTACGCTTTCACCGATTGCGAGGTCTCTATCTCGCCGAATGCTTGTGTCATCGAGGACGACAAGCCACGCTTCCTCGGCGTGAGCGACCTGCTACGTCACTCGGTGAGGCATACGCGTGAATTGCTGCAGGAGGACCTGCGCCTACAGTTACACGACCGTCAGGAAGAGTATATGGGAGCTTCGCTAGAGCGGCTCTTCATCGAGCATCGTATCTATAAGTTACGTCCCTTTGAGGAGGCTCCTGATCAGCAGACAGCTCTAGACGTAATCCGCAAGGCTCTAGAGCCTATTGTGGGCGACTCTCTGCTAAGGCCCATCACGGACGATGACTTAGCACGCCTCCTAGAGATCAAGATGGCGCGGATCCTGAAGTTTAACCTAGAGAAAAACGAACAGCTCATCCTACGCCTCACCGAGGAGATGGCGCAGATACAGCACCACCTAGACCACATCACCGACTACACGATACACTACTACAGTTCGCTCCTAGAGGAGTATGGCGCTGGCTGGGAGCGGCGCACTCAGATCGGACACTTCGGGACGATCGAGGCTACGAAGGTGGTCGAGGAGAATCTCAAACTCTACATAGATCGCAAGATGGGCTTCGCTGGGACTGGCATCAAGGGCGGAGAGTACGTGTGCGACTGTAGCGAGATCGATGATATGATCGTCTTCTTCCGTGACGGTACCTATCTGATTACCAAAATCGAAGAGAAGAAGTTCCTCGGCAAGGAGCGTGTACTACATATTAATAAGTATGTGCGAGGCGACAAGCGCACGATCTACAATGCGATCTATCTGGATGGTAAGACGAAGACTTCGTTTATCAAGCGCTTTCACGTGTCGGCCAGCATACGTGATCGTGGGTACAACCTAACTATGGGGACTCCTGGTAGCAAGGTGCTCTACTTCTCAGCCAATCCGAATGGAGAGGCAGAGAGCGTGATGGTCAAGTTACTCCGAGGTGCCACTTCGCGACGTATCCTTGTCTTTGAAAAGGACTTTGCTGATATTGCTATCAAGGGACGCTCTGCCAAGGGCAACATCGTGACCCGCGCTCCGATCGAGCGTATCACACTCAAGGAGCAGGGCGGATCGACCCTCGGAGGACGCAAGGTCTGGTTTGACCCAGATGTGAACCGCATCAACTACAATGACCAGGGGAACTACCTAGGCGAGTTTGAGTCGAGCGACCGCATCCTCGTCATTCTACCTTCGGAGCAGGCTTATACGACAGACTTTGGCGAGAGTAACCACTTCTCTGAGTCGCCCAAGGTCATCGAGAAGTATGACCCCGACAAGGTCTGGAGCGTCATCTACACCACACCTGAGGGAGTTACCTACATCAAGCGTGTCTCTATGCCCGACAGCAAGCGACCGCAGGCTATCATAGATCCCGAGGAGCAGCTACTGGCTCTCACCGATGAAGCTGAGGCGCAGTTTACTCTGATCACGAAGCCGCAAGGACGCAAGAAGGCGGCGACGATCGAGATCTCTGTGACTGAGTACGAGCCACTCAAGAAGATCTCCGCACGTGGCAAGCGGATCACTGCGCTACCTATCGACAGCTTTGAGAAGGTAGAGTCCGTAGCAGACGAGACGGAGGAAGAGGAAGAAGAGCTAACCGATGAATAAGCTAAGCAATACGGTCTATGAAACAAAGATTACGACACCTACTTCTAGCGCTTTGCTTGGGGCTATCACTGATGGGTACAAGCAGCTCACTCTCTGCACAGGAGGCAGATACGACTACCACAACTACGACAACTACGACGACTACCACGACTACCACGACAGCCACTACGCCCTACCGACTGCTCTACCTATCGCACGAGTTTCGCTTCGGGTGGAACACATTATATAATGAGTACCTCTCACCTCTCTACTACCGTGGGCAGTCGCTGAGCTACCGACTCTCCTCGGAGGCTCCTATCACACAGGCACACCCTGAGTGGCTCCTCTTGCAGAGCACACAGATCACTGGTGGGCAGCTACTCAACCCCGCACGCACTGGAGCTACCAGTCACCTCGCTTTCGACACGAAGTGGAGCTTCGTACATCAGTGGCGTCTGCCCTTTGGGATGGTCGTGGGCGTAGGCCCTGGCGTTATGGTCGAGGGGGCTACCTCTTACAACGGGCGCAACCAAAACAACCCGGCCGATCAGCAACTCAACGGCGACCTAACGGCACAAGCCTTGGCAGCCTATCGTCTACGCATCGGGTGGTTCGTCGCTGATCTGCGCCTTCAGATGACCTCGGCACTGGTCGGTCTAGGCTTCGCACCTTATTACAATGAGTCTTACCTACAGGCTTACTACTACGACAAGATCATCAACCACTTTGCCCTGCATACCTTCGGTCGGCGGCACTACTACCAGATAGGAGTGGCTCTCGACATCCCTATATGGCGCATTATGACCCTGCGCATGACCTACGACTACACTAACTCGGCAAGACGCATTCACTCCATCTATCGAGGATTCTCAGGACACTATCTAGGAGTCGGTCTAGCCACTTACTTCCGGCCCTTCCGAGGATACCAAGAGGTACATAACGCAAACCACACGACTGCCATCAGCTTATGAATCTAATGAGACTACAGAGCGGGCTTGTCGGCCTGCTACTCCTGCCACTCCTGCTTGCCTGCACACAAGAGCCGAAGGAGCAGGGATACACCAGAGACTATCAGACCAACTTCACCGCACTCTGGACCATACTAGACGAGGGGTACTGCTTCTTTGACGATAAGCTCCCAGCTGCAGGCGATACCACCTGGAGCGACCTCAAGGAGATCTACACGCCTCTAGTACAGCGATGCCAGTCGGAGGATGAGTTTTTCGACCTCATGGTAGAGCTAATGTGTCACCTCAAGGATGGACATGTAAATCTTTTTGCTCCCTTTGATGTAGGAGGATGGGATATTCGCAAAGGAGCTAGATACTGTCTGGATAGTCGCATACGTAACCTTTATCTACAGCCTCATGTGCGCCGCGCTGGCTCGATCTACTATACGCCGATCACTTACAATGGACATGCAGCTGACTCAATCGGCTATATGGTGATTCCCTCTTTCTCCTCGTCTATCTCCTTGACTCATCTGCACGCCGTCTTTACCAGGCTGGCGCATTGTCGCGGTCTGATCATCGATATGCGTAGCAATGGCGGTGGACTGCTGACCAATGCGGATCGTCTGGCTAGCGTCTTGATACCCTCCGATACGGTCGTCGGCTATATGAGTACGAAGACTGGACCTGGACATCAAGACTTCGGTCCGCTCAAAGAGATCAAACTCTCTCGTGCCCCCATCAGCTGGCAGCGTCCTACGGTGATCCTCGTGGATCGTGGCACTTACAGCGCAGCTAACTCGCTCGTCGCTTATGTCAAGGGGACGACCCGCCACGTCCTCTTCATGGGAGATCGTACAGGAGGTGGCGGAGGTCTACCTCGTAGTAGCGAACTACCCAACGGCTGGTGGCTACGCTACTCCTCCTCTCGTATGTACGATGCTCAGCAGCACAGCATCGAGGCAGGCATCGAGCCACACATTATCCAGGAGCAGACGGACGAGGCGACGGCGCAGCAGCAAGATGCGCTCATCGAGCGTGCTATCACGATACTCCTCGCGGCAACTAAGTAACTCCCCACACATCAGACGAGACTGTTGCAAAAGTCAACAGTCTCACAATCTTGCCTGCAAGATTGTCCAGACTTTGCAGAAAGGATGAAGCGCAAGGCGCTGAGGGTGAGGTCTGAAGGGAGCATACCTCCGTATGTGACCGAAGCCGAATCCCGAAAGCAACACAGCGATTCGCCTTTATGCAACAGTCTCCAGACCTATAAACGCAAAAAGAGCCTCCCATCTCAGGAGGCTCTCTTTGTGACCGCGGCAGGATTCAAACCTGCAACCTTTTGATCCGTAGTCAAATGCTCTATTCAGTTGAGCTACGCGGCCGATGAAAACTAAACCCTTAAAAAAAACGACAAACAAGGAGCTGAAACAGTCGGACGCTCACAAGTGTGAGGCGTTCCTCCCCGTTTGCAGATGCAAAGGTACAACATTTTTCGGAACCTGCAAACCTTTTCCGCAAAAAACTTTCGACACAGAGAGCAGCCACCTCCGCAAAAGAGACTACAACCAGCAGAGCTACAACAGAATAACCAGTGCTACAACTTTTACTTTCCAAATATCTCAGTCCCCTCCACAAGTCCCCTCTACCGATGCTCCTCAGAGATTTTTCCACTCCCTACAGCTTTCGAGGACTTCAGCTAATCGTATATGGGTATTCACCTCTGAGGATATCAGTAATATTAGGTATTTCCGGCAGGGAGAATAGCCCGTAACTTTGCATAGATAAAGGGGAACAATGAGTTGCACCGCTCCCCGATCACCGACTATTCAAATAAACATCTATCTATGCAACAGAAACGACTACGTTTTAGTACATTACTCTTGTGCCTCTTGCTCCCGCTCATCGGGCAGCTGCAGGCGCAGACCATAGACTTGGGAGACTTTGCCAATCCCTCGTCACACTTCAATCAGAGCATCGGGCAGACGGCGCCCTTTGACTTTGATTACCTCAGTAGCGTCACCCAGCAGATCTATACCGCTGCGGAGCTACAAGGACTAGAGGGCAAGGAGATCACCAAGCTCGCCTTCCAGATCTATCTGTCTGATGGCGAGTCCTACAACACGGAGTACACCAACGACCTCCAGATCTACCTAACCAACGTATCCGACGACCACTTTGAGCCAGTAGCTGGCAAGTATCACTGGTTACCTATCAATGCTGAGCAAGATCTCTATATGAAGAAGACGATCACGCTCGATCTGATGGACTTGACCATCAATGGTAATCACGAGACCTCAAAGGCTGGCGTAGACTACCACACGCTAGAACTAGAGCTCGACAAGCCTTTTGTTTACACAGGGCAGTCTATCCTCCTCTCCGTACGCTCTAAGGCTACTACTCCTGCTGCCGACGGCAGATCCTATATCGAGTTCTGCAGCTATCCTAAGAATGTCAAAGAGATGCCCGTCCGCACGATCAATAAAGCGACAGACAAAGCTATAAGCGAGGGCTTCATCGGTGTACTCGGTGAGACCGCTGATCGTGGACAGAAGGATCGTGCCGTGATGCGTATCACCTTCCGCGATGCCAGCACGCCTCAGCCTAGCTACGACCCGATACACCCTGTCGTACAGCTCACCGAGGCTGGTTCACTGGCTAAGCTGATGCAGGGGATGGACCTCCTCAAGTGCCAGTCCATCACGGTATCGGGTCCGATGAATGCAGATGACTGCAAGACAATACGAGACAACATGGGCAATCTGACAGAGATCAACATCGCAGATGCGACCTTTGCCGAGGACCAGCTCCCCGAGGCGGCCTTTTACAATATGCCACTCGTTAGCAAGGTGACACTACCCCTCACCCTCAAGGTGGTTGGCGAGAGGGCTCTAGCTCAGATGTATAAGCTGGAGGAGGTCGTCCTAGGCAGTCAGGTGACTAAGATATGCGATAGTGCCTTTGCGCAGAATAGCAGTCTCACCAAGCTCAGCCCGATGCCTGCGCTCACCTCTATTGGCAAACTTGCTTTTAAGGAGTGTACCACACTCACCACATTCCCCTGGCCTGAGACACTGATGACGCTAGACACGGAGAGCTTCTCTGGCTCTGGGCTCACCGAGGTGCGTCTACCCAATGTTGCTGTCGTACCTAGCACCTGCTTCGCCAGCTGTAAGGCACTTGCAAAAGTGTATCTCGGAGCCAAGACCACTGAGGTTATGTATGGCGCATTTGCTCAGTGTAAGGCGCTGACAGATATTACTGTCGAGGCGGTGCAGCCTCCTAAGGCTCACATCAAGGCCTTCAACGGGCTCAAGCCTGCGGACATCAGCTCCATCAATCTCTTCGTACCTAGTGATGCACAAGCGACCTACAAGGAGGCTAATGTGTGGAAGGGCTTCCACATCGCCCCCATCCCAGGCACAGAGCCTCAGGTCAAGAAGTATCTACTCACCTATCGTGTCATCGGAGAGCATGGCTCGCTAACGGCCAAAACGGCTACCGGCGTAGAAATACCTTCGCAGACAGAGGTCGAGGAGCATACGGCTATCACCTTTACCGCAGACCCAGATCTTGACTACATCGTCAAGAGCTTTAAGGTCGATGGTACAGAAACTCCGATGACCGCTGGCGAGCAAAACAGCCAGACATATACGCTCAACATCGAAGCTGCCACAGAGGTAACGGTCGAGTTCGTTCATCGTCCCTATACGGTCACCTACTCTGTACGAGACAATGTGGGAGGCACGATCACAGCGACCTACAAGGGGCAGCCACTCGCCTCAGGAGCTACGACAGCTGTCGGGGAGTCTGAGACGATCATCTTCACAGCCCACCCAGAGGAGCACTACCACGTCAAGAAGTGGGTCGTCAACGGTCAGGAGAGTCCCAAGCCTGCTGAAAACAATCAGTGGCAAGTGATCTCTGGCAAGGACTACGTCGTCGAGGTCCTCTTCGAGCGTGACAAGGTCTACTATACGGTCGATGTATCTCAGGAGGGCAATGGTGGTCCTATCTACCTAGAGGTAGGTGGCGTACGCAGTGCTCTCAAGAGCAAAGTGCCTGAGAATATGGACATCCGTGTCTACGTCGAGCCTGACAAGGGCTACCGCCTAGACTACTGGATGGTCAATAGGGAGCGCATCAACCCAGTCGATGGCTCGCTAGAGTACACGACCAAGGCAACGAAGGATCTACGCATCGTAGCTTACTACGCTAAGGTGGAAGAGGGCAACGCCATCGACGCACCTGCAGCGGGTACGCCCGATGTAGCCATTGCCCTAGAGGGGCAGACGATTACCCTGACCAGCAATACGGGTAGTGCGCTCGACACCGTCGCCCTCTATGACTACTCAGGCCGTCTCATCGAGCAGCGTGTCGTAGCGGACAAGCTCTGCACGCTCACCACACCACAGGCTGGCATCTACCTGCTCTCTATCGGCACGACCACTGCAAAGGTCTGTGTCAAGTAAGAAGCTTATGTAGCATGCACATCAAAGCTTCCTAACCTTACTATATATAGGAGGCAACCCGTCAAGACGCACGGACGTGTCACCCGCTCATGGGGTAAGCGCGATCCGTGCGTCCCTACAGCCGATATGCGTATCGGCCGTGCGACCCGGCAAATCGTCATCCGTCTCTATCTTCTAACCTCTGATATCTAATATCTAACCTCTAATACGATCCCCACGTGGCAATTCTCAAATCTCCACGTGGAGAATAAAAAATGCCTCCGGAGGAATGAAATGAAACTTCGGAGGAATCAAATGAAACTTCGGAGGAATCGTTTCG
>ERZ1031273.157-NODE-157-length-35899-cov-13.153498_pt1 | contig 35899 bp, 32 predicted proteins | sample MGYA00516575_ERZ1031273 | MGnify/ENA primary metagenome ERZ1031273 (study PRJEB33718, sample SAMN03159816) | human skin metagenome | collected 2014-02-25 | study: EMG produced TPA metagenomics assembly of the PRJNA266117 data set (Human skin bacterial metagenome... | reverse complement strand
ACGCGCTGGTGCCCGCCTCGGGGGCTAACCCAGCTGATTCTGTGGTTCCGTGTGGTCGTACCGCGTTCGCCGAGGTGGCCCTCCTTGTGTCTGTCCTGTCGCCGGAGACTGGGGGAGGGGCAGCCCAGTTGGCGCGGGAGCTGCTAATGGCGGGCCGTCCATTCATGCAAAGCACCCCCAGGGCCGCCGGGTGGCAGGCGTATGTGGCAATGCGTATGAACGTGCCGCGGGTGAGCACCAGGGACCCAGAGTTGGCGCGGATTGCGTATGCGCATCCGTCTCAGCCCGTTGTGGACACCAGTGAAGATGCCGGGGCAGGTGCCGCCGTGGTGTGCGTGGGCACCCGTTGCCTGCAACCGGCCACGGATGCCCGCACGCTACGCGAACAGCTGAACGAGCTCAGCGTCCAGAGCCGCAACTAACCCCGCACAAACGCAGACAGAACCGCAACCATGTCAGCGATGTCACTGACCGCGATCATTTCGCGGGCCGAGTGCATACTCCACAAGGCAGCTCCCACATCCACCGTGGTCATACCCAAGCGAGTGGCAGTGAGTGGCCCAATCGTGGACCCGCACGGCATGTTGTTGTTTGACACGAAGTCCTGGTAGGCAACACCGGCGTCCTCGCACGCCTTGGCCCACACCGCAGCACCTACTGCGTCCGAGGCGTAGCGCTGTTGCGCATTAAGTTTCAAGAGTGGTCCGCGCCCCAGGAGCGGGGTGATGCGTGGATCGTGGTGCTCTGGGTAGTTGGGGTGAACAGCGTGGCCCGTGTCAGAGCTGACGCACACAGACCCGGCAAGACTGCGCATGTACGTGTCGTGTTCCTCCCCCTGGTACCCCCAGGCAGAAGCCATGCCATACACAATGCGTTCGGTGACCTGAGCAAGCATGGGGCCACACGCGCCGGACCGTGTCCCGGACCCCACTTCCTCATGGTCAAAGGCCGCAAGCATCACAATGTCGGTGGGGTCGGTGAGCTTTTCGATCGCACACATTCCCGCGTGAACACTGACCAGGTTGTCCAGACGTGGGGACGCAAGGAATTCGTTGTGCGCACCAAACAGAGCAGGCTCCTGGGCCGCGCATGTGTAGATATCGTGGCCCAGGACGTCCTCCGGGTCGACGCCAGCGGACTGTGCCAACAGCTTCTCCAGCTCAACCGGTTCTAGGCCCACCACAGGTTGAGTGTGGCGCTGCTTATCCAGCTTGAGACCGTCGTTGACTCCGCGATCCAAGTGGATGGCCAGCTGGGGAATACGACCAACCGGCCCCGTCGACGCCAAAGCAGTAGTGCCGTCACGCAAAGCAAGACGACCCGCAAAAACCAGTTCACGGTCCAACCACGAATTCAGTAGTGGCCCGCCGTAGATCTCCACGCCTACCTGTGCGGCACCGGCGTTAGTGAAGTCAGACTTTGGAGCCAATTTGAACGCAGGTGAGTCTGTGTGAGCGCCAATGACGCGAAAAACCGGCGCAGCCCCAGCGCCGCCAGCAGAAGCATCAGAGCCACCCTCAGCCCCTAAACCTCCTGTGTTTTTCGCAACATTTCCCGCAACAGTTTTCGGAAGAACAAACGCCATGACCGCACCGTCGCGGACAACCACGTAGCGTCCTCCCGGAACCAAATCCCAGGTCTGTGCTTCGTCAAGTATCTGAAAGCCCTGGCCAGCCAATCGGTCCCGAACATGAGCGGCGGCGTGATACGACGACGGTGACGCTTTCACCACGCTCATGAGGTCGCGCGCGTAATCGTGTGCAAGTGTTTCAGTTGTTTGAGTCATACGTATAGCCTAGTGAACCGTGATTGCTCAGCTTGTTCGCATCGTGGGGTGGACCTTCTTCCCCCTCGCTCTTTTAGCGAAACTGCCGTTCGCCATGTCCGTGGTGGCAGTGATGACATCCGTCTCAGTAGTGACCCACAGCTACGGGATTGCCGGCATTGCCGCCGCCCTGGTTGGTGTAGGAACCGCCGTGTCCGGGCCCGTTTACGGCATCCTGGCCGATAAACACGGCCAACGCCCGGTCCTGGCTTTCACCGCCGTCACCAACGCGGCCAGTCTGTTGGGGCTGGGGTGGGCGCTACGCGCAAGCGACACACAACCCAACGTCCTGCTCATTTGCGCAGCCGCCCTGTGCATTGGGTGTACACAACCTCAAGCCACGTCGATGGTGCGCTCACGCTGGCTCCAAGCCCTGCGTCACAACTTCAACGACGACGTCCCCACTCGCGTGACCAACGCGGTCCTGTCCTATGAATCCATGACCGACGAACTCGTTTTCGTTCTGGGCCCCGTGGTCGTGGGTATCATCGCCACCCTCACGGGTGTGGTGGTGCCACTTGACGCTGCTGCGATCCTGACCGCGCTGGGCGTACTAGGTATCGCCTTCCACCCTTCGTCGGTGTACTCAACGGGACGGGCCACGGCCAGGGTGGACGACCTCGGCGACGGCACCCCCACCCAAGCCACGGCAGCCCCCATGGGCGCGCTCCTTGCGCCCCGCGTGATGGTGCCCGTGGCAGGGATGCTGTCGATTGGGCTGTTCTTCGGTTCCACGCTCACCAGCGTCACCAGCTTCATGGAAACGCTGGGCCGGGCCGACGCCACGGGTCTTCTGTACGGCGTGATGGGCGTGACCTCGGCGCTGTTCGCGTTTTCGGTGGTGGCTCTGCCCGACCGCGTCACCTTGGTCGCGCGCTGGGCGGTCGCGGGGATGATCGCGGTGACCGGTGCCGCCATCCTGAACCTGGTTCCTGGCATGCCCGGTTTGGTGGGCGCGTTGTTGGTGATGGGTACCGGGATTGGGCCCGCTCTGGTGACGCTGTATTCAATTGCCGCCGAGGTGGCACCGACCGGCCGTACTACTGCAGTGATGTCGATGATGGCGACCGCGGTCACCGTGGGGCAGGCTACGGCAAGTGCGGTCGTGGGCAACTTGGTTGACGGTTCTGGTTTCCGTGTGGGCTACGTTGCGGTTGCCGTGGCTACCGCGTGTTTGTTGGCGCTCGCGTTTACGTACATGGTTGTGGGACGCCGGCTCACCAGGTAACGGTGCGTCACGCATGTGCTCCGGGTAGGGTAGAAGAAGTTGCTTCAACACGAGTGAGGTGCCGTGTTTTTAACCGCTCAGCTGACGTCTGAATGGCACGCGTGGCATGACGCGCGCGTGGCTGATTTGGCTACCCGTTTTGGTGCTCTGAGCATCACCGCAATCCAGTGGGTGCAGCCGGGGCAGTCGGGTCGCTGGTTTGACCTTCCCGGTGAATTCACGTTTGACGGCACGTGGATGCACTTCAAGGTGGACCCTGGGCACACTGTGGGCCCAACGGCTGCGTCCTTGGAGGTTACTGACGCCCCCGATTCGTCGCTGGTTTCAGCAACGCACACCAAAGAGGACACGTTTAGTGCCCGGGTGTCGTTGAACACCGGTTTCAACTGGTTGTTGTGTGGCGATGTGGTCGTTGAACTCCTCAACCGTGAGGGGTACGTGGCGTTGCGAAAGCGGGACTCCAAAGCGTCTCTGCTTTCGCGGTTCATCGACGTTCCCACGTTCCCACTGGACAAGTCGTGGACGGTGCAAGGGACGTTTGAGGCGTTTGATCAGCCACAGGCGCACCGCATCGGAACCGCCACACCTGGTTTGGATCGCACGGAAACCTTCCCGGGTACTGTGACGTTTGAGCTGGGCGGGCACCAGCACACGCTGTTAGCTTCTGGGTCGGTGAGCAACGGCCTCTACATCAACTTTTACGACTACACCAACGGAGTCACCACGCCTGAGTGGCGCCGTTTGAATTTGGGTGTTCCGGACCAGTCCGGCGGGGTGATCCTGGACTTCAACCGCACAATTGTGTGGCCCATGGCGTTTACCCCGTACGTGGCGTGCCCGGCTCCCGTTGCCCAGAACATGCTGCCTTTGAGCGTGGAGGCAGGAGAGCGGAAGCCGGCGCAGACGCTGAGCGAATCGGGTGTGAACACTCCTGTTCTTTTGGTGCGCACAGGTGGCGACATCTTCTATGAGAAGTCGCTTGAACACCTCCGTAACCTGGGCGTAGACGTGACGATTGCAGACTCGACTACCGGGGAGCTTCTGCCTCCTCTGACCGGGTACGCAGGTCTTGTGGTGGTGGGGTATGACACCCCCGAGGTCACAGAGGTCAACGAACAGGTTCTTGAACTTCTCAGTGACGCTACGGGTGCGTCCGTTCCCGTTGTGGCCATTGGAAACGTCGCCACTTTGCTCAGTTCGCAAGAGAAGGCTGAAGAACACCCGTGGCAGGCTTCTTTGGAGTCCACGGACTTTTCGGTTGCCTCGTTGGATAGCGAGCAACAGGTCTCAGCTGGGCCGGTGTATGACGTGACCGTCAACGATGTCGTGGCCCGCGACCGCCTGTTTTCGCGGGTAGTTCGCTATGACGAGGGTGGCACGTCCTACATTCCCATTCGCGAAATCGAACCCGTTTTGCGCAAACAGCAGACACGCAAAAAAGCCGAAGCCGAAGGCACAGAACTAACTGAACCTTCGACCTCGGCAACGCTTGAGAGCCAGGCACCTGGGGGCCAGGACGCTGACGGCGGAACGCCTGGACTCCAGTGGTCCACACTTGCCACGTGGCAGGACCTCATTGAGCGGTTTGCGCGCTTAGTGCATTCGCAGATCTAACCCGCTACCCGCTGCGCATCCGCCAGCAGTCAACCGCCCGGCCGTTGCTGACCGCTCCGGGCCTACTTCTTGATGATGTCGCCGGAACGGTGGTGGATCTTGAACTTCACGGATTCGGTCTTGCCCTTGGGATAAACCTTGACTTCCCAGTGAACGTTTCCGTCAGAGGAGAGCTCGGCTTCGTCAACGGTTCCTGGGGTGTGGCGGGTCGCTGACGCGATCGCTTCCTTGAGGGTCTGACGCACAACCGACGCGGCGTTCTTGTCCTTGGAGTCGGCCTTTTCCTCATCGTCCTTGCCTTCAACGGAGGAACCGTCGGCGGAGACTTTCACTTCGGTCTTCTTGCTACCAGCCAGCACGTCGACCTTCCAGGCGCCATCGTCCTCGAATTCGATTCCGATCGCCTTCGAGTCCTTCACTTCGCCTTCGGCAGTGTCGATTGCCGCGTTGGCAGCGTCAACCGATCCGCCCTTTTCGTTTTTGTCGTCATCGCCACCAAGCGACGTCACACCGTTGTCGTCAACGGATTCGTTTGACTCTTCTGTTGCTTGGTCGGCAGGAGCCTGTTCGTCACCTGTGGTTTGCTTTGCGCCCTGGTCGTCGCCACCACCGCAACCGGCAAGAGCCAGTGCCGCAGCGACGGGAACCGCCAGAAACGCTGTGCGCACGTTCAATTTCTTCATAATTCAACCGTAACGAAAAAGGTACGGTAAGTCCGGTTGGCGGCGTGTGATACCAGTTACGGGCCGGCAGCAATGACGTTCCGGCGACCCGCGCAGAGCCTCCTCAGGGGCACCGCACGGCAACGACCAGGTCCTCCAACACTGCCGGCTGCCCACTGGGGTCTTCTACGGTCCGGTCCCACACCTCGGCCAGCAAAACCTCACCAGAAAGTAACGCCGGCTCAGACTGAAGGGTGGGCAGCGCGCGGATGCGAGCCTCCCATTCCTCGTCCGTGAAGTTTGGCCGCGCCCAGGGCGGCATGTGCGCGTGGGAAACGGTGAGGAACACGCCACCGGGGTGCAGGAGGTTGCGGGCGGCGCGGAGGAGTTCTTCGCGGTCAGCCGCCACGTTTGTGTGGAGGAATGACGCTGTGATCAGGTCAAATGTGGCACTTGCGGCGTGCTGAGTGGCAAGCCAGGATTCGGCGTCCGAGGCGGCAAAAATCGCCGTGACTCCCTGCCTGAGTGCGTGCGACTGGGCACGCTCGATGGCCGTGGGAGAGATGTCAACGCCGGTGACCGCAAAGCCTTGGCTGGCAAGCCACAGCGCATCGCCACCTTCGCCACACCCAAGGTCAAGCGCCCGGAGGTTAGGCCGCGGGCCGGGGCTCATGCCCACCCGCGTGAGTGCCTGCTCCAGTGCATGGTTGACCTTGCCCGACCACATCGACTCAGACTCTCGGTAGCGCGCATCCCAGTGTTCGCGGGTTTCCCGCAAGCGGTCCTGGTTGGAGGTACTTCCGCCGAGGTCGTTCATGGTTGGCCTACCAGATGGTGACGCGTTCGGCTGGGTCCAGCCACATGCCGTCACCTGGTTTGGTTCCGAAGGTTTCGTGGAACGCGTCCATGTTCTTGAGCACCTGGTTGCACCGGAACTCTTCGGGGGAGTGCGGGTCGACGGCCAGCCGGCGTCGACGTTCTTCCGCACGGAACTTGGACTTCCACGCGACCGCCCACGCGGTGAAGAACGCACGAGCGTCGTCTTGGGACACGTTGCCACCCGATGCAATGTCGAGTGCCTTCCACGCGATTCCCAAACCGCCCAAGTCGCCGATGTTTTCGCCCACAGTGAGTGACCCGTTGACGGTATCGGTTGGTTCCAGGCCTTCAGGGACCAGGACGTCGTACTGGTCGATGAGGCCCTGCACGCGCTGAGTGAAGCGCTCGCGGTCTTCGTCTGTCCACCAGTTGACTAGGTTTCCGGTGCCGTCGTAACGGGAGCCTTGGTCGTCAAAGCCGTGGCCAATTTCGTGACCAATGACCGCACCGATCGCACCGTAGTTCGAGGCGGGCAGGCCATCTGCGTCGAAGAACGGTGGTTGCAGGATGGCGGCCGGGAACACGATTTCGTTGAGCACGGGGTGGTAATACGCGTTGACCGTCTGCGGGTTCATGAGCCATTCGTGCGGATCGATAGGCTGGTTGATCCGGTCGATGTGGCGTTTGGTTTCAGCGACGGTGGCCCGGTCGACGTTGCCAGCCAGGTCGCTGGCCTTCACCTCGAAGTTGTACTCACGCCACACATCTGGGTAGCCCACCTTTGGGGTGAACTGGCTGAGTTTGGTGAGCGCTTTCTGCTTGGTTTCTTCGCCCATCCAGTCGAGGCTGGTGATTGATTGGCGGTATGCCTCGATGAGAGCGTCGACGAGTTTACGAATCGCGTCTTTGGACTCTGGTGGGAAGTACTTTTCAACGTAGAGCTTCCCTACGACCTCACCCAGGTACCCTTCGACCAGGCTGACGCCACGCTTCCAGCGTTCACGGATCTGCGGAGTTCCGGACAAGGTGCGCGAGAAGAAGTCAAAGTGTTCATCCACGACTGCTTCAGGTAGCGCCCCAATGCGACTGTTGAGGATTCGGTAGATCATCCAGGCCTTGAGGCCTTCGATGTCGGACTGTGCCCACACGTCAGTGTCGCCGGTGATTGCGGACGGTTGGCCCACGATGAAGTGGTCCACGCTGGGGTCTACTCCCAGGGCGTCGAGCCAGGCGTCGACGTCAAAGCCTTCAGTAAGCTCAACGAGTTCAGCGCGCGTGACCGGGTTGTACGTTTTTTGGGCGTCGCGGACAGCCACCCGGTCCCAGTGGTGTGAGGCCATATCGGTTTCGAGTGCCAACACGTGAGTGGCCAAGTCAGAACTGCTGAACCCGGTGTGCTTTTCTAAGTCGGTGAGCTGCGCCAGGCGGTCGATGTGCTCCACGAACTTGGTGCGAATCTCGCTGTACTGGTCGTCTGAGTAGTACGACTCGTCGGGCAACGTGATGCCGTCTTGCATCACGTACATGGCGTACGTGTCAGACTTCATGGCGTCCGGTGACACGTACGCGGCGATCACACCACTGACACCGTGGCGGTACAGTTCGCCGGAAACGCGCGCAAGTTCCTGATGGTCGGTAGCGTTCTTCACCAGGTCAAACAAAGGCTGGAGCGGTTCCAGGCCACGGTCTTCAATGGTTTGCGTGTCCATGAAGCTGGCGTACAGGTCGGACACGAAGCTGGCGTACAGGTCGGACACCATCTGTGCTGCCGAACCCGCGGGTGCAGTCGCGTCTGCGTGTGCTTCAGCACCGTCCCCGGCCCCTGTGCCAAGCCCGGTAATAATGTCACGGACTGCGACCTCGGCGGCGTCATGCAACTGACGCATCTGACCGTCCCCGGCCCGATCCTGCGGAATTTCAAATGTGTCGAGCCACTGCCCGTTGACGTGACGGAAGAAATCATCAGTTGGAAGAACAGTCATGGTTCTACGTTAGCGCCTTGCGGACGTGCACCATAATGAACACATGATCCTCATTGCTAGTGATGCGTTTAAGGGGACGATCGGCTCGCTCGAGGTGGCGCAGAGCCTGCGCGGACCGTGCGAAGAGGCCGGTTTCCCGGTGACGGCTCTGCCTCTTGCCGACGGCGGTGAAGGCACCGTGGATGCGTTGGTGACCTGCGGATATGAGGCGCACGAGGTGGAAGTGACCGGGCCGTTGGGTCAGCAAGTGACCGCGCGGTGGGCGTCGCTGCATGAAACGGCCGTCATTGAGATGGCTCAAGCGTCCGGGCTGCACCTGGTGGACCCGTCGCCACAGACTGCGTGGGATGCTCACACGTACGGCACCGGCGAGCTGATCGCGCACGCTATCGAGAACGGGTGTACGCGGATCGTGGTTGGCGTGGGCGGGTCGGCCACAAGTGACGGTGGCCGGGGCGCACTCAGGGCGGTGAAAGAGGCGGGGGTGGACACCTCGGGCGTGGCCTTCACCGTGGCGTGCGACGTGGACAACCCTTTGACTGGGCCCCGCGGGGCCGCCGAGGTGTTTGGGCCTCAGAAGGGCGCCGACCCCGCAACCGTGGCCAGGTTGGAGGAACGCTTGGCGCGGTGGGCAGACCAGCTGGACCCGACCGGGCGCGTGCGGGACATGCCGGGCGCGGGAGCCGCGGGTGGGCTGGGGTTTGCGCTCATGGCGGGTCTGGGTGCGGACCGAGTGTCCGGGGCCGAGTTTGTGCTCTCAGCGGTGGGGTTCGACGAGCAGGTGGCGCGCGCCAGCGTGGTGGTGACGGGCGAGGGCCAGTTCGACGAGCAGACGCTGGGCGGCAAGGGACCGGGCACGGTCATTGCGCGCGCCGGGGCCGCTGGCGTGCCGGTGATTGTGGTGTGCGGGCAGGCGAAGTTGCGTGCCGGCGACGTGGATGCTGGTCGCGGGGAGCAGGCAGGGGTTGCCGGCGCCGAGGTGGCCGAAGTTTTCGCGCTCACAGACTTCGCCCCGGTCCAGCAGTGTATTGCCGAACCGGGGCGAGTGCTCCAAGAAGTAGGGTACGCGCTAGCGACTACTGTTCGAGACCGCGGCTTTTGCGACGGAACATCACAATGACCAGTGCCACAACGGCGACTGCACCAATAGCGATTGCCACGTAAGCGATCGGTGACATGCCGTTGTTGTCGCCGGCAGTAGCGGAGGCGTCGGTGCTGTCTGCGTTCGCGTCTCCTGCGTTGTCCTTGTTTTCGTCGCTTGCGGTGTTGTCGCCGGTGCCTTGGGCTGGGGCTTCGGTTGTGGTGTTGTCGCCCTCGTTTTCCGAGGTGGTTCCACCGGCCGCGTTGCTGTCCTTGATGGTGAACTTCACTGTTCCGCTGATGGGGTGGCCGTCCGAGCTGACTACGCGCCACACGACTTCGTAGTCGCCGGGCTCGAGGTCGGCCGGAAGTGCCGAGGTTACCTTGCGACCTTCAACCGCGATTTCACCGGCCGACACGTCTTTGCCGTTGTGATTGACCTGGATCTCGGTGCCGACTTCTTGGATGTTGCCGGAAAACTCCAGTTCGAGCCATTCGGGTTGCTTGTCTAGCTGGGCTCCGTCCTTAGGGTTGGACCCGATCAGCTGGTCGTGAGCAAGGGCTGGCGATGCGGCCATCAAACCGAACGCACCGATCACCAAGGTCAGAACTGCGCTGAGCAGTAGGGAAAGTGCTGACCTGTGAGTCATGGCGAGTCTCCAATCAAATAGGCAGTGTATGTCCAGTATGAGGGATGGAGTTGAGAAACCCCTCCGGCCCGCGCGGAGTGGCGCAAAGTGAGCGATACGGCGCATTATATTGCGCAGTTTCGCTCGTTTGGCGCCGTTTCGCGCAACGGTTAGGGGCAGAAACCACTGCAGAAACTAAAAACCACGACAGCCATGCATCTTTTCAGCCTGACCGCCGCGGTGGTTCCAATATAAACCCAAAAGTCATAAAACGTCACGTGAAGTTACTCACCAGTTTCAACTACTTCTCGCTGGTGACGCCTATATCCCGGATCCAGCACCTGGTTGCACACAATCACAACCAGAGCAGCCACCGATGACCCCAACGCTGGGATCAGTAGCGCAGTCTTTGCGCCGTAAGAATCAGCAGCAATTCCAGCCAGCACTGACCCGGCTGCAACCCCCACGCTCATGAGTGTCCCGATCCACGCGAACGCCTCAGTGAGCCGGGACAGGGGAGCGAACTGCTCAATGATGGTCGACGCCGCAATGATCGACGGCGCAACGGTCAGCCCTACGAAGAACATGATGATGCACAAGAGTAACTGCGAAGTCGCAAGCTGGAACGCCCAACCGCCCAGCGCCAACGCACTCAGTGCCAAAGCAAACCGAACCCGCGCTTTGCTCTTCCATGTGATCGCTCCGTACACGATCCCGGCCGACAACGAACCGATCGCATGCACGCCAAGAGCAACACCGGCAAAGGACTTCAATCCCTGCTCTTCAGCAAACGCGACCGCGCCAACGTCCAGCGCCCCAAAGTTAATGCCCACGAACAGTTGCGACATCACCACCACAAAAATTGCGGGGTTCGACATCACTTTGCCTTTGGGCGCAGTCGGGTCGTGCTCGGCGACCGGCGGTTCGGTATCTTTTTGGCTGTAATACAACGCCGCGCCAACGGCCAACGCCACCGACGACCCAATAATCCCCAACGCCGGCTGCACCGCAGTGGCCAACACCGTCACCAACACTGGGCCCACAATGAACAGGAACTCGTCAGCGACGGACTCCCATGAAAGTGCCGTTGAAAACTGCCGAGGTGTAGGAGCGACGTGCGACCACCTGGCACGTACCAGCGACCCCACGCTACCCACACTGGCCCCGGTCACCACCGTGACCGGATAGACAAGCCACCACAGGTCCGCGTACACAGTAACGATCAGAGCAACCGTGGCCACAAGGTGAACGTAGGTCACCGGCACCATGACTCTTGACTGGCCGTGTTTGTCGACAAGTTTGGCCAGGAATGGGGTCGCGATCGCGACAGCCACCATGTACACGGCGGATAAAACTCCAGCCAGAGCGTACGACCCCGTGACACCCTGCACAAAAAGCACGATCCCCAAGCCCAAAATGGCCATAGGGAACCGCGCAATGAGCCCGGCGAACGAAAAACGCCAGGCCCCAGGCAGGCTCAGAATGTCACGGTAGGTTGAAAGCACCAGATAATTCTAGGCCTCCATTGACGGTTTCTTAACACCCGTAGAGGGTGGTCTAAGACACCAAGTGTCATGAATTGCGAATCCTGTTCAGTAGCCTTCGCTGTCGACCAAACTTGACCGGGTCTAGACTCGAAGCATGAGCTCTTCGCCTCTTACCGATACGCTCGCAATCCCCAACCCGCACGCACAACAGCCCGGTGAAGTCGTTAACGCGCTCGACACCTCGGCGGACCGTGGACTCACCGACACCGAGGTTGCCGCCCGGCTGAAAACATACGGCCATAACGAACTCGCTCAAGCAGAAACCGTTCCGCTCTGGAAGCGGGTGCTGCTGTTACTGAACGAACCACTGACCTACCTGCTGTTCGTCGCGATCATCGTTTCGGTCGTCGCGTGGGTTGCCGAAGGTCGGCACGGCGCTCCGATCGACGCGATCGTCATCGCCGCAGTCATCGTCCTGAACACGCTTATCGGGTTGATTCAAGAGCTGAAAGCCGCCGATGCGGTCGCCTCTCTTAAAGAAATGACAAGTCTGAGCGCAACCGTCACCCGTGACGGCAACACCCACGTCATCAACGCCACCGACCTCGTTCCTGGCGATATCCTGCAACTCGACGAAGGCGACGCAGTTCCGGCAGACGCTCGACTGCTTTCCTGCAATGGCCTCATGGTCGCCGAAAGCGCGCTGACCGGCGAATCGGTGCCCGTACACAAGACCGTCGACGCGGTCGCTGCTGACACGCCGTTGGCGGACAGGTTGCCGATGGTCCACTCCGGCACGGCAATTACTAAGGGCAGTGCCCGTGCTGTTGTCACCGGCACCGGGGCCGCCAGTGAGATCGGCCGGATCGCGGGCATGATTTCGGCGGCCGAAACAACCGAAACACCCCTGCAAAAGGAAATGGCGGCAGTGGGTAAGACGCTCACCATCGTCGTCACCGCGATCGCCCTGGCTGTCATGGCTACCGTTTACCTCGTCACCGCGGACCACTCGATGGCGTCACTGGTGAGCATCCTGTTGCTGGGTGTGTCTTTAGCTGTCGCCGCTGTGCCGGAAGGCCTCACTGCGATCGTCTCGGCGATCCTCGCCATGGGTGTGCGCCAGATGGCTGATCACCAGGCGATCGTTAAGAAGCTCGACGCGGTGGAATCGCTTGGCTCTGCCGGGGTGGTGTGTACTGACAAGACCGGAACACTCACCCTGAACCAGATGACAATCGACCGTGTTATCACCGCGGACGGTAGCCATCACGCCACCGATCCCCAGGCCACTGAGACCCTCACGCTAGGCGCTATCGCATCGAACGCTCGCCTCACGGACGAAGGCCCAATAGGCGACCCGACCGAAGTCGCGTTCCTCACCGCGTGCTCCGAAGCCGGAAACACTGTGCCCCGTGTGCATCGCCTTGATGAGTTGCCGTTTTCCTCCGAACGCAAACGCATGTCCGTCCTCACGGCACACGACAGTGGTGACCCTGACACCGCGCAACTTGTCATGAAAGGTGCCCCTGATGTTGTGCTCGCCCGTTGCACTCACGTGCGCACCGCAGGCGGGGACGTAGAGGCCACTCCCGAGGTGCGTGCCCGTCTCGACGAAGAGGTCACCTCGCTGGCTGGGGAGGCTTACCGGACACTGGCGGTGGCCGTGCGCGAGGTGCCTGCCACCTCGGGCGGGGAAGGAAACCCCGAACCTAACCTGGACGCGCAGATGGAACAGGGACTGACCTTCGTGGGTCTTGTCGCGATGATCGACCCACCCAGGCCGGAAGCCAAGGCCGCCATTGCCCAAGCTCAAGAGGCCGGGATCCGCATCATCATGATCACCGGCGACCACCCGCTCACAGCCAAACGGATCGCCACAGACCTGGGTATCAACAAGCCGAAGATCCTCACCGGTGCCCAGCTGAACGAACTCGATGACGCGCAGTTCGACGAGGCCGTCGAGACTACCGCTGTCTTTGCTCGCGTCGACCCCAGCCACAAGTTACGGATCGTCACAAGCTTGCAAGCCCACGGTCATGTCGTGTCGATGACCGGCGACGGCGTCAACGACGCGCCGGCACTCAAACGCGCAGACATCGGTGTGGCGATGGGCATTACTGGCACACGGGTGTCCCACGATGCGGCGACGATGATTCTTGCCGATGACAACTTCTCCTCGATCATCAGCGCAGTCAAACTGGGGCGTGGCATCTACTCCAACCTCAAGAAAGTGCTGCGGTACCTGCTGTCATCGAACATGGGGGAGGTTCTCACAGTCTTTGGCGGTGTCGTACTCGCAAGTGTGCTGGGATTCATTGAAGCCGACGGTTCGGTGATCCTTCCGCTACTTGCCACCCAGATTCTGTGGGTGAACCTGGTCACCGACTCATCTCCAGCGCTCGCCCTGGGGGTGGACCCCGTTGATGACCACGTGATGACCAGGCCTCCGCGTCGGCCAGATCAACGCGCGCTTGACGGTCGCGAATGGGCGCGGATCCTCAGCACCGGGTTCGTCATGGCAGCGCTGTCCCTGCTCGCTCTGGACGTCTGCCTACCCGGCGGACTCATCGCTGGTGACGACGACGTAGCCACTGGCCGGACGGTCGCTTTCACGGTTCTCGTCATCCTGCAGCTGGTCAACGCGCTGTCGGTCCGGCACGCGCACAGGTCAATGTTTATTGGCGTGCTGAGCAACCGTTGGTTGTGGCTGGCGTTGGCAATCGGGTTGCTGCTGCAAGTCTTGGTCGTTTACGTGCCGATTCTGAACGCCGCGTTTTCGACCGTGCCTCTGGACTGGGAGCACTGGTTGCTGGTCATCGGCTGCGCGGTGGTCTTCATGATCCTTGAAGAACTGCGACGGGCAGTCGTGACGATGGCCCAGCGGGGTTAAACCGTCAACCCCTCTACTTGAGAACAGCCCCCACAACCTCGCGCGCTTGCTCTTGAACCTGAGCCAAGTGGTCATCGCCCTTGAACGACTCTGCGTAGATCTTGTACACGTCTTCCGTGCCAGACGGCCGTGCCGCGAACCACGCGTTATCCGTAGTCACTTTCAAACCGCCAATAGCGGCACCATTCCCGGGTGCCTCCGTGAACGTGCCCGTGATGGGGTCGCCAGCCAGAGTGGTGGCGGTGACGTCTGACGCACTGAGTTTCTTCAAAACAGCCTTTTGCTCAGGCGTGGCCGGCGCATCGACGCGGGCATAAGAGCTTGAACCCAACTCGTCAACCAGCTTGGCGTGACGCTGCGACGGGGTTTCGCCCGTCTTGGCCGTGATTTCGGCAGCCAGCAGGCACAGCAGAATTCCGTCTTTATCCGTGGACCACGCAGAGCCGTCCATCCGCAAGAACGACGCACCCGCGGACTCCTCACCACCGAATCCCAAAGTGCCGTCGGCTAACCCATCTACGAACCATTTGAACCCAACGGGCACCTCGACCAGCTTCCGACCCAGGCGGGCAGCCACCCGGTCAATGAGACTGGAGGACACCAGCGTCTTCCCAATTGCCACCTCGGCGCCCCAACCGGGACGGTTCTGGAACAGATAGTCAATGGCAACGGCCAGGTAATGGTTGGGGTTCATGAGTCCGCCATCAGGGGTGACGATCCCGTGCCGGTCAGCATCCGGGTCGTTCCCAAAGCACAAGTCGTAGTCACCAGCCGACTCAATCAGCGACGCCATGGCGTACTTTGAGGAGCAGTCCATGCGGATCTTTTCGTCCCAGTCCAGGGTCATGAAGCTCCATGCCGGGTCCACCTGCGAGTTCACCACGTCCAGGTTGAGGTCGTGGATTTCGCTGATCGAGGACCAGAAGTCAACGCTGGCGCCACCCAGCGGGTCGGCTGCCAGACGCAGACCGGACTGAGCAATGGCTTCCATGTCAATGACCGCGTCGAGGTCGCCAATGTAGTTTTCGACGTAGTTGAAGTTCGTGGTGTTGTCCAGGTGGAATGCCCGCTGGAACGGGGTGCGTGGGACGTCCCGCCACGTGCCTTCCAGCAGTTCGTTGGCCCGGTTTTCGATCCACGCGGTGATGTCGGCGCCGGCTGGGCCACCGTGGGGTGGGTTGTACTTGATCCCACCGTCGCTGGGCGGGTTGTGGGACGGGGTGATGATGATGCCGTCGGCTAGTCCCTGCGCGGTGCCCACTCGCTTGTTGTGGGTGATGATCGCGTGGCTGAGCACCGGTGTTGGGGTGTAACCGTCACGGTCGTCGATCATGACGGGCACGTTCGCTCCTGCGAGCACCTCGAGCACTGTGAGCAGCGCCGGTTCTGACAGGGCGTGGGTGTCGCGCCCCAGGTAGATGGGGCCGGTGTAGTTTTGGCCCGCCCGGTATTCGATGATGGCCTTGGTGATCGCTACGATGTGAGCTTCGTTGAACGACCCGGTGAGGCTGCTGCCCCTGTGTCCCGAGGTGCCAAACGCCACCCGCTGGGTTGGCTCGCTGGGCGTGGGGACGGTGTCGTGGTACGCATCGAGCAGTTTAGTAATGTCGACGAGGTCTGTTTCCTGGGCTGGCTGTCCTGCTCGGTTGGTCATGTTTCACTCACTCCGGTCGTGCTACAAGGTGTGGGCGTGTATGCGGGCTATCAGTGCGGGATTAGGTGGCGGAGATCAAACTCGGGGTCAAATTACTGTGGGTTCTTGACCGTTCTCAGACACAATTGGCCGCCCATGATCGAGGTTCCACGCGCCCATTCCGCCTTCGACAACCACGGCGTCAAAACCGTTGAGGTTGAGCCAAGCAGCGGCACGCAGTGCGCGACCACCTGAACGGCAGACGACGTACACGTCGACATCGACGGGCACATCGCCGTAGCGCGGTTCAAGTTCACTGAGTGGAATGTGGTGCGCTCCTTCAATGTGTCCGGCTTCGAACTCGAAGTCTTCGCGGACGTCCAGGAAGACAGCGTCGTCTGGGATTTCTGGAACTGTAACTGTTGGTTCGCTCATACCGTCAGTGTATCCCTGGTTTTCAGAGGATTGGCTGAATTTTCACTTCCGCATGGTGCCGGTATCACGCAGTGAAACGTGCCAGCTCAAAGCCTCTTCCAGGATGTGTGGCGTGTGGAGTCCGGTCGCGTTCTTGCACGCGCGTTCGTAGTAGTCGCGCAGGGCATCGCGGTAGTCCGGGTGTGCGCAGTTGTCGATGATGCGCTGAGCACGCTTGTGAGGCGACAGTCCGCGCAGGTCTGCAATTCCCTGTTCGGTCACAATGACGTGAACATCGTGTTCCGTGTGGTCCACGTGGCTGGCCATGGGGACCACTGACGAAATCTTTCCGCCCTTAGCCGTCGAAGGTGACACAAAGAAGTTGAGGAACGCGTTTCGGGCGAAGTCACCCGATCCGCCAATTCCGTTCATCATCTTTGAGCCCATGATGTGCGTGGAGTTCACGTGCCCGTAGATGTCGGTTTCAACCATGCCGTTGATCGCAATAACACCTAGTCGGCGCACGATTTCTGGGTGATTCGACATCTCCTGGGTGCGCAACAGGATGCGGCCCTTGTAGTTGTCAATGTTTTGGTTGAACTTTTCAGCCACGTCCCGCGACAGGCTAAACGACGTAGCGGAAATGCTGTCGAGCTTGCCTGTGTCTAGCAGGGCGAGCAGGTTGTCCTGGATGACCTCGGTATAGGAAGTCATGTGTTCGAACTCTGATTCCGCCAGTCCCGCCAGCACCGCGTTGGCCACATTGCCCACTCCCGACTGCAACGGCAGAAGGTGCTTAGGCATGCGACCGGCTTTGACTTCGTGGCGCAAAAAGTCAATGAGGTATCCGGCCATCGCCTCTGAAGCGTCATCGACAGGGCTGAACGTGTTGTCGCGGTCAGGAGCGTCGGTTTTTACGATGGCCACGATCTTGTCCGGGTCTACCCGCAGGTATGGGTCGCCAATGCGCTGGTCTGGCGAAAGAATCTGGATGGGGTTGCGGTGTGGAGGAATGCGCGTTCCGTAGTACACGTCGTGCATGCCTTCGAACTGGGTGGGCAACCATTCGTTGACTTCCAGGATGACTTTATCCGCAAGGTCGAGCCAGGTCTTGTTGTTTCCGACCGAGGTGCCCGGCACCAAAAGTCCGTTAGGGAGTACCGCTGCGACTTCGATGACGGCAACGTCAAGGTTGCCGTAGAAACCGAACCACACTTGCTGGGCGAGGTGGCTCAAGTGCTGATCCATGTATTCGACGCGTCCGTCGTTAATGGCTTTCCGCATGTCCGGGTCGGTGTTGAAAGGCGTGCGCAGATGCACCCCATCGACTTCAGCCAAGGCGCCATCCACCTCGGCCGAGGTGGAAGCACCAGTAAACATGCCAATCGAAAATTCGTCGCCAGCGCTGTGCGCGTCACGAATCCGGTTGGCGAGCGCTTGCGGGACCGCTTTAGGGAAACCGGCGCCGGTAAAACCACTCATACCGACGTTGTCGCCGTGGTTGATAAACGAGGCGGCGTCGGTAGCAGACATAACCTTGTGGGTTAGTTCAGGACACAAAATGCGGGACATGGTCCTCATTCTTTCAAATGACTCACAAAGGAGGTAAACGGACTACCTTTTTGGCCTCACCTTTAGCGTCGCCTGGTGTGTCAGGAGTCGGGTCGATGTGATTGGCCGAAGCGTCAACACTGCCGTCGAAGAACGGTTCGATGTTGTGTGCTTGTTCAGAACCAAGCATACGTAATGTTGCCAGCACGTACTTGTGGGCAAGAAGTTCGGGAGTGTATGTGCCACCTGGTGAGAACCACTGGGGTATCGCATTGCACATCGCGTTCACCGACCGGGTGGCGAGCGCAGGGTCGTCAACATGAAAGATTCCCTGGGAACGACCTCGGTCAATGATCTTTTCAAACACCGAACTAGATTCGCGTTGCATTTCGCGGGCTTCTGCGTAGCGGGGGCCCGACAGCCGGCCGGTTTCTAGCAGAATGACGCGGGAGTACATGACGTTGGCGCACCTGTAACTGACCAGGTGCTGGACGCCGTATGCGACTTGGGCGTTGACGTCATCGGGGGCTTGGGCGAGGATTTCAGCCGTGCGTTCGTTGTACGTGGAGTAGGCCTTTTCCACCAGCGCAAACAGTGCTTCCTTCTTGGACGAGAAGTAGTAGTACAGGGCCGAAAGGCTGAGGTCAGCGCGCTGTGCGATGTCGCGAATGGATGCTCCGTCGAATCCATTGTGTGCGAACGTCACCAGTGCGGCTTGAAGGATTTGATCCCTGCCGTTGGGCTTTGTCATGTTGGGCTCCTTTTCGTGAGCTTCTCAACAACCTAATCATGCAGAAAATGTGACGCAAGTTATGTTCTGTTAACTGAGCGTCCTAGACTGGGCCATAGCCTGGTGAAGTAACCAGGAGTTTTGGTTTTACGTGTCAAGTGGCGCGCGCCCTTTTTGTGGGTGGTGTGCTCCGAACAACCGGAGGTAAAGGTATGAAACTCGACGGTGCAGTAGCACTGGTGACCGGTGGCGCTTCAGGTCTTGGACTTGCAACGACCAAGCGCTTCTTGGAAGCCGGCGCAAAAGTGGTCATGGTCGACTTGAACGAGCAGGTCGGAACCGAAGCGGCAGCGAGCTTGGGCGACAACGCGCACTTTGTGGCTGCTGACGTGCAGAACGAAGAACAGGTTCAGGCCGCTGTTGACAAGGCCACCAGCCTGGGTGACCTGCGTGTTGTTGTGAACTGTGCAGGTGTTGCGACCCCTGGCAAGTTGGTGGGCAAGAAGGGTGCGCTTCCGCTGGACCAGCTCAAGCTGGTGATTGGTGTGAACCTGATCGGAACTATCAACGTTTCGCGTTTGGCGACTGTTGCGATGCAGCAGAACGAAGAGCTCGACGGTGACCGTGGTGTCATCATCAACACCGCTTCGGTTGCAGCGTTCGATGGTCAGATTGGTCAGATCGCGTACTCCGCGTCTAAGGGTGGTGTCCACGCTGTGACTCTGCCGATGGCTCGTGAATTGGCCGCCAGCAAGATCCGTGTGAACACGATTGCGCCTGGTATTTTCCAGACCCCGATGATGGCTGGTCTGCCACAGGCAGCGCAGGATTCGCTGGCTGCTTCGATTCCGCACCCTGCTCGCCTGGGCACGCCGGAAGAATACGCGCAGCTGGCTGACATGCTGGTCACCCACGAATACATCAACGGTGAGACCATCCGCCTGGACGGTGCGATCCGTATGGCTCCGAAATAAGATTTCGGGAGTTCTTGCGCTTGGTGCGTAGCGCGGGCGCTTTTCAGCTGAGCCGGCGCGTGTCCTTCGTGGGTGCGCGCCGGTTTTGTTTTGGCGATTTGTTTTGCTGTCTGTGAGTGTTTCGCACCCCCGCCGAGGTGGTTATTTGTGGGCGTGCTGCGTTTCGTCTGCGTCGTGGCGGGTGCGGAAACTGTGGACGAGCTGGCGCCTTAACACGATTCCGCGGGCGGTGCCCATGCCAATGAGGATGAGGGTTAGGCAGATGGCACCAAGGGCCACGCGGTAGTCGAAGTCGTGGGCAAGTGGGCTGTAAGTGAGTTCGTGAACGACCACCGAAAGTATCGAGGCTGCGATCGCAGGCAGTGTCCACGAGGGTGAGAGGCGTGCGGACAGTGAAATGAGTACGACCGCCCCAGCCGGTGCTGCTAGGAGGGTGACGAACCACAGGCACAGGATGACGAGTGAGGCGACGAGTGCTTCGGGTGGGCCTACGTAGGACTTTTCGCGTTCCATGGGGTCGTGGCGAATGGCGGCGGGGAGCAGAGCGAGAGCGAGAACGCCCAGTGCGATTTCTACCCCCATGGTCACAACTCCAACCGAGTCACCTGTGGGCAGGGAACGTGGGAGGTCGCCGCGTTCTACCAGGATGTGTTGGGTCACGTACATGGCAACGCCAGTGATTGCCGAAATCCAAAACAGGATGAATGTCCTGGTGCGTGATCGCAGAGGTGTGTGTGACTCATCCATAGCGTTCACTGTAACGGCGTAGGTTTCGTGCAACCTTAGAGGCCCCAGATAAAACCCAACCCCACCACCACCTCGGGGGTTTTCCCTACCCCGGTTGGCGGTCAGCACCATATTCTTGAACGGTAGGCGAAACCTAGATTGGAAGCATGAAGAAAGAACTGCTCATCCCGAACCCGTGGGGCATGCTCAATGTCCTGTTTTCGGGGATCATCGCGACCGTTTGGCTGTGGATTCAACTCATCGTCATCACAACCGGCATCAGTACCGCGCTGGCCGGTGGACTGGGACTCATTGTCCTGTTCTTTTGGGTGCTGGTGCAACGCGGTATCAATGTCCTGGAGCGTCGCCGCTCTGAAGCGATCTACAACACGGAAATCCCGTTCCCGCCTCGACGCCGAGCCAACAGCACAGGCTTCCGAGGCTGGGCAGAAACCAACATCCGCGCCGCCGGCGAAGCGTACTTCTGGCGCGAAACCGCACTGCACTTCTCCAAACAAGTGCTGGGGCTCTTCACACTCATCCTGGTCGCGATGTGTGCGACGTTCGCCACTTTCCTGTTCATCGGCGCCATTAACCCAGACGCGACTCTGATCGCCTTCGACGCCCCGGCACGAGGCCCGGCCCGTGGCATGTTCGTGGTGTTCGGGTGCCTGGCGTTCATCGTTGGGTTCGTGAGTTTGTGGGCGGCCGCCATAGCTGACCGCGCTCTTGACCGCTGGCTCTTAGCGGTGCCTCAGGCGGAAACGTTGAAGCGGGAACTCACCGAGGTTGACCGCGCTCGCGTGGGTGCTGTTGATGCGGCCACCACGGAGCGCCTGCGTATTGAACGCGACTTGCACGACGGTGTCCAGCCCACGCTGGTGGCTCTGTCCATGAAGGTGGGTATGGCTAAGGCGAAGGTGGCTCGTGACCCGGAGGGCGCGCACGCCCTGTTGGAGGAGGCGCACAGTGATTCGAAGGCCGCGATCACTCAGCTACGCGAACTGGTCCGGGGCATCCACCCGGCGGTGCTCACCGACCGTGGTTTGGATGCAGCGGTTTCGGCTTTGGCGGCCCGTTCGGCCGTGCCGGTGACGGTCAACGTCGATGTGCCGCGTGTGGCGCCAAACATCGAATCGGTCGCGTACTTCGTGGTCGCCGAGGCGCTTTCCAACATGGGCAAGCACGCTCAGGCCACGGAGGGCCACGTGAGTATCACGTACATGGGTGGTCGCATGCGGATTGAGGTGCGTGACAACGGCCGAGGTGGTGCCCAGCTTTCGACTGCCGGCTCGACTACCGGGTTGGCTGGGTTGGCCCACCGTGTGACGGCGGCCAGGGGTACGTTCAATGTTCATTCTCCCGTGGGTGGTCCCACGGTTATCACAGTGGAGTTGCCATGCGAATAGTGATTGCTGAAGATTCGGTTTTGTTGCGTGAAGGTCTTGTTCGTCTGCTTACGGATGCGGGGCACGAGGTGGTTGCCACCCTGTCTGACGCGACTGACCTTTTGTCGTCGGTGACCGACCTCAACCCAGACCTGGTGATTGTGGACGTGCGAATGCCTCCCACGTTTACGGATGAGGGTATTCGGGCCGCGGTACTGATCCGCAGCCAGAACCCGGAGGTGAGCGTGCTGGTGCTCAGCCAGTACGTGGAGGAACGGTACGCGTCTGATCTGATCGCTGAGAACACAGGCAACTTTGGGTATCTGCTCAAGGACCGCGTTGCTGATGTCGATGACTTCCTTGCCGCGGTTGAAGACGTGGCGGGTGGGGGCACGGTTTTGGATCCCGAGGTGGTCGCCCAGATCATGGTCCGCTCCCGGAAGAAAGACGGGCTGGCGGTTCTGAGTGAACGTGAACGCCAGGTGTTGCAGTTGATGGCGGAAGGGAAGTCGAATTCGGCGATTGCGAGCACGTTGTTCCTAAGTAGTGGTGCTGTTGAGAAGCACATCAGTTCGATGTTCACCAAGCTTGGACTGCTGGCCGATAGTGATGAGAACCGCCGCGTCCTCGCTGTTCTGAAGTTTCTAGGAGTCTGACATGACGATGCCAACGGATTACTCAGGCAACCCAGCCCCAGGTGGGCAGAACGCGTACCCGCAACCACCTCGGGCGGGGGGACACCCACAACAACCCAAACCAAAGAAGTACACGAAACCTGCCCCACCGCTAAGTTCAATGGGCCGAATTCTGTGGCGCGTTGCCGTTGCCGCGGTGGTGTGCCTGGCGATTGCCGTGCCGGCCAGTTTTGGCGCGGCGGCGGCCGTGCAGCTTCTGAAGGTCGAGGTGGTGGAAAAAAACATACCGTTCAACCCAGCGACGGATACGCTGGAACTGAACGGGGAGAATGTGTATGTCAAGGTCGTGCCCACCAAAGGCGACGGTTTCATCAAGTACAAGGCTGTAGGGTCGGGGGAGCCACCAAAGGTTGAAACACGAACATCTGACTCGGCCGACCAGGTGAACGTGACGCACGAGCCAGGCAACTGGACGGCAGCCAGAAACACCACGGTTACGATCGGTGTACCTGGAGGCAAGGCGCGCAACATCCAGGCTGACTGGAAATCCGGTGACGTGAGCATCGACGAAGGTACCTACCAGGACGTGAAAGTGACGAGCGATCGGGGTGTGGTTCACTTCGAAGCGAAAGCAATGAACGTGGAGTTGAGTACCAGGTCGGGCATGATTTCCGCGGCAGGTGAGGCGGAAAGTTTCACGGGGCGCGCTCGCACGGGAAGTGTCACGGTGGATGAAATGAAGGTCACCGGCGCGGTTGCTTTAGAAGCGACAAGCGGGGCGGTGACGTATGAAATGCACGAAGACACGCAGCCTTCCAGCATTCGGGCAGAGGCCAAGACTGGCGCGGTAGACATCGAGGTTCAGGATCCAAAAGACGTGCCGGACGGTCGACCGTACGCAGTGGAAGCTCAAACCCAGACTGGTTCGAAGACCGTCAATGTAGACTCAAGCGATTCCGACCCCAACGCGATCCCGGTCAAAGCATCGACCAAAACTGGAGCAATCACGATTGACTACACCAACTGACGGTACTGGGCAGGAAGGTTCTGGGCAGTGCGGGACTGAGCCTGCCCAGGAGCCGGGCCCGAGTGGTTCTGCGACGCAACCTACCCAGCACGGAACGGAGCCTAGCCAATACGGAACGGAGCCTTTCCCGTCGCCAGCCCCGGCCAGCTCCGTTCCGCTTGCTCAGGCTCCGCGACTGCAACCGGGTGACGTGGTGCGGTGGCGGTTTCGCAGGCACGACTACCCGGCACACGGTGTGGATGTTGTGCAGCCGGTGCGGGTGGTGCGTCATGACGAACGTGGACTGGTGGTGTGGCTGGCCGGGGGCACGCCGGTGGTTCACGCCCGGTTGGCGGGGTTTGAGAGTGTGAACCCGCACAACGTGCCTGATCACGTGCGGTTTAACCCGCACAGGGTCGATCGTGTGGCAGTGGGTGGTCAGTGGTACGGGCGCGGCGTGCTTCGGCTGATTCCGGTGGGCATGCCCTTTTCGGTGTGGGTGTTTCGCGAGGCATCAGGCAAAGTGAACGCGCACTACGTGAACCTTGAGGGGCATCACCGGTTGGGGCCTGCGGTGGACGGGCACGCGGTAGGGGAGTTATACACCTCGGACCATGTGCTTGATCTTGTGATTCGCCCTGGCCAGGTGCCACAGCTCAAAGACGAAGACGAACTGGCCGCGGCGGTGAAGTACGGCCAGTGGGACGCTGACGTCGCGGCAGCAATTCGCGCCAATGCCGCTGTGGCGTTGGGCCAGTGGGAACAAGGCATGTGGGCGTTTACCGAGGACTGGTCGGGCTGGCAGGCGCCCAGAAGTTGGAAAACCCCGGGCCGGGAATGTGTGGACTCTGACGGCTCGGTAGAGTGGCATCATGGTGACCATTAGACGCGTTCCGCAGCTTAAGAACTTTTTGCCGCTCATGCAGTTTGACCTCAACCTTGGGGGTCGAAAGTCCAGGTTGGCGCGAGTGGGTGACATCGACGATTTGCGTCGGATTGCTAAGCGACGCACACCTGCGGGGCCGTTCAACTACGTGGACGGTGGCGCGCAGGACGAGTACACGTACCGCGGTAACCGTGAAGCGTTTAGGAACTTAGAGTTTGACCCGGCGATTCTGGCGGGCTCTGCCGATGTGGATTTGTCCACCACGATCGCAGGCGTGGAGTCGCGTTTGCCGGTGGGGATTGCTCCGACCGGGTTTACCCGCATGATGCACACAGAAGGCGAAGTGGCCGGTGTGCGTACGGCTGACCGTTTTGGGGTGCCGTTCACCCTGTCCACCATGGGTACGCGCAGCATTGAGGATGTCGCGGCGTGTGCGCCCAACGCAACCAAGTGGTTCCAGTTGTACTTGTGGCGTGATCGCGACGCGTCCCAGGATCTGTTGGAACGGGCGTGGAAGAACGGCTTTGAAACGCTGTTGGTCACTGTAGACACTACGGTTGCGGGGCGTCGTTTGCGCGATGTGCGCCACGGGCTCACGATCCCGCCTAAGCTTTCTGCCGGAACGGTGTTGGACGCGTCGTACAGGCCAGAGTGGTGGTTTAACTTCTTGACAACTGACCCGCTCACATACGCGTCGCTGTCGAACGAGGTGTCGGATTTGGCGAGCCTCACCTCGTCCATGTTTGACCCCACGTTGAGTTTTGAGGACTTGAAGTGGATTCGCTCGGTGTGGCCCGGCAAGTTGTTCGTGAAGGGCGTTCTGACCGAGGTGGATGCGTCGAAATCTTTGGACGCCGGCGCCGATGGGTTAGTGGTGTCTAACCACGGTGGTCGTCAGCTCGACCGCGCGCCTATTACTTTGGAAGCGCTTCCGGTGGTCCGTGAAGCGGTGGGTGAGGATGTGCCGATCATCCTGGATTCGGGCATCATGCGTGGTCAGGACATTATTGGTGCGCTGGCGTTGGGTGCTGATTTCACGCTGATTGGCCGGGCTTACTTGTACGGTCTCATGGCTGCCGGTGAAGCTGGGGTGCGCAAGGTGTTTGAGATTCTGGAAAACGAAATGACCGTCACCATGCAACTCATGGGCGCTGGCTCAATTGCCGACCTCAACCCGGACATGGTGCGCAAGTACTCGCGTAACTTGAAGTCATAGGCGACAGAACAACATAGGTAAGTGACACCTCGGGCTGTTGCCGGGGAAACCACAACGGAGGGAACCATGGACGCTTTCGAAGCCGAATACGGAACGGTCACGCTGACGATTGAGGACCGGTTGGCGCATGTGGAGTTCAACCGGCCGGAGACCTTGAATTCGCTGACGCATGAGATGTTTGCGGATTTGGTGGATGCGGGGCGGTTCGTGGAGGCGCGCGACGACGTGGCCGCCGTGGTGCTGACCGGTAAGGGTGCGGGGTTCTGTTCTGGCCTGGACATGAGCGAGTTCAAGAAAATGGCTGGTGGTCAGGCCGAGTTGCCGGAGGCCCGTGAGGGTGTGGGCCCGGCGAAGGCGTTGGCGCAGCAGGCTGTTTTTGTGTGGCAGCAGGTGGAAGCGCCGGTGATTGCGGCGGTGCAGAAGGTGGCGTTCGGCGGTGGCTTGCAGATTGCGTTGGGTGCGGATCTGCGGGTTGCTCAGCCGGATGCCAAGCTGTCGATGATGGAGATTAACTGGGGAATTGTGCCGGATATGTGCGGTACTCAGCTTCTGCCGCGAGTGGTGGGGGCCGGGAACGCCAAGCGCATGATTTTCACTGGTGAGGTGGTCACTGGGCAGCGGGCCTACGAGATGGGGTTGGTTGAGGAATTGGCCCAGGACGCGAATGTGCGCGCCCTGGAGTTGGGGCGTGAGTTGGCGGGGAAGTCTCGGTCGGCGTTGACGCAGGCGAAGATGCTGGTGGACTTGAGCGGGCGCGCGTCGTTGAGTGATGCGTTCGCGGCTGAACAGCGTGCGATCCGCAGTCTCATTGGTGGTGAAGAGCAGGCCGAGGCGGTCCGCAAGCGCATGCGGGAGCTGGGCAAAGGTTAAGGCTGGGCCTGGGCTTGCTTTGGTGCGGGTCGCCGGGGGTCTGGTGGCCGTTACTCCATACATCAAAGTAGCTCATAACTGTAGAGAAAATTACCGTACAACTGACGCACCCGCCACATACGAGACCAGTTCGTCCCATTTCCCCGTTGCAGAGAAGGGACTAGCGAAGCTGGAACTTGAAAAGGTTGATACTACCCGCGTTCCTTCAGAGTTCAACGCATTCAACGTTCAGTCCATGTTGCCACGTCGTTATGCCCGCCGTGTCGAAGGCGCGCCGAACATGATCAATGACTCGGAGTTCATCCCCAACGGGCACACTGAGCGTTTCCCGTCAGGAGTGAGACCACTTATGTGGGTCGACTGTTTCGACAAAGGGAAGGGACCGAAATACCTTGCTCGGATACTGGTCAAACTTCCTGACGAGTTTCATGCTTTTATGGTCATTGGCCTGGAGACGCTACCCGGCCCCGTGTCCGGTTTTATGTCTCAGGCACGCGCACTCGGGGTGGGGTAGAGCACAGGATTCACTTTCGCATGAATCCCTCTCAGTCAAAGGTTGCCTTAATGTCTTGCGGAGCTGCTCGTTGTGGCGACGCTTTCGTTTCGACAAGTCTAAAAGAATCCTTTGGGCACGCCCGAGTTGAGGCAGAGAGCTACGCACTCCCGAGCTATGCTTTCGATTTCTCTGTGTTGCCTGAAGGGGTGCCGGGGGGTACGGTGATTGTTAACCTGGGCTATGCTGAGCCCTGGTCTTTGCGCTTCGCAGGCAGGCGGAGTGGGACACCTATCGATAGAGGACAGCCATGATATGGGATGACTACATGCGGATTCGAGCAAAAGGCTTGGAGCCGTTCACACCGTGGCATCTACACGACAAAGTCAAGTGCTATGACTTCTTAGAGGCGCTCAATATCCCAACTAGCAAGATTCTGCGTCGCTTTGCCTCCCCCCGCGACATAGACCTGTCTGGCCTCCCCGAAACCTTTGTGCTCAAACCTACCTTGGAATCATCACTTCGCGGAGTCATGGTCCTGACCAAGACCGGAGACGAAGACCTATTCACAGAATCTCTGACGAATAAGCAACTCACGTTGAGCGAGATCGTAGAGATCCAAGACTCGCTCTTTTCCAAGAATTCAAATAAAGCCAATCAGCTGATAGTCGAGCAAGTAATCCAGGACTGCGATGGACTTGAAGTTCCTCGCGACTTTAAGGCGTACGCGTTCCGAGGGGAGATTGCAGCATTTGTAGTTATTGACCGGAACCATCGGACGGCACACATTGGACGTTACGACGAATGCTTTCGCTTACTTGACAAGTCGTCATTGGTCCAAGAAAAACCCAGCCCGCTCCCTCAGCTTCCTGATAGCGAGACCTTGGAGGCGTTGACTTGCTTGGCACGTAAGACTTCCTTGGTTGTGCCAGCTCCCTTCTCACGGATTGACCTGTATGCCACGCCATCTGGCCCCGTAGTCGGTGAGATCACCTTGGTTCCTGGAGGGTATTTCCCCAAGAACAATCGACTGAGGCTGTCTGACGACTTCCAAGCAGCTATGGGGGCAATGTGGAGTCGAGCCCAATCAAACATGGAAGCTACTTATGATGCGGTTGCAAGACGCATCTATGGGAAGCATTTGGCTGCATGCACCTATGAGGAAGATCGTTCAATTAGAAGAGACCTGAAGCTTCACGGGACACCTCTTATTTGAGTACTGCACCACCAACAGCGTGCCCTCCAATGGCTTGCCTCTCATGAGCATTCTGTCTATTCGAGATGCTTCCAGTGTCTAAACTTTCGTTGCTTGGGCACGGCACGATCGATGCCGTGATACTCACACCCGGCTTTCGGGTCGTGGATGACCACATCGGCGTTGCGTGACCAGAGCGTCAGAGCGATGTCGAACGCAGGTAAAGCACGCAGATCATCCGAATCGGGTTTGAACGCCTCACCCAGAACCGTGATGCGGTGACTGTCTGATTTCAGTACAACGTTCACGCCAAAGACGCTCGAACAATGACATACCCACGCAACCGCGCAGTCGTTCTAGCCATCGTCAACAGCGGCATGAGCGTCAAAGACGCAGCAACACACTTCCGCATCAGCGCTCGACGGGTCAGGACCCTTCTGCAACGCTTCCGCACCGGCGGACTTGAAGAACTCCAACCACGCTCCGCACGTCCCCTCACCAGACATAGCCTGTCACGCAACTCGAACCGATGGTACAAGTTCTTAGCAGGACCAAGACGAACACCGCAGCACCGTAGCTAAAACCCTGCTCAAACAAGGCCACCAACTCTTCCCGCTGACTCGCAGTCAACGTACTATCTGCACGCAAAGAAATACTCCTCACTAGAAGACAATTGATTTACATCAGTCCAACTAATGGGGGAGCACTCCAAATCTGTCCTCTTGTGTAGAGAAAACGTGTCCGAACTAAAACCTGGAGCGGGTCAGTTTGCGAGTAGCCGCTCCGGGGCCGAATACACATTAAACGTCCCTTTTCGGTTAAACCCGATCACGGTCACGCCCAGACTGTTCCCCAACTCCACGGCCGCGGAGCTGGGTGCGCTCACCGCCGAAAGAACAGGCACCCCCGCCATCGCAGCTTTCTGCACCAGTTCAAAGGACGCACGCGAGGACACCTGCAGCACGCACGAACTCAGCTGCAGGCGATCCTCGCGCATCGCCCACCCCAGGACCTTGTCAACGGCGTTGTGACGGCCCACGTCCTCGGCGACGGTGAGTAGAGATGGGGAGGTAGCTGGATAGCCTGAGCCAGCGCCGGTTCCAGCCCCCGCGGTTGAAGAAGTGCCCGAGGTCGCCCCGGCTCTAGACCCCGCCCCAAACCTAAACAGCCCGGCCGCGTGAATCCCGCCGGTTGTGGCAAACAGGGGTTGTTGGTCGCGCATGATGTTCGGCAGTTCGCACACAACTGCAGGGTCAAAGAATGGCTCGGGTGCAGGCAGCGGATAGCTCGACACCTTTGTTACAGCTTCCAGGGCAGCCGTGCCACAGACCCCGCACGCCGAACTGGTGTAAATGTTCCGTTCCTGCCCCGCTGGAAGCCCGCCGTTCTGCGCCAACGTGGCGGACACCTCGGGCGAAAGACGCACCCTAGCCACGTTGTAGTTGCGGGTGCCGTCAGGGTCCAAGCCGGTGGAGAAATCGATCTCCACCACATCACTGGCAGCACGGATGATCCCTTCGCCCAGAAGCAGACCCAGCACCAGCTCCGTGTCCATGCCGGGGGTGCGCATCATGATGGTGAACTCTTGGTCGCCCAGCCGGATTTCTAAGGGTTCTTCGCCTGCGACTTTGTCGGTTTTGGTGCGGATACGGCCGTTGGGCCCAAACACGTGGACGCGGGTGCGGACGGAACGACGCATGGTGACCTTTCGGCTGGAGGATACGCTGGCCCTATGGTCGAAAACGGTACATCACAAAGCGGGCAGGTGGGAGCCTCGGGGCCGGGAGCAGACCCCGCCCAGGCGCCGAACCCACTGGACGCCATGCGGATCGCGTACGAAAGTGGCGCTCGCCTGCCTGCCCCGCAGGTCACGCGCCCGTTGGCCGAGTGCGTCGGTGAGGTGCTTGCCCAGGACGTGCGGGTGGTGAGGGATGTGCCGCATTATGATTCCTCGGCCATGGATGGGTTTGCGGTGCGTGGCCCCGGGCCGTGGATCGTGGGGGAATGTGCGTGGCCGGTGGCGACGGGGTCGCTGGTGCCGCCGGAGGCCACCTCGGTGGTGCGGCAAGAGTGGCTGCGGGTTGATTCTGGTGCTCACGACGGGGCCAGCGGGACTAGCGTTGGTAGTGGGGCCGCTCTTGAGCGAGTTTCCTTGGCACCAGGAGCCCCTCAACGCGATCTGGAACATAGCCGAAACATCCGCCGCGCCGGCCGCGAAGCCCTCACCGGAGACCTGGTCGCCCGTGCCGGGGAGCTGCTCACGCCCGCTCAGGTGGCGTTCGCGGCGGTGGCGGGGCATGACGCGTTGCCGGTGCGTGCCCGGCCGCGGGTGGGGCTGTTGTTGACCGGTACCGAGGTTGTCGCCTCCGGCCTGCCCCAGCCCGGGTTCGTGCGTGATGCGTTCGGCCCGCAGTTGCCCGCGTATGTGCGCATGTTGGGTACCGAGGTGGTTGCCAGTGTGCGAATCGGTGACGGTGAGGCGGAAACCGAGGCCGCGCTGGAAAAGTTGGTGGGCCAGTCTGACGTTGTGGTGTCCACGGGTGGAACTGGGCATTCGCGGGTCGACGAGGTCAGACGTGCCGCACTGAGGCGCGTCACGGGTGAGGTTGGTTCAGGTTTAGATGGCTCAGCCAGGGCTGGTTCCGACGGGTCTGGCTCGGTCGGAGCCAACACCAGGCCCGGTCGCGTCCTGTTCCCCGAACTCAACATGCGCCCCGGCCACCCCACGTTTCTCATGGAACATTCGGGGGTGGTGCATGTGGGCCTGCCGGGTAACCCGTTGGCGGCGATGGTGGCGTTGCGACTGGTGCTCACCCACGTGCTCCGGGGTGCCCTGGGCCGAGGCATCGAACAGCCCGGGGTCGTGAGCCTGGCCCACGATTTCGACCCTGGCCAGGGTCGTTCTGGTGCCGGATCCACGTGGCGGGTGATGCCCGCCAGACCGGTGGACACCTCGGCGGGAGAAGGTGGGCAGCAAAGCACGCAACCACAGAACACCTCGGGCGCGGGAGCCTACTCGAACCGCTGGGAGCTGTGTGACAAGCGGGGCTCAAACATGCTACGCGGACTGGCGCAGGCGCGCGGGTTGGTGGTCATCCCTCCGGAAGGTGCGGAAGCCGGGGACGCGGTGGCGTGCCTGCCGTTGCCCGTGTGAGGCCAGACTTGGCACCCGTTCTGTGACGACAGCGCCCTGATTGTCGTACCCGCGACTATTTGGCCTTGCCCAGGTCTTTCGCGTCGGCGGTGGTGGGGCGCACGGGGTCAATGCTGCGTTGGGCGGCAGCCTCAAGGATCGCGTCGACGGTCCCCAGTTCGATGATTTCGTTGAGCAGGTGCAGGGTGGGGCGCATCATGTCGAGGCGATGGGCGTTGTAGTCGGCGAGCAGTGTGTGGGCGGGTGCCCATTCGGAGTTGGTGGCTTCTGTGGTTTGGTGTTGGGCGGCGAGGTTGTGGGCGTCGGCGACGTAGAAGTACGTGTCGAAGCGGCGTTTGGGGCCCGGTGGGGTGGTCCAGTTGGCCCAGGGGTGCAGTGCGGTGGGCTCAAGAGTGGCGCCGGTTTCTTCACGGGTTTCGCGTACGGCAGCGGTGAGGAGCGCGTTGATGGTGGGTGCGTCTGTGGCCCAGGTGCGGGCCCACTTTTGGGCGTGTGAGGCCGAGGCGGTGATGGGGGAGTGGTAGTCGGCGTCGTCCACGCGGCCCCCTGGGTAGACGACCATGCCGGCGGCGAAGTCGATGGTGGTGACGCGGTGTTGGACGAAGAGTTCGAGATGCGGATTGTGGCGGACCATGAGGACACTCACGGCTTTGCGGATAGGAACCTGCAGCGGGTCAAAGTCGCTTGCCGGGGCAGCGGGTGCGTGATCAACCATGATGCTCCTCTCTGACGCACTGCCCTCACTGTACCTGGTGTGGCCACTTCGACATGAGCGGAAACATATATTCTCTCAGGGTAACGCACAGCACTGTATGCACGAACTGCTACATTCGCGAGCTCTTTCCAATCGAATGAGACAATATGACGGTAAGCCCTGAGCGTTGGCTACCTATACTTCGGTTAAAGTATTAATTACGTATGTAATTTTAATCTTCATCCGGGGCAAACGGTTTTTGGTTCTAGGTGAATGATTTAAGCGTGAAGTTCATGGTGATGACGAACTTCAGGGTAATAGTTTGAGTAGGTTGGTATGGATAACGCAGTGGCTACTCCGTTTGAAGAACTCGATGTTAGCTTTGACGTCGTCCCTGGGGAGCGGGTTTATGTCGACGTTGAGATCAAGTGCGACAAAGAAACTGAGAAAGCCGCCGTTCTTGAAGTGGTCGCTCTGACTGAAGAGTCTGAACCGGTCGAGCTACCTGACGCTGGGCACTCGAGTGCGTATCAAAATTTTCGATATGTAGCAGGTTCTTCATCTGAATATAGGAATAACCACTTTGAATTTCAGGTACCCGATAATGTGGTTTCACTCAGGCTTAAAGGTAACCTGCGCAGAAACGTTGCAAATGCGTTCTACTCTGGGCAAGTTGTCTTTAATTCCGAATCGAGTTCTGAATCTGTTTTAGCAACTCCCAGTGGCAATGATGTCGCGCTTCATCCACCAGCGTACAAAATTGTACTTAATCCACCAGAGGGTGCCACTTCTGTTAACGTCGAAGTTCACGGTTTAGCTGGAGATGGAGTTGAGAGTCGCACTCCGGTTTCAGTTGAACTGCGAGACAAATCAGGAAATGTACTTTTGCCGCCTACGAATCTAGGTATTTCTTCGGCAATCGGGGGATACTTCTACGTGTCTGCGTCAGATAAAAACATTACGGAGGTCACTGAAAGAAATTTTAGTATCGGTGCAGAAACGCATGAAATTGTGATTCGCGGTAATAAATGGAATGATAAAGGTCTACTTTTAGTAGGAGCTCCAAAGGTGGAGTGGAGGCGGTCTGCAGAGTCATTGTGGCACCTTGAAGAGTTCTTAGATTCGATAAAGGCGGATGATCCGTTGTGGATTGTGGACACGACTGCTCCGCCGGTGGGAGACGATACTCGAGCTCTTCGTCCTAACAACCTCGTGCGTGAACTGAACAAGCTTGGACACCATGTTCTCTTCTTCCCGTTTAGCTCGATCGGTGAAATGTCGGAACGGCCATTACCCAATGTCTGTCAAGCAAACCGGGAACACTTTGATGACGCTGTTGCGATGGTGGCGCGTAGAAGGCAAGGAAACAATACAGTTTACGTATGCTCGTCGTTCCCGTCGCTTTCAGCTAACGGTGCAGTCGATGCAGCAACTGCACATGGATGGCAGACGCTATATATCGTGCGTGACGACATGGAAGAATTCAACCGTGTCGGCTACTCAAAGTGGTACACGTCGACTTTGGAAAGGCGCATGATCGAACGCGCAGAGCGTGTAATCACCGTGAGTCCTGCCCTCCAACAGAAAGTTCGTAGTCTGACCGTTAAACGTGACGTCGATGTCCGTGTAATTCCCAATGCAGTGCGGGAAGAAGTAGTCGAACGTGCAAAGTCACTTCGCACCAGCGAGGTATGGAAGCACAAGGACCTTGCGGTTGGCTATGTGGGACATCTAACTCCATCGTGGTTCGATTGGGAAGCTGTACTCCACCTCGCTCGCGCACTTCCCGAGGCGCGTTTTGAGATCATCGGACATGGTGCTCCGGCACTGGGGCAAGTTCCAAGTAACGTGTCGATTCTTGGTCCGAAAACTCATGAGGAGATTGAATCGTACGCACGATCGTGGAGAGTGGGTCTTATTCCATTCATCCAGAGCCCTCTGTCTGTAGGCGTTGATCCCAACAAGCTTTTCGAGTACCTGGCGTGGGGGCTCCGTACTGTGTCGTCGCCAATGGGATCAGTAGACTCATCTCCGTCTACGTGGGTGTACCGGAATCCTCAAGAACTGGTGAGCGCTGTTAATGAAGCGTTGCACCAGCCGATGACCCATGAAGAACTCAGCAGAATCGACCAATTTGCAACCGAAAACACGTGGAGTGCGCGTGCACAACTCTACGTTGAGATGATGGGATTTTCCTCATGAGTAATAATCTGATTGTGTACAAGAACTGCTCGCGTGGCGGTGTTTCTTCGGTCATTCGTGGTCGTGCACGAGCAAATCCGGACGCCCATTATGACGCTATTTTCGAATTGAACAAGGGGGGTGTTGCGACTTTTGAGGAGTTCGCTAACCTCAGCTGCAGAGTAGTTGGTTCACGACTCGCTGAGTACACTAACCACGTTCTGGCAAACCGCGAATATGATCGTGTTTCGGTCCTATCAAACCCGCAACTTGCTAACACGTTAGAGGTTCCAGACAACACGGAGCTGGTTTATGAGATCCACTCCGGGGCGTTTTCGGTCGTCAAGAAAGAGCTTGACGTTCTCGACCAATCTCGCGTAGACGTGTTCAGGGTTCCATCCCATTACAGCGCGTTTCACGTGCTGCCAATGCTCAAGCCTCGATTTCGGCGGAGGCTTGAAGTCGTCCCCAACCGCGTAGACACCTACTTCTTCAACGATGCGTTGGACGCGCCTTACAACACGTTCAGCGATGAGATTACCCCACTTATCTGGGTAGGTCGTTTTGATCGTGGTAAGGGATCGAAGTACCTATTGCGGTTACTTGCACAACTTCCAGAACGATTCCATGCGTTTGTGGTGATCAGCTTGGAAACTCAGCCCGGTCCTGCGTCGGAGTTTTTTGCAGAAGCAGCAAGCCTACGCGTCGAACATCGAGTTCACTTGCGAATGAATCTGTCTGCCGCGGAGCTGGCAAGTTTCTATCGTGGAGCGGCTCGAAGTGGAGGTAGTTTTATTTCCACGAGCCTGGTTGAATCGTTTGGGTATGCGCTCGTTGAAGCGCCTAGTTGCGGTCTAGATGTGGTCGCGTTTGACCTGCCGGTAATCCACGAACACAGTGACTTTCACACACGCATGACAACGGTTCAACCCGGAAATGTGGAAGCAATGGCAGAAGTGCTCACGGGTCGCGAAGCATAGACTGTTCGTTGAACTCCTGGCCACTTGCTCAGAAACCGTGGGGTCCGAGTTGAATTATCACTTGCTAATGAAACGTCGGCTTTCGAAACTTGAAAAGGGCGTCCCAATCTTCCTTGGCGAGAAGCACGAGGTTAAAAAGTTCGCTCGGTTTGTCGGTGTTCGTGTACCACAGCAGTATTTCTACGGACAGTTGTCTGATCTAGATTTTGGCCAGTTACCAAGTGAATTCGTGTTAAAACCCGATTTCGCAAGTACCTCCCAAGGCGTCCGACTTTTGGAAAAACGTGGAAATGCGCTCTACGATCTCCAGAAAAATGAAGAATTCAACAGGGAAAGCGTCCTCGAAGAAGAGCGTGGCATTGCGCTCAAATATTTTGAAGATACATCACAGGGAAACTTTCATGCTGAGGAACTCTTGCGAGACCATGACGGCTCAGCTCCGATTCCGGATGTTAGGTGCTACTGCTTCAACGGTGTAATTGGAATGATCGTCATTGAGCGACATATCACGCCAACTACGCGCGAACTCATGTATTTCGACGGAAACTTTCTCCCATTTGTTGATACAAATGAGCGGTATTCGGTTGCTGAGGTGGCAAAGCATCTAGATACAGTCGTTGAGGCGATAGTGCCGAAAAACTGGGAAGCTTTGAAGCTTACTGCGGAACGAATTTCAAGTGCTGTTCCTTCGTCATTTGTTCGTGTTGATCTGTATGACGTCCCTAATGGAGTTTATTTAGGTGAGCTAACTTTCGAACCAGGTCCCTATTACTACAAAAATAGGCTCTTGATGTCGCAAGCCGAATCTGCACGACTTGGTCGTTTGTGGTTGGAAGCTGAAGAACGCTTAGTCAAGCAAGGTGTTATTCCAGTGCAAGATGACATGCACGAAGTGGCTTAGCTGTACTGACCGGGTACGTTGGTCAAGCGTGAGAAGGGCGGCTGGTTCCCGCAAGC
>ERZ1031273.144-NODE-144-length-37147-cov-8.172517_pt1 | contig 37147 bp, 35 predicted proteins | sample MGYA00516575_ERZ1031273 | MGnify/ENA primary metagenome ERZ1031273 (study PRJEB33718, sample SAMN03159816) | human skin metagenome | collected 2014-02-25 | study: EMG produced TPA metagenomics assembly of the PRJNA266117 data set (Human skin bacterial metagenome... | reverse complement strand
ACACGTAAGGAGTCGTCGGCAGCGTCAGATGTGTATAAGAGACAGCTGGAAGCGCAGCGCCAACGCGAATTCGACCGTCTCGGCCACACCATGGAACAGCTCTCGGCGCAGCTGCGTGAGATGGACGAGGACCGTGCCGTCGCATATTCGGCGCTGGCGGGGCAAGTGCAGGCGGTAACAAGGGCGTCGTCACGCTTGGGCGACCGCACTGATCAGCTCGTCGCAGCGCTGCGCTCCCCCAATACCCGCGGGCGGTGGGGTGAAATGCAACTCGAACGCGTCGTGGAGCTCGGCGGCATGACTCGGCACTGCGATTTCGATGTCCAGGCCACCGCCATGGTCGACGGGCGCATGGTCCGCCCCGACATGGTGATCCGTCTCAGCCGCGGCCGCAATATCGTCGTCGACGCGAAGGTTCCCTTCGGCGCCTACCTCGACGCCCTTGGCACGGAAGACCCCGAAGAAAAGCAGGGCTACCTGCGCCGGCACAGCCACCTGGTGCGGGGCCATGTGACCACGTTGGCGTCGAAAGGCTATCTCGAAGCGTTCTCGCCCACCCCGGAATTCGTCGTGCTGTTCATTCCCGCCGACCCCTTTCTCGACGCCGCTCTCGAGCAAGACCCGGAACTGCTTGACTTCGCCTTCTCCCGCGGTGTCGTCCTCGCAACCCCGACGACGCTATTCGCGCTGCTTCGCACCGTGAGCCTCGGCTGGCAGCACGAGACCGCCGCTGAAAAAGCTCACGAAATCCAGCGCCTCGGCTCGCAGCTGTACACGCGTCTGGGAACCATGGCGGAACACTACAACCGCCTCGGCGCCTCCCTCGACAAGGCCGTCGAAGCGTTCAACGCAACACTCGGCTCCATGGACTCGCGCGTCATGGTCACCGCGCGGCGCCTCAAAGACCTCAACGTCCCCGCGCACACATCCGCCGCGCCCGCCACCTTGAACCCGGTGTCCACCCGCACGCGCACAGCGCTACCGCGCACCGACGCTGACCCCGCCGAAGAAAAATGGGGGTAGACGGGCCGAGTGAACACGGAGCTGGCAAAGCCGGCAGGTAACATGTTTCAGCGTGTCTCACGCTTCACCCCGCTCGTCGTCCACGTCTTCATCGACGCTGTCCGGCTTCTCCACGGGTTCCGGCATCGCCATCATCGTCGCCGCGCTCGTCACCGGCGGGTTGATCGCGCTGTACAACGAAGCAGTCGGCCTGCCGTTCCTCGTGCTTTTCACGGTGGCGTCCATCGTGGTGACCACGTTCGTCAACCCCCGCGGCCTCTTCGTCACCGTCGCGTCGATCCCGCTGCTGTACACGTTCTTCCTGCTGCTCACCGGCACGTTGATCGCGCATTTCCAGCTCCCCGAAGGTCAAACCTCGCTGGGTAAGACCTCTGCGGTTCTGATCCTGTACCCGCTCACGCAGTATTTCCCAGTGCTGCTCTTCACTGTGCTCGGCTCGATCCTCATCGCGCTGCTGCGCTACCGCCTGCTAAAGAAGCAGAACGAAGAGATCCGCGCGCACGAAGAACGCCACCGCCGCAGCGTCAGCGCCACGAACCGGCGCACGAGCCACGAGGCTTCCCGTTTGCGTCAGCGCGGCTCAGACAAGAAAGTCACCGTCGAAGAGCTCCTCGCGCGCCGCGCCGAGCGCCAGAAAGCAGACGGCGAAAGCAGCCGCGGCTTGAGCCGCAAGCTTAGCGACGACCTCTACGACTCCTAGCTCTTAAGCCTTTGTCCGCGGCGCACGCAGGTCGCGGGGCAGCGCGAACGTGATGGTCTCCGTCGTCGTGGTGACCTGCTCAACGTTGTCGTAGCCGCGCTCGCCCAGGTACTCGACGACCTCACGGACCAGGATCTCCGGCACCGATGCGCCGGAGGTGACACCGACGGTCTCGACGCCTGCGAGCCACGTGTCATCGATCTGGTTGGCGTAGTCGATCAGGTAAGCGGCATCCGCGCCATTTTGCAGAGCGACTTCCACCAAGCGCTTGGAATTCGACGAGTTCTGGGAGCCGACCACGATCATCAGCTCGACGCGCTCGGCGATCGCCTTCACCGCGACCTGGCGGTTCTGGGTGGCGTAGCAGATGTCGTCGCTCGGCGGGTTCTCCAGATTCGGGTACTTCTCGCGCAAGCGGGTGACGATCTCCATGGTCTCGTCCACCGACAGCGTGGTCTGCGACAGCCACACCAGCTTCTGGTCTTCAGGGAAGTCCGGGGCGGCCTCGACGCCTTCGACGCCGTCGACGAGGTGCACGACATCCGGCGCCTCGCCCGCGGTGCCTTCGACCTCCTCGTGGCCTTCGTGACCGACGAGCAGAATGTGGTAGCCGTCGCGAGCAAAACGCTTGACCTCGTTGTGCACCTTGGTCACCAGCGGGCACGATGCGTCGAGCGCCATGAGGTTGCGCTGCTGGGCGGATTCGCGAACAGCCGGGGACACGCCGTGCGCGGAGAACACCACGTGGGCGCCTTCCGGCACCTCGTCAGTCTCTTCGACGAAGATCACGCCACGCTGCGACAGCGTCTCCACAACATATTTGTTGTGCACGATTTCTTTGCGGACATAAATGGGGGCGCCGTATTTCTCCAGCGCCTTCTCCACGGTCTCGACTGCGCGGTCCACGCCGGCACAGTATCCGCGAGGGGCTGCAAGAAGGACGTTTTTTCCGGTTGTCGACATGGAACCAAGGGTAATGGAAAGGCAGTCTAAAAGGTAAGCTGGCTTGCTCGAGCAGCATCGAATCGCAGAAGAAAGGGGGCGCTAGCTGATGGCAGGACAACAGGCGGGAGGGCCGCCGAAGAGCACACCTGAGACTCCGTGGTCGGTGTCAAAGGTCAACCAGACGGTCAAGCAGTGGATTGAGCGGCTGGGCTGGCTATGGATCGAGGGGCAACTCACCCAGGTCAACATGAAGCCGACGTGGAAGCTGTCGTATCTGACGTTGCGTGACACGCAGGAGCAGATGAGTCTGCAGCTCACCGCGTCGACGGAGCTGTTGCGCAGCATGCCGACGCAGCTCAAGGACGGCGACCACGTGGTCGTGCGCGGCAAGCCCGCGTTCTACGCCGGCCGCGGGTCGTTCTCGATGTGGATCACGGAGATCCGCCACGTCGGCGAGGGCGAGCTGTTGGCCAAGATCGAACAGCTACGCAAAATGCTCGCCGCAGAGGGGCTTTTCGACGTCTCCCGCAAGCGCCCCCTCCCCTATCTGCCCAACAGGATCGGCCTGATCACCGGCCGCGGTTCCGCCGCCGAGCGCGACGTGATGTCCGTGGCCAAGGACCGGTGGCCGGCCGTGGACTTCCGCGTCATCAACACAGCAGTACAGGGAGCCAACGCCGTTCCGGAGGTCGTCGACGCGCTCAAGCTTCTCGACGCCGACCCTGCCGTCGACGTCATCATCATCGCCCGCGGCGGTGGTTCGGTAGAAGACCTGCTCCCGTTTTCCGAGGAAGTCCTCCAGCGCGCTGTCGCCGCCGCCCAGACTCCTGTCGTCTCCGCGATCGGCCACGAGCCCGACAACCCGGTGCTGGACAATGTCGCCGACCTGCGCGCCGCCACCCCGACCGATGCCGCCAAGCGCGTCGTCCCCGATGTCGCCGCTGAACTCGAGCTCATCGCCGAAGCTCGTTCCCGCATGGCCGCCGCCCTGCGCGGGTGGGTGAGCCGCGAACGCGAGGGTCTGCGCCAGATGCGCTCCCGTCCCGTCATGGCGAATCCGCTGACACCGATCACCCAGCGCCGCGACGAGCTCGACCGCGCTCGCGCATCCATCCGCCGCGACATCACGCGGCTCATTTCCACCGAGTCCGCCGAGGTCCGCGCCCTGCGCGCCCAGGTCTCAGCACTCGGCCCTTCCGCGACGCTCGCACGCGGCTACGCCGTCGTCCAGGTCCAGCCCCGCGACGGCACTGAAGCACAAGTAGTCACCAGCATCGATCAAGCACCACCGGGCTCCCAGCTCCGCATCCGCGTCGGCGACGGCTCCATTACCGCCGCTGGCATGGCCACCACACCCGCCGAATAACACAAGGAGAAAACAATGGCAGACAACACTTTCGGACAAGGCACCCCGGGCGACGAGGCATTCCCCGACCCCACCACTCTCACCTACGAACAGGCCCGCGACGAGCTCATCGAGACCGTCAAGATCCTCGAGCTCGGCCAAATGAGCCTCGACGAATCACTCAAGTATTGGGAACGCGGCGAAGCCCTCGCGAAACGCTGCGAAGTGCTTCTCGACGGCGCCCAGCGCCGCGTCGAAACCGCCCTCGGCTCCGCCGCAGACTCTCACGAAGAAGAACCGGAAGAAAACTAAGAAGCTGCTCCGGTCCCAGTACCAGCGTCTGTGTCTGCGGCTCCCCCTGCAGGCAACGGCTCCGTTGCGATAGTCGCAGCGAGCAGCTCCCGGAACTCATCGTCTACTGCTTCGCCCTTCACAAGCAGGCGCACATCGCCCAAATCCACGACCCACAGATCACGGATGTCTGCCTCGGGGGAAGAGTAGACGGTGGCGTGGTGGGAATCGTCGATAAGCTGTGTGCCTGATTCCTCGCGGGGCGCGGAATCGATGCGCTCAACCGCCGTATCCACGTCCACGTCCGTCTGCGTGAGCTGCACGTACCCCTCCTGCGGAGTCACCCAGCCCACCACCGGTGCCGGCGCCTCACCGATCGTCGTGCGGCGCGCCGAGTTATTCACCCAGCCCTCCGGCATCTGCGGGAAACGCACCGGGAACTGCGCGGCACGGGCCTCCATGCCCATGAACGTCGCGCCGTCGACCTCCTTCACTGGGCCGTTTTCCGGGCGACCTGGACTGAAGCTGCACATGCCGGTGAACCCGACAGCGCCGATCATCAGCAAGACAATGACGATCACATTGATCGTCATGTCCCTGCCGTCCTGGAAAATCCGGGGTTTCTCCTTAGCCACGCCAGACAGTATGACACGGCGCGCCGACACTCCCGAAATAAGACCGTCGCCCCCAATCAGGTGAGAAACCGGGCATACCGGACACGCAAAGGTGCCAGAATGGGCCGAAAGGTGTCATCATTTCACCGACGTATCACCCCCACTGCCCAGGAGGCACAAACAATGTCCAACTCCGTTGAAGCTCCGGACCGCAACCTCGCGATGGAACTCGTTCGCGTGACAGAAGCGGCGGCGCTCGCCTCCGGCCGGTGGGTCGGCCGCGGCAAGAAGAACGAGGGCGACGGCGCCGCAGTCGATGCCATGCGCAAGATGATCAACTCCGTCACCATGGACGGCGTCATCGTCATCGGCGAAGGCGAAAAAGACGAAGCGCCGATGCTCTACAACGGCGAGAACGTCGGCAACGGCCAGGGCGCACCGCTCGACATCGCCGTCGATCCGGTCGACGGCACGCGTCTCATGGCCGAAGGCCGCCCCAACTCCATCTCCGTCATCGCGGCCGCTGAGCGCGGCACCATGTACGACCCGACCGACGCGTTCTACATGAACAAGATCGCCGTCGGCCCCGAGTGCGCCGGCAAGATCGATATCACCGCGCCCGTCGCGCACAACATCCAGGTTGTCGCCAAGGCAAAGGGCATCGACCCGCGCGATGTCACCGTCGTCGTCCTCGACCGCCCCCGCCACTCCCAGCTCGTCTCCGAGATCCGCGAAGCAGGCGCGAAAGTCCGCTTCATCATGGACGGCGACGTCGCCGGTGCCATCGCCGCAGCGCGCAACAACAACTCCATCGACATCGCGATGGGCGTCGGCGGCACGCCGGAAGGCGTCATCACCGCATGCGCACTGAAGTGCCTCGACGGTGAAATCCAGGGCATGCTCGCCCCGCAGTCCGACGAAGAGCGCGAGAAAGTCCTCGCCGCCGGCCACGACCTCGACCGCGTCTTGGGCCTCAACGACCTAGTCAGCTCCGACAACTGCTTCTTCGCCGCCACCGGCGTGACCAACGGCGACATGCTCCGCGGCGTGTCCTACCGCGCTGACGGCGCAACCACCCGTTCGCTCGCGATGCGCTCGAAGTCCGGCACCGTCCGCCTCGTCGAGTCCCGGCACAAGCTGTCGAAGCTGCGCGAATACTCCGCGATCGACTACTCCGGCCCGTTCAACTAAACGCTCCCCCTCAAAGCGGGGGCACCATCCGGGCATTTGTATGCCCGAACACCTCCGGTTGGGGCATAATCACGGGTGGAAAGGCACGCGCGAAACAGCCCACATCCCGGCTCGTTTCGCGACGTGTACGCGACTCACACGAAGGAAGATAATGGCTGATCAGGAATACCGCATCGAGCACGACACCATGGGTGAAGTGAAGGTTCCCGCGCAGGCTCTGTGGCGTGCGCAGACGCAGCGTGCGGTAGAGAACTTCCCCATCTCCGGCCGCGGTCTCGAAGCTCAGCAGATTCGTGCGCTCGGCCTGCTCAAGGCGGCGTGCGCGACCGTCAACAAGGCCTCCGGCGCGCTCGACGCAGCCAAGGCAGACGCCATCATCGCAGCTGCCAAGGAGATCGCCGACGGCAAGCACGACGCTGAATTCCCGATCGACGTGTTCCAGACCGGTTCGGGCACCTCGTCGAATATGAACACGAACGAGGTCATCGCGTCCATCGCCAAGAACAATGGCGTCGAGGTCCACCCGAACGACGACGTCAACATGGGCCAGTCCTCCAACGACACCTTCCCGACCGCGACCCACGTCGCCGCCACCGAGGCAGCCGTCAACGACCTCATCCCGGGCCTGAAGGTTCTTCAGGAATCCCTGGAGAAGAAGGCCGACGAGTGGAAGTCCGTGGTCAAGTCCGGCCGCACCCACCTCATGGACGCTGTCCCGGTCACCCTCGGCCAGGAATTCTCCGGCTACGCACGCCAGATCGAGCTGGGCATCGCCCGCGTCACCTCTACCCTGGAGCGCCTGGGCGAACTGCCGATCGGCGGCACCGCAGTCGGTACTGGCCTGAACACCCCGGCTGACTTCGGTGCGAAGGTCACCGAAGAGCTCAAGAGCCTCACCGGCATCAACGAGCTCACCGAGGCCGGCAACCACTTCGAGGCGCAGGCCAACCGCGACGGCCTCGTCGAGTTCTCCGGCGCGATGCGCACCGTCGCTGTTTCCCTGTACAAGATCGCCAACGACATCCGCCTCATGGGTTCCGGCCCGCTGACCGGCTTCGCCGAGATCCACCTCCCGGACCTCCAGCCGGGCTCCTCCATCATGCCGGGCAAGGTCAACCCGGTCCTGTGTGAGACCGCAACGCAGGTCTCCGCCCAGGTCATCGGCAACGACGCAGCTGTCGCATTCTCCGGCACGCAGGGCCAGTTCGAGCTCAACGTGTTCATCCCGGTCATGGCGCGCAACGTCCTCGAATCCGCGCGTCTGCTCGCCAACACGGCACGCCAGTTCGCCACCAAGCTTGTCGACGGCATCGAGCCCAACGTCGAGCGCATGCAGACCCTCGCAGAGTCCTCCCCGTCCATCGTGACTCCCCTGAACTCTGCCATCGGCTACGAGAACGCCGCGAAGGTGGCTAAGACCGCCCTCAAGGAAGGCAAGACCATCCGTCAGACCGTCATCGATCTCGGCTTCATCGGCGACGACCTGACCGAGGAAGAGCTGGACCGCCGCCTCAACGTCCTCGACATGGCTAATACCGACCGCAACTAACGTCGATCCTTTCCCTTTAAGACCCTGGCAGTGCAAGGCTGCCGGGGTCTTTTGGTGTGCATGGGGCGTCGATAAGCGCGCTCTTGCGATTTGTTGCACTGGGTGTAGTCTTGCTGCTCGTGGATAGAGAACTCAAGCGTCGCGAAACCCGCGAACGCATCGTCGACAGCGCGACCGACCTTGTCGAAGAACACGGCTTCGACAACGTCACCGTCGAGGATATCTGCGCCAAAGCAGGCATCTCGCGGCGCACCTTCTTCAACTACATGGACGGTAAGGACGAAGCCGTACTCGGCCCCGCCCCGCTCACCGTCACCGACGACGCTCTACGCCGCATCGCTGAAACACAAGCCGACAACCTCGTCGACCTCATCATTTCCGCGACGAGCCACCCGCGCAGCGACATTCCCGACCACGCCACCGTCGAACGCCGGCGCGCGATTTTCGCCGCGAACCCGACCCTGACCGCTCTCGCACTCACGCGACGACGCACAACCTTCACCGCCATTGCCGGCGCGCTAGAAGAACACTTCGAGACATTTCCCGGCGACCGGCTCCTGCCCGACCAGCCAGCAAATGCAGAGATCCACGCGATCATCGAAATCGTCCAAAGCGCCGTCAGCATCACCGCCCACTGCGACCTCCGCGACAACGTCCGCGGCGCCGCATCCTTCATCACCGACTACGCCAGGAGGCTCGAATGGTAGACACCCAACACAAAGGCCCTAACGTCGGCCTCGTCTTCACCGCGCTGCTCATCACGATGCTGATGAGCTCGCTCGGGCAGATGATCTTCTCCTCCGCGCTGCCCACCATCGTCGGTGAGCTCGGCGGTGTCGAGCACATGAGCTGGGTCATCTCCGCGTTCATGGTCACCATGACCATCGCGCTCCCGCTCTACGGCAAGCTTGGCGACGGCCTCGGCCGCAAATGGTTCTACATCTCCGGCATCGCCTTCTTCATCATCGGCTCCGCCCTAGGCGGATTCGCCAACACCATGACGCTGCTCATCATCGGCCGCGCCGTCCAAGGCTTCGGTGCCGGCGCCATGATGATCAATTCTCAGGCGATCATCGCCGAGGTCGTCCCCGCCCGCGAGCGCGGCAAATACATGGGCGTGATGGGCGCTGTATTCGGAATCTCCTCCGTCCTCGGTCCCGTCCTCGGCGGCTGGTTCACCGACGGGCCTGGCTGGCGCTGGGGCCTCTGGATGAATATCCCGCTCGGTCTTCTCGCCATGACCGTCGCCTCGATCGTCCTCGACCTCTCCAAGGGCAACCGCGACGGCTTCCGCTTCGACTGGCTCGGCGCGACGCTCATGGCGGTGTCCACCTCCACGCTCATCCTCGCCACGACATGGGGCGGGCTGCAGTACCCGTGGGGCTCCCCGCGAATCGTCGGACTGCTGGTCACGTCGGCTGTCGCGGCGGCGCTCTTCGTGGTCGTCGAACTGCGTGCGACAGACCCGCTGGTGCCGATGCACCTGTTCCGCAACCGCAACATGGCGCTGACTACGGCCGCCAGCGTCGTGCTTGGTATTTCCATGACCGGCGTCATGGCGTACTTGCCGACCTACCTGCAGATGGTCCACTCCATGACTCCCACGGAGGCAGGCCTGATGATGATCCCGATGGTCGGCGGCATGATCCTCACCTCCATCGGCATCGGCGCCCTGATCAGCCGCACGGGCAGCTACAAAATCTTCCCGATCGTCGGCCTCGGCGTCGTCGCTCTCGGCTGCTACCTGCTGTCGCGCCTCACGGTCGACACCGGCCTGTGGACGCTCGGGCTGTACATCTTCATCTACGGTTTCGGCCTCGGCATGGTCATGCAGGTGCTCATCCTCATCGTCCAGAACTCCTTCCCCATCGCCGTCGTGGGCACCGCCACCGCCGCGAACAACTTCTTCCGCCAGATCGGCATGTCCGTCGGCGCGTCGGTCGTGGGCACCGTATTCATCCACAACATGCAGCAGAATATGGAAGAGCGCCTCCCGGGTGCGCTCGCCGCGCTCGGCCCGGAAGGCGCGAAATACGCTGAATCATTCAACGATGGCGGCACTCAATCAATGACGCCAAGCGCCGTCAACCAATTGCCGCAGCCGCTTCACGACGCCATCTCGACCTCCTACAACGACGGTTTGACCCCCATTTTCCTACTGCTCATCCCTCTCGTGGTGGCAGCTGCGCTTCTCCTCGTACCAGTTCACGAGGACACGCTAAAGGAGACAATCGAGTAGCAAGGCGGCGTCGATAAGCGCTGCTTTTAGTTCTCCTTGCCTGGCTTGGGCAACAGCAACTCGTAGATATCCGTGTCACGCCAGGTGCCGGCGAGCTCGCCGTACGTCATCTTCGCCATCTGGTGGTACGTGCCCACCTTGACGAAACCACGCGAGACGTGCAGCCCCGCCGAGCCCTCGTTCTCCGGGAAAATCCACGAGTGGATCGACCACTTATTCAGCGCCTTGCACGTCTCGATGAGCTTGTCCAGCAGCGCGCCGGACACGCCGCGGCCGCGCGCATCCTCGTGAATGTAGATCGAGTCCTCGACGACGCCGTGGAACACCGAGCGTGTCGACGCCTGCGCGGCAGCGACCCAGCCAAGCACCTTATCGTCGTCATCCGGCTCGACGGCGACGAACACCGTCTCAATGATCTTGTTGGTGGCAAACTTCGCCCACGTCGGCCCTTCCGTCTCGTACGAAGCGTGGCCTGTACCCAGACCAGACTCGTAGATTTCGCGGACCTGCGGGTAATCCTCAGGGCGGATCGGGCGGATCGTGAAATCGCGATTCGACATGGCGACCATCGTACAACCGCCCTCCCCTACCTGTGAATCGGCAGCCTAGCGTGCATGTCAGCGCGCCTAAGCGTGGTCCTCGAGCAAGTCCGTGACCAGCTCGGCGATCGGCGAACGCTCCGAACGCGTCAGCGTCACGTGCGCGAAGAGATCCTGGCCCTTCAGCTTCTCGATCACCGCCTGCACACCGTCGTGGCGCCCCACCCTCAAATTGTCGCGCTGCGCGACATCGTGAGTGAGCACCACACGGGAGCCGCGACCCAAGCGCGACAGCACCGTCAACAGCACATTGCGCTCCAGCGACTGTGCCTCGTCGACGATGACGAACGCGTCGTGCAGGCTGCGCCCGCGGATGTGTGTCAGCGGCAGCACCTCGAGCAGGTCGCGGGAGGCGACTTCGTCGAGCACATTGTCGGATACGACGCCTTCCAACGTGTCGTAGACCGCCTGCGACCACGGATTCATCTTCTCCATCTCGTCGCCCGGAAGGTAGCCCAGGTTCTGGCCGCCCACCGCATACAGAGGGCGGAACACGATGATGCGCTTGTGCTCCCCGCGCTCCAGCACTGATTCCAGACCAGCACACAGAGCCAGCGCCGACTTACCAGTGCCGGCGCGGCCGCCGATGGAGACGATGCCCACCGTATCGTCGAGAAGCAGATCGAGCGCGACCCGCTGCTCCGCGCTCCGGCCCGACAACCCGAACGCGTCCGCGTCGCCGCGCACGAGCTTGACCCCGCCGCTCGGTGCCACGCGGGCAAGCGCTGACTGCGAACCCGCGTTCAGCGTCAACCCGCAGTGAACCGGCAAGTCGCCTGTGTCGATCGCCGCGAACCCAGTGGCATACAGCTCGTCGATCTCTTCCCCGGAGACCTCCAGCTCAGCCATACCTGTGTAGCCCGTCAACACAACGTCCTGCGCGCGGTACTCCTGCGCAGCCAAACCCACAGCGCCCGCCTTCACGCGCAGCGGAACGTCCTTGGTCACCAGAACCGTGTCATTGCCTTCCTGCATGAAGTTGTAGGCGCAGGCGAGAATGCGGTTATCGTTCTCCGGGCCGCGCAGCGCGGTCGGCAGATTCGACTGGTCCTGGTGGTTCAGTTCCACGCGGACAGTGCCCCCGTCGATATTGACCGGCATCGGCTCATCCAGTCGGTCGTAATCGGAGCGCATGTCCTCCAAAAAGCGAAGAGCTTGGCGGGCGAACCAGCCAAGCTCTGGGTGATGACGTTTCTGCTCGAGTTCCGTGATGACCACGAGCGGAAGAACAACGCTGTGTTCCGCGAACTTCCTCAACGCCCACGGATCGGACAGAAGAACCGATGTGTCCAGCACATATGTTTTCAGTGCGGTGGGTGAGGTGAGTTGTTCCGGATTGTGGCCGGCGCTTTCCATTCGAGCGCCGGCAGTGTCGAGATTGCTAACAGAAGGGTCAAACATGAACTTGCTCCCCTAGTGCGGTTGGTGGTAGCCAGGACCGTTCTTCGCGGTGCCTGACACCTGCCACACTAGGGGAGCAAAGTGTAAATTACATCGATGTAAGGTTAACTTCCGTTAAACCTACGACGCGCCGATCGGCGCAGCTAGCTAGCTGATCTTAGCGCCGAACTCGCCGTTCTCCTCGAGCCACTCGATGGTGCCGTTCTGGAAGTCCTGGATCCAGCCGTTGTTGTCGTCGCGCTTGTCCTCGGCCTTGAGCGGCAGACCGATCTCGTTGTCCAGGCCGCCGTCCTTCTTCCAGGTCTCAGCGATCATGCCGACCAGCGGCACAGCGCCCGTCTCCTCGGAGTAGACGATGTTCTTATCTGCGTCGTACTCGATCAGGGTAGCGCCGTCATCCTTGGTCTCGACGCTGATCGGGTCGCCCCAGTTGCCCAGGCCCAGCTCTTCCTGAGCGTTAGCAGCCTTGGACGGAACAACGACCTTCTCGCCGTCCTTGGTGGTCAGCTCGGTGGTGTCGCCGTCAGCAGCGCCTGCGCCAGCGCCCTCGGACTCGGAAGCGTCTGCGCCCTCGGACTCGGAGCCGGAAGCACCAGCGTCCTCAGAAGCGGTCACAGTATTGGTTTCGGTGGCCTCGACCTCGGTCACGTCACCTTCACCCTCAGAGCAGGCTACGAGACCGGTGGTCAGTGCCAGAGCAGCAACGGTTGCGCCAAACTTGCGGTTCATGAATAAAATTCCTCTCTAAATACAATTCCTAAACTTGGCCGTCCACCATTATGCAAACATTCGCTCACCGAGGGCGTTTACGCACCCCCTTTTTAGGGTGATTTCTTCCGTACCCCTTGCGCTGCGCACGGTTTTTACCGTTTACTTTACGGTTTGATTTCGTTGAGCTTCGTACGCTTTTCGACGCTCCCCCGCCTCCCCTCGACGTGTTCCTCGTCCTCCCTTTCGCCACCCCGACGAAATCCTGGATCGCCTCCGAATCTTGGTCGACTTTCCAGACCAACGCGATCTCCGATGCAGCTTCTCCACCCGCCGACGGGCTCTCTGCTTCCCCGCCGTTTCCGCGGACTTCAAGCACGACGACCTGCTTTTTCGACAGGACTTTCAGCAGCGGCGCAGGCGCGTAGGCTACGCCGACGTTAGCCGCAACGACTTGGAGAGCGGTGCGGAGCTCGTCGATGGAAGAGCCTGCTGGCACCCCGGAGCCAGACTCAAGCCCCTCTCCCGCACCCGGAGTAAAGCGGTAGTTGACGTGCTCGCCGGCAAGGTCATCTGGGCGAACAGCTTCGCCGACCTCGGCATACACGGAGTCTTTGGGGACAGCGACACCGGGTTTCTCGGCGTAGAGACGCACCTGGTGGAACTGCTCCCCTGGCTCGCCGACGCGCGGATCGGGAAGGCGGAGGAGAGCGAGGTGGGCGGTGTCGTCGATAAGCGATGCGAATGGGTCGTCGCTGGGAATCTCCTCGAGGCCGTGATCGGTGGTGTCGCGGTAGCGCGCGAACCATTTTCCGGGCTCGGTTCCGGTGACGAAGGCGAGACGCAGCATGCCCCGATGCTACCGTTTGGGCATGAGCGAACAGCCGTCAAGCACAGCGATGAAGCCCGCGACCGCAGCGAAGAAACTCGGCATTTATCTGCCGGCGACCCCGCAGGAATTCCAGGATGGCGGCGTCACGCACGCTGAACTGCGCGATTTGCAGGACAACCCGCCGTCATGGCTCACCGAGCTGCGCGCAAACGGCCCTCACCCCCGCCCGGAGGTTGCGCGCAAGCTGGGCATTTCGATCACGGCGCTGAAGAAGAACGACATGGATAAGCCGCTGACCACCCAGGAGATCAAGACGCTCCTTAGCGATCAGCCGGCGTGGCTCTCCGAGGCGCGCCGCGCACACGCCGAAGAGCGGGAGGCTTAGAGCAGCTTCCAGTCTTCCAGGTCCGGGTAGAGGGGGAATTCAGCAGCAAGCTTATCGACGCGCCCCCTCAGCGCCTCCACATCCGCATTCTTCCCCTGCGCGAGCGCGGTACCGATGATGTCTGCGGTCTCGGTGAATGCTGCTTCGTCAAAACCGCGGGTCGCAAGGGCTGACGTGCCAATGCGCAGGCCGGAGGTGACCATCGGCGGACGCGGGTCGTTCGGCACGGCGTTGCGGTTGACAGTGATGCCGACAGAATGGAGCAGGTCTTCTGCCTGCTGACCGTCGAGCTCGGAATTGCGCAGGTCCGCGAGGACGAGGTGCACGTCGGTGCCGCCGGTGAGCACGTCGACGCCGACTTCCTTGCAGTCGGACGCCGTGAGGCGCTCAGCGAGGATGCGCGCACCGTCGAGGGTGCGCTGCTGACGGTCCTTGAATTCTTCCGTGCCCGCGATCTTCAGCGCAGTCGCCTTCGCCGCGACGACGTGCATGAGCGGACCACCCTGCTGACCCGGGAAGACAGCGGAGTTGAGTGCCTTTGCGTAGTCCTGCTTCGCCAGGATCATGCCGGAACGGGGGCCGCCGAGCGTCTTGTGGATCGTCGTAGACACGACATCCGAGTGCGGCACCGGCGACGGGTGCAGACCTGCAGCGACGAGACCCGCGAAGTGCGCCATGTCCGTCCACAGGTACGCGCCGACCTCATCGGCGATGGCGCGGAAAGCAGCGAAGTCGACAGTGCGCGGGTACGCCGACCAACCAGCGATGATGACCTTCGGACGGTGCTCCAGAGCCTGTTCACGGACCTTGTCCATGTCGATGAGCATGGTCTCCGGGTCGACCTCGTAGGCCACAACGTTGTACAGACGACCGGAGAAGTTGATCTTCATGCCGTGCGTCAGGTGCCCGCCGTGAGCCAGGGACAGGCCCATGATGGTGTCGCCGGGCTTGATCAGTGCGTGGAGGACGGCGGCATTCGCCTGGGCGCCGGAGTGGGGCTGGACGTTGGCGTACTCGGCGTCGAAAAGCGCCTTTGCGCGGTCGCGGGCGATGTCCTCGATGACGTCGACGTTCTCGCAGCCGCCGTAATAGCGGCGCCCCGGGTATCCCTCTGCGTACTTATTCGTCAGCACGGAGCCCTGCGCCTGCAGCACGGCGCGTGGCACGAAATTCTCCGACGCGATCATCTCGAGCGTGTTGCGCTGGCGGGACACCTCCCCAAGAATCTGCTCGTAGACGTCCGGGTCGAGCGACGCGAGGTCTTGGTAGCGGAGATCTTCAGTCATGTTCCGGGATTCCTTTCCGTACGGCAGTTCCCCGCCAGTATGCACTACCGTGCACGCAACACGCCCCATAAGCCAAAGTTTCCGTCGGCGAGTGCAACAATGGTGGCCATGCCGCGACCCGCAGACCCGAGCCCGTACCTGGATTTCCCGCGCGACGCGTGGAGTCAACTCCGCGACACGATGCCCCAGGTGATCGACGAAGACGACCTGGAGCAGCTCCTCGGCATCGGCGAGAGCATGGGGCTCCAGGAGGTCGCCGAGATTTATTTGCCGTTGTCACGTCTCATTCACCTGCAGATTCGCGCACGGCAGAAACTGACAGCCGTGACGGAAACATTCCTCGGGGAGAACCCGGGGCACGTGCCGTTCATCATCGGTATCGCGGGCTCCGTCGCGGTGGGCAAGTCGACGACGGCACGCGTGCTTCAGGCGCTGCTGCAAAGGTGGGATTCACACCCGCGGGTCGACCTCGTCACCACCGACGGTTTCCTGCTTCCCGCCGCCGAGTTGCGCGAGCGCAATCTCATGACGCGCAAGGGCTTTCCGGAGTCCTACAACCGACGCGACCTGCTGCGTTTCGTCACGGAGGTCAAGGCGGGGCGCGACAATGTCAAGGCGCCGGTCTATTCCCACGACGCCTACGACATCATTCCGGGCGAGTACCAGGTGGTGGATCACCCGGACATCCTCATTCTCGAGGGGCTCAACGTCCTCCAGACGGGCCCGACGCTCATGGTGTCGGATCTGTTCGATTTCTCGGTGTACGTGGACGCGAAGACGACGGACATCGAGAAGTGGTACATCGACCGCTTCATCAAGCTGAAGAACACGGCCTTCCGCGAGCCGGGCGCCCACTTCGCGCGTTTCGCCGACCTCACGGACGAGGCAGCTGCGGCGGAAGCACGTCGCATTTGGCAGACGATCAACCTGCCGAACCTCGTCGAGAATATTCAGCCGACGCGTGTGCGCGCCTCACTCGTCCTGTCGAAAGCAGCAGATCATTCAGTTCAGCGTGTGCGCATGCGCAAGCTTTAAAAGCACGCTTGTCGACGCCCTACTTACCGAACCGGCGCGACCTCTGCGAGAAGTCGCGCAGCGCGCGCAGGAAGTCGATCTTGCGGAAGGCCGGCCAATACGTGTCGGTGAACCAGATCTCCGAATACGCCGACTGCCACAATAAGAAACCGGAAAGACGCTGTTCGCCAGAGGTGCGGATCACTAGATCGGGGTCCGGCTGGCCAGAGGTGTAGAGGTGTTCGGAGAGGGACTCGACGGAGACTTCGTCGGCAAGCTGCTCCGCGGGAACTCCCTCGGCGACCTTGGCTGTGATGAAGTTCTGCACGGCGTCGACGATTTCCTGGCGCCCGCCGTAACCCACTGCGATATTGACGACGATGCCGGTCTTGTCCTCCGTCGCCGCCGCCGCGGAGCGCATCCGGTTGGCCACTTTTTCCGGCAGCAGGTTGAGGTGCCCGACGAGGCGAATGCGCGCCTCGTATTCATCGCCCGACAGCTCGTCGACGACTCCCGAAATGATGTCGTACAGCAGCTGCACCTCTTCTGCCGTGCGGGAGAGGTTCTCCGTGGACAGCAGATAGATCGTGACGACATCGACCCCCATCTCCGCCGACCACTGCACCAACTCCCCGATTTTCGCCGCGCCGACGCGGTGACCGTGAGAAATATCGGTGAAACCCGCCTCGCGCGCCCAACGACGGTTCCCGTCTGCCATAACGGCGATGTGTGCGGGGCGGCTAACGCTGTCGTCGAGAAGCTCGCGCTTCAGCCGCTTCTCATAGAGCGGGTACAGGAGCCGGTCGAGCATAATCACGCGCACAAGCTTACTCTGCGAAGCCGGTTAGGCGGGTGGCGAAACTAGAAGAACGACTTCTTGCGGCGGTCCAGAAGCCCCTCAGCTTCCATCGCCTCGTCGACAGCCTTCTCGTCGAAGACGTCCAAGCCGCGCTCCTCAGCGAAGCGCTTGCGGCGGTTGAAGCGCGAGTGGCGGCGGTGAAACGCCCATCCGAGAAGCAGGATGACCACCATCATGCTCACCACGATGAGCGCACCGATCGGCTCCGCCTTGCCGAACTCCGGGCCGACCGGAGCGTCCTTATTCATCTGCTGCGCGAGCACTGTCACCGTGCCTGTCAGCGACCCTGTCAGAGCGTCAGTCCCCATCATCATTCTCCTTCAATCCCGGCGAACAGGTCCGTTTCCGGCAGAGAGGTCTGCACGCGGGTTTGCGCGAGCTCGAACTCTTCGGTTGGCCAGACCTCTTTTTGCACGTCGACGGGGCTGGCGAGGAACGCACCAGCCGGGTCAATCTGGGTCGCATGCGCCGTGAGCGCTTCAGCGCGGTTACTGAAATAGTCGCCGCACTCCACCTGGGTCGTCACGCGCTGCATGATGTCGGACGCGTTGGCCTCCCAGCGTTTGAGCATCGGCTCGTAGGGGCTGGGCTTGCCGTCGGCGACGAGGCGGTCGTGAAGCAGGCGCATGCGCTGGGCGACGAAGCCGTGGCTGTAGTAGAGCTTCAACGGCGTCCACGGTTCGCCGAGCTCCGGCGCGAAGTCTGGGTTGCCGGCTTCCTCCCACGCGATCATGGAGATTTTGTGCACCATGATGTGGTCTGGGTGCGGGTAACCACCGTTCTCGTCGTAAGTAATGATCACGTGCGGGCGGAACTCCCGGATCTTGCCCACCACGACCTTCGCTACTTCGACGGGGTCTTCGAGTGCGAAACAGCCCTCCGGCAGCGGCGGCAGCGGGTCGCCTTCCGGCAGGCCGGAGTCCTCGTAGCCGAGCCACTCGTGTTCGACGCCCAGCGCAGCCGCGGCCGTCGCCATTTCCTCGCGACGGATCTCCGTCATCCGCTCAATGACTCCGGGCCGGTCCATCGCCGGATTGAGAATGTCGCCCCGTTGCCCGCCGGTGCAGGTCAGCACCTTGACGCGGTTGCCCTCGTGGGCGTATTTCGCCATCGTCGCCGCGCCTTTACTGGACTCGTCGTCCGGGTGCGCGTGAATGGCCAGCAAACGGTATCCCGTCACTTAGTGTTCCACCTCTACTTGGGGTTAAGGTTGATCGCGAGACAAGTTTAGTACCTCACCTCATCAGAAAGAGAACCCTCAGTGGCTGAGCCCGATTCCTCGTCCGCCACAACCCCGGACGGCACCCGCGCCCGCTACGGCAGCGCCTCCGAGAACTCCGCGCCGTCCATCACTGCGGGACGCATCATCGCGGTCATTAGCGTGCTGTTCGTCGTGCTCATCGTGGCTTTCGCTGGCCGCTACATCATGCAGCGCCGCGCCGAACCGATCACAGCGAGCCTCGTCGCGCATGAGCGTATCGACGAATCCACCTCCCGCGTCTGGTTCGACCTGTCCCGCAATGACCCTGCTGTTCCCGGCTACTGCATCATCACTTCCCTGAACTATGAGCACGCCGAGATCGGGCGCCGCAACATCGTCATCCCCGCCGGCGGAGAGAAAGAGATGCGCAAGTACGTCGACATTCCCGTCCGCGATGTCCCCGTCTCAGGAGGCGTATACGGATGCTCCACCACGATCCCGTCATTCCTCGACGCTGATACGGAATTCGTGGAGGCGAGGTAGGAGGCGTCGATAAGCGATGCTCATGTTAATATCCGAACGAATAAGCAACCGACCGTGAGGAAACGAGGGTCCGAACTCCATGGCTGACAAGCAGCAGCAGTACATCACCCCGGAAATGAAGGCCAAGCTCGAGGCCGAGCTGCAGCAGCTCATCGACAACCGTCCGGTGATCGCCGCCGAAATCAACGAGCGCCGCGAAGAAGGCGACCTCAAGGAGAACGCCGGCTACGACGCCGCCCGCGAGCAGCAGGACCAGGAAGAAGCCCGCATCAAGCAGATCTCCGAGCTGCTGGCTAACTCCACCACCGAGCGCGCAGGTGTCGTCGACGGCATGGCTGTCGTCGGCTCCGTCGTCCACGTCTACTACAACGGCGACAAGAACGATAAGGAGACCTTCCTCATCGGCACCCGCGCCGCGTCGACCGACAACAAGGACCTCGAGACCTACTCCGAGCAGTCCCCTCTCGGTGCTGCCGTCCTCGGTGCCACCGAAGGCGAAACCCGCACCTACACCGCACCGAACGGCCGCGAGATTTCCGTCACCATCGAATCCGCGAACCCGTATGATTCGGTTAAGGCCAAGACCCCGCGCGCGAAATAAAACGCCCGCACAGAAGCATTTCATCGCGTTTCGACGCACTCGTTAAGGATAAGGACCCCGCAGTGACTTCCCGCTTTTCCCGCACAGTTGCCGCCCTCGCTCTCGCCGCCACCACCGCCTTCGCCGTGACCGCGTGCTCCCCGCCGCACCAGAAGGATTCGGATCAGAAGGTCGACACCGCCACCAGCCAGGACCCGGATTCCCTGCCGAGCGCTGGCCAGTCCTCTGCGACCGGCACGGCTACCACCACTGCAACCGCCACCGAGGTAGCTACCGAGACCGAGACGGAAACTGCGACCTCCTCCGTGGCAGTGGACGCCACCGACGCCGCTGAAGCCACTGCTACCGATGCAGCAGTCACCGACGCTGGCGAGCCGGACGTCGTCGAGCCGGGTGAGCCTACTGAGGCCGCACCCGCGCAGCTTTAATCCCTACTACTAGGGCGCGCCGAACTGGCCGTGGACATGCCTGACTCACGCGATGAGCGTGGTCAGACTGTGTCTGCGGCCTTTTCGCTATTTCCCGAACAACAGGTGCATCGCACCGTATTGGTGTGTCCGGTTTGGTACTGGTGTTCCGCGCGGTGAGATCCATGTTGGTGTCCCATCGCGCATCTGTATTCGGCCCCTGTTGTTCCTGTCTGGGTCATCGTCGTTGGTGCGGTTGTGGTACCTGCACAACACTGACAGGTTGTTCATGTTTGTTGGCCCACCGCGGGCCCACGGTTCAATGTGGTGGACTTCGCAGTTATCGGCAGCATGCCGACAGTCCGGTACTGGGCAGGTGGTCAGTGTTGCCCGGGCGAGGTCGCGTTGTTTCTTATTGGCGAACCGTTTCGTGTTGTACAGGTTCACCGGACCCGCTTGTGGGTGGAAGAGTGCGACTTCCAAGTCGGACCCGTGGAACCGTGTCAGGTACTCCGCACCAGTCATCGTCGTGCCATCAGATAGCCCCAGGATGGTGTCATCACCTTCGCCGCCGAGGATAGAGATGTAATCCGCCAGCGGGATCTGCACCAGCGGGCGTGGGACAGCATCAGCGACAGCACCATCGTTGTGGAGCAGGTCGTGGAATGCTTCGTACATCTGCGGACCCTCGGGACGGTTGGCATCGAGGTTTTGGCGCAGCGCGTACTCAAGAGCGGCGATATCACGCGCATCACCAGTAGCACTGAAAGTGCGCTTGCCTTTCCGTTCCTTACCGAACCGCACTGATGACTCAGGAGCGGGTGTATCCACCTCAGGGACGATGTCTTTGGCGCGGCGTTTCAACGTCTCGTAGTTACCCCGCACGGACAATAACGCGAGGCGGATCTTCCACTTTTCTTTCTCCGTGCCCAGGGTGCGGACTTGCTGTTCGATGAACAAGATCTGGTCCAACGACTTCCCCGTCTCGCGGGCGATGCGTACCGCCTGGGCCTGCTTGCGGGTGGAGCGGGTTGTGCCGAAGTAGGTCTCGTAGGCTTTTTCCCACTCGATATACGTGGTGGGTTTGACGCCGGCAGCCTGAGCAGCCTGGCGGTCGAAACCAGCCAGGATGTCCATCGGACTGCCGAGTGTTGTTAGAAACGCGTCAAAATCGTTCACAGCACAAACGTTAAACGCCCCGCAACCCATCGTCTACGAAACAATGTCTACTTCAGTAGACATCGCCCAAACAAGCAGGTCAAAAGGCGTGAAAACGGGCAAAACAGGGCGGGAGGCGTCGATAAGCATGCAAAAAGCGGCCCACGCGTAAAGCGCGAGCCGCGGAAACCGCCTCGGGTGAGGACTAATCCCTGAAGTAGGACAGCAGGCGGAGGATCTCGGTGTAGAGCCAGACCAAGGTCACTGCCAGGCCGAGCGCCACGCCCCATGCCATCTTGGCGGGCGCACCGGAGCGGACGAGCTTGTCGGCGGTGTCGAAATCGGACAGGAAGCTCAGGGCACCGATCACAATGCAGACAATGGAGAAGCCGATCGCGATCGGGCCACCGTCACGCAGCGGGGACATGCCGGTGAAGATGAACATCAACAGGTTTCCAAACGCCAGCACGACGACTGCGAAGAGGCAGCCAGTGAGGATACGCGTGAACTTCGGGGTGACGCGGATGGCGCCGGTCTTGTAGACGAAGAGCATGCCGCCGAAGATGCCGAAGGTACCCAGGATCGCCTGGAAGATGATGTTCGCGGCGAAACCGTCCTCGGTGAGGCCGCCAATGGCCATGGAGAAGCCGCCGACGAACAAGCCCTCGAAAGCGGCGTAAATCAGGGTCACTGCCGCAGAGCCGTACTTCTTGCCGAATGCGTGGACCAAGACAGTGATGAAAGCGCCGATCGCACCGATGAAGGTCAGGGCCATCGTGATGACCGGGTTAACGAAACCCAGGCCGAAGTTGATCACTGCGAACGCGACGATCACGGCGAGGGTGATGCCGGTCTTGCTCACGATGTCGTCGACCGTGATGGGGCGCTCAGCAGGTGCGTAGCCCTGCGGCTGGCCGTAGCCCTGCTGCTGGCCGTAGCCCTGCGGTTGGCCATATCCCTGCGGTTGGCCGTAGCCGAAGCCCGGTGCCTGGCCGTACGGGGACTGCTGCGGGTAGCCGGCCTGGGGCTGGGCGTACCCGGTGTTATTTTGGGCCTGCGGGAGGCGCGTCAGGACGGGGTTGTTGGATTTCACGCTTCTCGAGTTCCTTTCGTCTTTCGCCGTGTGCGCGTGGTCGGTCACGGTGTTGTTCACGATCTCCATGCGCTGGTCGAATCGATCACCGATCATACTGTTCAACGCATCGTCTTGCTGTTTCGTTCCCGCGCGCGTCGAAATAGTATGAGGGCATGGGCATAAGGTGGGGTTTTCTCGGGCGCGCGGCGAAGCCGACGGGCGGGGATTATCTGCTCGCGCACTTAGAAGACATCGCAGGGCAACCGCCGGTTGAAGTCCACGGGGAGTTGACGTTCACGGACGAGATCGCGGTGCTCGTGTACCGGTTTGAAGAGCCGTTGCCGCATTATTTGTTCGTGACATACGGGTTGTCGGGCACACGTTCGTCAGCGCCCGTCGCGGGGACGCAAAGCGAGTTGACGCTGCGCACGCCGGCGGAGGGGGCGCCGGAACGGTGGCCCGTCGATAGGCTGCGGCGGCTTGCGCGTTACCGGCGCGCGTCGGGTAACCCGATCGAGCCGGGCCATTACATGGATCTGCGCGCGCCGGTGTGCGAGGGTGCGTCGCTGACGGGCTTCATTTTCGTCGCGGATCCGATCGTTCCGCTGCTCAGCGCGCCGACGGGCCGGGTGCGTTTCATCAACGCGGTGCCCGTCACCGCGGACGAGCTCGATGCGGCTCTGCGGTGGGACCCGCTGAAATTCGCAGGTTTGCTCGGCGAGAGGTTACCGCTCGGCAACGGTCCGCACGACCGCGCTTCATCGCTTATCGACGCCACCTTTGCCCACCCCCTGACCTCCCTCACCAAGAGGGACGGCTCCTCCATCGCGGCGGTGTCCTCGAGCTATTTCACCGTCGACGCATCGGGGCGCATCGACCTGACCACCCACACCGCGGTACATCTGCTCCGGGCCATGACGTGGCGGTTAGCGTACGAACGCCCCTTCGCTGTCGTCGGCGATGACGCGTGGGCACGGTTCGTTCCCGCTCACTCCCCCGGCGTCGCATACGGCGACGATCCTGACTCCGGCCCGCACCTGACGGTCAGCGTCGACCGGACGCTGCGCCACGAATTCCTGGCGGTCCTCGACACTGCCCCCGGCTCGTACCGCCTGACGACTGCGCCGCTAACACTTCACGTCATTGACCCGGCGCGCTGAAAGAAATCGTGCCCCCACAGGGACTCGAACCCTGACTGAATCGATTTTAAGTCGACTGCCTCTGCCAATTGGGCTATAGGGGCGTAATGGTCAATGAGTGTACGTCACGGCCCCGCGCGTCCATATAATTGCTCCATCATGACGACTCGTTCTGCTCCCTTGTGGCCGCTTATCCTTTCGTGCGTGCTCGGCGGGCTGGGGCTGTTTCTTGCTCGGCAGGCGGGTGACGGCACGCCGGTTTTCTACGCGCTCACGGTGGTCACGGCCACGGTGTACGCGGCGGCATGGTGGATGTGGGGTGACCGCTCGGCGTTCACAGGTCCCGCGGGCGCGGATATTGCGCGCGGCGCCGGCATCGGCGCGGTGTTGGCGCTGGTGTTCATGGGCGGGGCGCTCGTCGTGCGCCGGATTCCGTTACTCGCTGGGCCCGTTGAGGAGCTGTTGAACATGCCGCAGGCGGGCGGGTGGGTACCCACGCTCACGGTTCTCATCATCAACGGCATCGGCGAGGAGCTCGTCTACCGCGACGCGGTGCCGAAGCAACTTCGTGGGAGGCTCTCAGAGCTCGGTGTGGGAATCGTGTCCACGCTGATTTACTGCGCTGTCACCATCGCCATGGGCGTGCCGTTGCTCGTTTTCGCAGCGGGAGTGCTCGGCGCGGTGTGCTTCTACGAGGCTTCACGGAGCGGACGTCTCTACTCCCCCATCGCCGTGCACCTGACGTGGAGCACGACGATGCTGTTGGTGATGCCGATCATGCTCGCCTGATACCGCAACTGCCGAGCGCGCGGAGCCCGCCACGCTCGCGCGCGAGTGGGTGCGAGCTACTCGCTGACGGAAAAGACGCGCTTTTTCGCAGGCTTATCGACGCCCGCGCCCCGCACGTCGATCTCCTCCACGTCGAACATCTCGCTCACAAAGTCCGCGATCCACTGCAACAGCTCCTCGTCGCGCAGGTTGGGCGCATTGAGCGCTTTCTTGGCTCCGCCTTCGCGCGGGAACGGGACCTGGACGGCCTTGGCGGCGGCGCGGTAATTGGATCCCGGGTAGAGGCGCTTGAGGCGCACCTGCTTGGAATCGGGCATGTCCACCGGGTGGAATTTCAGGCGGGTGCCCTGCATCGTGATGTCGGCGACGCCGGCGCGGCGGGCCTGATGGCGCAGGCGGGCGACGGCAAAGAGACGCTGGACTTCCTCGGGCATCTCTCCGAAGCGGTCGACGAGTTCGTCGGAGACGTGGGCGAGTTCGGCGTCGTCGCGGGCGGCGGCGAGCTTGCGGTAGCTCTCCAGGCGGAGGCGCTCGGAGTTGATGTAGGACTCGGGGATGTGCGCGTCGACAGGCAGGTCGATGCGGATCTCCTTCGGGCCCTGGTCAGTGGCGTCGACGACCTCGCCGGACATGAGCGCCTTGAAGGTCTCCACTGCCTCGCCGACGAGGCGGACGTACATATCGAAGCCGACACCGGCGATGTGGCCGGACTGCTCTGCACCGAGGACATTGCCGGCACCGCGCATCTCCAAGTCCTTCTGCGCGACGGCGATGCCCGCGCCGAGATCGTTGTTCTGGGCGATGGTGGCCAGGCGGTCGTAGGAGGTCTCGGTGAGCACCTTGTCCTTCGGGTACAGGAAGTAGGCGTAGCCACGTTCGCGGGAACGTCCCACGCGGCCGCGTAGCTGGTGTAGCTGACTCAAGCCCATATTCTGGGCGTTCTCGACAATGAGGGTGTTCGCGTTGGCGATATCCAGGCCGGTCTCCACGATGGTGGTGCACACGAGGACGTCGAAGTCGCGGTTCCAGAAGCCCTGCACCGTCTGCTCGAGGAGCTGCTCCCCCATTTGTCCGTGGGCGACGACGATGCGCGCTTCAGGGACAAGGGTGCGCAGGTGTCGGGCAGTCTTCTCGATGTCGGAGACTTTGTTGTGGATGTAGAAGACTTGGCCGTCGCGAAGCAGCTCGCGGCGGATGGAGGCAGCGACCTGCTTGTCTTCCTGCGGGCCCACGTAAGTGAGCACCGGGTGGCGGTCTTCCGGCGGAGTCGTGATCGACGTCATCTCGCGGATGCCGGTCAGCGACATCTCGAGGGTGCGCGGGATCGGGGTGGCGGTCATGGTGAGGACGTCGACATGCGATTTGAGAGCCTTGATGTGCTCCTTGTGCTCGACACCGAAACGCTGCTCCTCGTCCACGACGATAAGACCCAGGTTCTTCCACTGCACGCCCGTTTGGAGAAGACGGTGGGTGCCGACGACGATGTCCACCGATCCGTCGGCAAGCCCCTTCATGATCTTCTTCGCGTCGGCTGCTGTGGTGAAGCGCGACAGTTCGCGGATATCCACCCCGAAGCCGTCCATGCGCTGCGAGAACGTGGTGTAGTGCTGCTGGGCGAGCAGCGTCGTCGGCACGAGCACCGCGACCTGCTTGCCGTCCTGGATAGCCTTGAACGCGGCGCGGACAGCCACCTCAGTCTTGCCGAAGCCGACATCGCCGACGATCACGCGGTCCATCGGCGTCGGCTTTTCCATGTCGGACTTCACGGCCTCGATGGCGGCCATCTGGTCTTCCGTCTCGACGAAGGGGAAATTGTCCTCCATCTCGATCTGCCACGGCGAGTCCGCCGCGAAGGCGTGGCCGGGCGCGGACGCACGCTTGGCGTAGAGCTGCACGAGCTCGCCCGCGATCTCGCGGACTGCCGCGCGCGCCTTCTTCTTGGTGTTCTTCCAGTCGGAACCGCCCATCTTGGACAGGCTCGGCTGCTCGCCGCCGGAGTATTTGCTCAGCAGGTCGAGCGATTCCATGGGCACCCACAGCTGGTCAGCGGGCTGGCCGCGCTTCGCCGGCTGGTATTCGAGGACGATGTATTCACGGCGCGAGGAATCGTCGCCAGTGCCGACGGTGCGCTCCGCCATCTTCACGAAGCGGCCGATGCCGTGAGTGTCGTGAACGACGTAGTCGCCGGGCTTGAGCGCCAGCGGATCGACGCGGTTGCGGCGGCGCGGGGCGCGGCGCTTGGCTCCTGCAATATCGCCCACGCGGTTGCCGGTCACGTCGGTCTCGGTGAATACGACTAAGCCCGGGCCGGGGAAGGTCAGACCGGCATGCGACAAGGCCTGGTAGAGAGTGACTTGGCCGTCGACGGGCTCGAGCCCCGGGGTGGCCACGCGCGCGGAAATGCCGTTTTCGCGTAGCCGCTCCGCCATGCGGTCCACGGTTCCCTTTGCCGGTGCAGCGAAGGCGGCGTGTCCGCCGTTCTGCAGGTGCATCTTCACCTGGCCGTAGAGCGCTTCGATCTGCTTCGGGTCGCCTTTCGGTGCGGGTGCCGGCTCGAATTCGAGCGGCAGCGTCGCTGAATCGTCTTCACCGTCGGCGAACATGCCTGGCGGCGCGAACGTCCACCAGGCGTTGCCCGCCTCGCGCGCGGAGACTTCGAGGGACTCAAACGAACGGTACGAACTCGCCGACACATCCAGGCCCTCCGCGGCGACAGGACCGTCCGCGCCCATCGCGGCAGCTTCCCAGCCGGCCTCGAGGAACTCATGGTCGGTGGCCTGCAGATCGGAGATACGGGTCCGGACCTTTTCCGGCGAGGTCACCAGCACCACAGATCCGGACGGCATGAGCTCCGGCAGCACGGCGTACGACGATTCCGTCAGCGCCGGAATCAGCGCTTCCATGCCATCGGCGTACGACCCGTCGGAAATGTGTGTCAGCAGCTCGACCAGGGTCCGGTTGCCGGGGTGGGCCTCGATGAGGGAGGCGGCGGCGGCCTTAACGCTTTCGTCGATAAGCAATTGGCGCGCGGGATGAAGCTCGACGCGCGCGATATCGTCGATGGTGCGCTGGTCCGCGACGGCGAATGTGCGCAGGTCCGTGACTTCGTCGCCCCAGAATTCGATGCGGACGGGGTGCTCGGCCGTGGTCGGGAAGACGTCGATGATGCCGCCTCGCGTGGCGAATTCGCCGCGGCCCGAGACCATGTCCACGTGGTCGTACGCGAAACTCGTGAGCGAAGCGGTGAGCTCCTCAAAGTCGTACTCCTCGCCGTGCTCGACGACGATCGGCGAGACCGCAGGCAGCACCGGCTGGCACGTCGCGCGCGCGGACGCGACCACCACCGATGTTTCCGCAAGTTCGTGCAGCACCTTGTTGCGGCGGCCCACGATGTCCGCGGCGGGCGACAGACGCTCGTGCGGCAACGTCTCGTACGACGGCATCAGCGTGACCTTCTCCGCTCCGAGCAACGCGCCGAGCTCCGCCGCGAGATCCTCCGCCTCGTGTCCTGTCGCCGTGACGAGCAGCACGGGCGTCTCGCGCGCGATCGTCGCCGCCGCCCACGGACGCACCTGGTCAATGCCCGTCACATGAAGCGACGGCTCCCCCACCCGCTTGCGCAGACCCTTCAGTTTCGGGTCGGTCATCGCCTGGGTGAGCACCCCGGCAAGCATCGGAACATTCTGCGGCTGGTCAGCCATCGAACCCCCTGGGTAGAACATAGTCCGGGCGATAAAAAAGCTTCCCCACCAGGACTCGAACCTAGAATGACGGTACCAAAAACCGTAGTGTTGCCAATTACACCATGGGGAAAGACGGTCAAAAGCTTACCGCATGGCTCGCGCGAACCGAATTCCCCTCCGTCTTCGTGTGCGCAAGGTGTGAGCCAGCTAGCCTAAACCTGTGACGAAGACTAACAAGATCCTCCTTGCAGTCCTCGCTGTGCTGCTTCTCATTACGGCGGTCATCGGCGGCGCCATCGCCGCGCGCAGCGGCCTGTTCGGCTCGAACGACGACATCGCCCAGCCGTACAACGAGACGCGCTATTCCGGCACGATCGAGAAAGCAGAAGGGCTTATCGACGCCGCCGACCCCGTCCCCGTCGTCTTAGTCGTCCGCTTCCACGATGGCGGCGAGACCGGCGAACTGACCTCCCCCACCTTGAAGCGCCACTCCACCCTGACCCGGACCGACGACTACACCTACCGTGAAGACATCGTTCACGGCGAGGACGTCGACGCCGGCGACAGCGGCGTCGAGTGGACCTTCGAACCTGGCGAGAACGACACCATGGACGTCTCCTACACCACCCCCGACGGCGCCACCGCCTCCGCCGCACTCCCTAAGACCGACTCGGAGGAGACCTCCGGCGAGGTCGGCATCAACCCCGAGGTCGCCGGCGCCGAGCCCGACGGCATTGAATTCCCTGACCCCTCCTACCGCTCCACCGGAACCATCGAACTCGCCAACGAAGACGACCCGTCGAAGAATATCTCCAACGAGGTCATCTTCCGCATTTCTCACGACGCCACGACCCACACCGTGACTTACCCCGGACGCGGCTGCTACGGCACCGTCGAAAGCACCGATCCAAATATCCGCGTAGAAAACATCACCGTCGGCGACTGCGAAAGCGGCGGCACTTGGAAATTCACTGGAGGCGATGCCAGTGGCGGCTCGGCTGAATTCACCTCCCCCGACGGAAAACTCACTGGCTCTTTGGACTTCCGCCACAGCGAGTGGGAGACCATCGACGGCGAGATCGGCATCGCTCGCTCCGGGCCGGTCTTGGACTTCTACCGCTCCTTCACCGGCGGCGACGGCGACCCTGCGACCGAGGCGAAGGGCTCCTGCGATCCGTCTGAGTTTGCCGACCTCGTCGAAGGATGGGAAGCCGAATCCACGACGGTCGTTTACTGCGACGGGACCTGGGCCGTAGCGGGTGTCTCGGGCTCGGATGTCATCGGCGATTTCCACTTCGTTGACGGAGAATGGGAAGTGCTGGAAAGAGATGGACGGACGAGTGAGACCCGCCATCAGTGCCACGATCCAGATAAGCTCCGCGACATGGACGCCCCCAAAGAATTCATCGACAAATTGATCGTTTGCGAGTGATTATGACAACACGTAACAAGGCCCTCCTGACCATCCTCATCATCCTGCTGCTCATCCTGGGCACCCTGGTGGCACTCGTCGTGTTCGCGGCGCGCGGCCAGGATGCCGACGACTCGCCCAAGGCGAAAGAAGAGACAGCCGCGACCCAAGAACAGCAAGAAGAAGAGAAGAGCGACAACGAGCAGGTCGACAAGGAAGACAAGTCCGCCGAGAAGGACAAAGACGAGAAAGACAAGGAAGACAAAGACGAAAAGGACGAGGGCGATTCGTCCGACGACCCGACCGAAGTCCCGGATGAGTTCATCGGCAACTACGAAGGCATGATCAAATGGCCGCCCGGCGCGGACGGGGAGAATACGAAGATCGGCGTGACGTTCACGGAGAACAGCACGACGCTCACCACGGGTCGGGACAGCAGGGCGCTGCGGGTCGACGTGGACAAGAAGCAGACGAACAAGAAGCGCATTTACTCCGAGGCGCCGATCCTCGAGCACGGGGTCAAGAATGTCACGTGGACATTCATCCCCGCGGACGACGGCATGGATGTCAGTTACACCGTGCAGGGTGCCAGCCGCACTGATGCTCACCTGACATCGACCGACTAGAAAGACCTCATTTCCCCCCGTGTCACGCACCAACAAAATTCTGTTTGCCGTTCTGGCTGTTCTGCTTTTGATTCTCGCGGTGATTGGTGGTGTGATCGCGAAGCGCAGCGGCCTGTTCGGCTCGAGCGACGACATCGCCCAGCCGTTCAACGAGTCGCGTTTCAGTGGCACCATCGACAAAGCAGACGGGCTTATCGACGACGCCGTCTCCGTCGTTTTAGTCGTCCGCTTCCACGACGGCGGCGAGACCGGCGAACTGACCTCCCCCACCTTGAAGCGTCACTCAAAGCTCACCCGGACCGGCGACAACACCTACAGCGAAGAGATCGTCCACGGCGACGGCGACAACGGCACCGAATGGACCTTCGAGCCGAAGGGCGACGAGGACGCCATAGAGGTTTCCTACACCACCCCCGACGGCGCCACCTCTTCCGCGGAGCTGCCTCAGACCCCAATGGAGAATAATGCCGGCGAGGTCGGCTTGAACCCGGACGCCCCCGACGCCGGGCCCGACGGCATCGAATTCCCGGACGACGGTGTGCGCGAGCTCGCCACCATCGAATGGACCGATAAGGACGACTCGGGGAACAAGCGCACCGAGAAGGCCATCTTCCGCGGCTCCCGCGAGGCCAACGTGTTCACCGTGACCTACCCGGAGCGCGGCTGCTACGGCGTGCTCGAGCACGTCGACAACGTGACCAAGACAGAGAATTTCACCGTCGGCGACTGCGAAAGTGGCGGCACGTGGCACTTCACCGGAGGCGACGAGAAGAAAGGCGAGGCGGAATTCACCTCCGCCGACGAGACGCTCACCGGCAAGCTCACCTACACCGCCACTGAATGGGACGACATCGAAGGCGAGATCGGCCTGGCCCGTTCCGGCCCGGCACTGGACTTCTACCGCGAGTTCACCGACGGCGCATATGGCGCAGACGCAGACGCCGGCTCGGACGATGACAAGGAAGACACCCAAGCCAAGGGATCGTGCGAGCCGGAAGCCTTCGACGAGGTCGTTGACGGGTGGCCTACGCCTTTCGAGACAATCGTCTCCTTCTGCGACGGCGAGTGGGCGAAAGCTGCAGCAGGAGGCACTGACGACACCCGCGGCTTCCGCTTCATCGACGGCACGTGGACTTCTATCAAGTACGACGGCACCCAAGAGGTCAGCGGCTATCCCTGCTACGACCACGACAGACTGCGCAAAGAAGGCGCCCCTGATGAACTCCTCGACCACATGACGGAGTGCACATAGCCTTCGAATAACCGGGACAAAAGAAAAGCCCAGCTCCCCGCGGAGCTGGGCTTGAAACGAGTGCTAGTCGAGCAGGTCCAGGTTGGTGTTACGGCGCAGACGGAGACGAATGTTGTCGCCTTCCGGAAGGTCGATCCAGATATCGTCTTCGTCGTCGCTGAAGCGCTCCTGGCGGTTCAGGCGGCCGCTGTATTCCTTGTCGTCGTGGGTGAAGCGGATGTTCTTGCCGGTGTAGTCTTCTTCGAAGGTAGCCATGCGGCCAGAATAAACTAGTTTTGGTGGCGGTGCGCTGCGAAGACTCTAGTGCTCGTGCTTCCCGAGCGCGGGCTGCTGCCCCGGTTCGACGATGACATATTGGCCCATCATTCCCTGGTCCTCGTGGTAGAGCATGTGGCAGTGGTACATGTACGCCAGGCTCGGGTCCGGGTAGTGCCCGAATTCGACGAGCAGGGTCACAGTTGCCATCGGCGGCACATAAATCGTGTCGTGCCAGCCGGCGGTGAACGCCACGTCGCCACCCTCGACGGATTCGACCATGAACCGCGCGTTGTGGATGTGGAAATTGTGCGGCCAGTCAGCGTTCTCGTTGGTCACACGCCAGATTTCGGGGCCGTCGTGGTCGATGACGATGTCGACGCGCTCCATATCCATTTTCTGCCCGTTGATCTCGAATCCGCTCAGCGCGAATTCACGCTCGACAGCACCAGAGGCATCAGGCTTATCGACGCCCACCAGCTCCCCCGGCACCTCCCCCACCTGCGGGGCATTGTCTTCTGGCCCGGTGATCTTCAGCAGGTCGAAGGTGTCGCGGAGACCGAATCCGTTGGCGGTCTCCTCTTTGGGTAGGCCGCCACCGTCGGGAACGCCGTCGCTGCGCAGCATGAGCTCCTCGCCGGGGTCGAGGTCGACGAGGATCTCGGCGCGCTCGCCCGGGCTGAGCAGAATGGCATCTGCTTCGACAGGCTTGTCCAGCAAGCCTTGGTCGGTGGCGATGACGTGGAAGGGCTTGCCCACGACGAGGTGGTGGAAGCGCATCGTCGTGCCGTTGACGAGGCGAAGGCGCACCCGGCGCGTGGTCGCCGTGAACTGAGGCTTGGTGATGCCATTGATCACCGGTGTGTCCCCCAGTAACCCGTAGTCGGGGTCGAAGGTCTCGTCGAGGCTGCCGCTTTGACGGAATTTCGCGTCGGTGATGATGACGGGAATGTCGTCGACACCGTATTCGCGGGGCAGGTCGAGCGCGTCAGATTCATCGTCGGCGACGACGATGCCGCCGGCGAGACCGCGGTAGGCATGCAAGCCAGAGACATTATGCGGGTGCGGGTGGTACCAGCACGTCGCAGCTGGTTGATCCACGTCCCACGACGGCTCCCAGCTCTCGCCGGGGTCGAACATGAGCGCAGGCCCACCGTCGGCAGCCGCGGGCAGGTGGAGTCCGTGCCAGTGGACGACAGTGGGCTCGGTGACGTCGTTACGCACTGTCATCTCGATGTGCTCGCCGCGGCGCATGTACAGCGTCGGGCCGAGCCACGCCCCGTTGAAGCCCCACGTGTCGGTCGTTGTGCCGGGGAGGATCTCCGCCTGGCCAGTCTGCGCGGTGAGCTCGAATTTACGGGTGCCACCATCCAGCTCACCTTCGTAGAGCTCCGGAATCGGAAGATCGCGGTAGTCCTCCTTCGCGCCCTCGGGTGTGGTTTGGCGGAAGCGAACACCGCCGGGCCCCGCGCACGCGGCAGCTGTCGCCGCGGTGGCGAGAAGCATGCCTTTGAAGAAGGTCCGTCGTCCAAATTCCCTTTGCACTCTAGTTCTCCGTTTCTAACTCTCGGTGCGCAAATTCGGCTGCTGACCCGGTTCGACAATGACGTATTGGCCCATCATTCCGTGGTCCTCGTGGTTGAGCATGTGGCAGTGGTACATGTACGCCAGCGTGGGGTCTGGGTAGTAGCCCATCTCCACCAGCAATGTGACGGTCGCTCCGGGCGGCACGTCGATCGTGTCGTGCCAACCAGCCGTGAAGTCGATGGTGCCGCCTTCGGCGTCCTGCACGAGGAACCTCGCGTTGTGGATATGGAAGTTGTGCAGCTTGTCGGGGTTTTCGTTGGTGACTCGCCAGATCTCCGGGCCGCGGTGATCCACGACCTCGTCGACGCGGGACATGTCCATCTTCTTGCCGTTGATCTCCATGTCCTTCAGGCGGAACTCGCGGGTTTTCGTAGCAGGCTCCGGCTCTGCTGATTCGACAAGGGTATCCGGAAGGTCCGGGTAAGCCGGCGCTTCCTCCGGCGGCGCGGCGATCTGGAGGGCATCGAAGGTGTCGGTGACCCCGAATGTGTCTGCGGTTTCCTCATCCGGCAGCCCCGCGTAGTTCGGCACTTCTCCGCTGCGCAGCACCAAGTCCGTGCCTGGTTGCAGATCCACGACGATCTCCACGCGCTCGCCGGAGGTCAGCAGGATCGACTCAGCTGTGACCGGGGACTCGAGCAGACCCTGGTCGGTTGCGACGATCGTGAAGGGAACACCCAGGGACAGGTGCAAAAAGCGCATCGTCGAACCGTTCAGAATGCGCAAGCGCAGCCGGCGGGTGGTCGGTTCAAAGCGGGGGTTGGTGATCCCGTTGACGATCAGGGTGTCACCGAGCCAACCGTTGTCAGCATCGAATTGACCGTCGTCGTCGAAATTGGCGTCCCTGATGATCAGGGGGATGTCGTCCACCCCGTACTCGCGGGGCAGGCTGGGGATGGAAGCGGCGGTGTCGTCGTCAAGCACGATGCCCCCGACGAGCCCACGGTACGCCTGGATGGCGGACTCGCCGTGCGGGTGCGGGTGATACCAGCACGTCGACGCTGACTGCGCGACCGTCCACGACGGTGACCACGATTTACCGGGATCGAACATGAGTGCCGGTCCCCCGTCGGCGGTGACAGGCAGATGCAGACCGTGCCAGTGGAGAACAGTGGCGTCGGGCAGCTCGTTGTGCACCGTCATGTCGATTTTCTCGCCGCGGCGCATGTACAGCGTCGGGCCGAGGAACGGGCCGTTGACACCCCACGTCTTCGTCGTGGTGCCCGGCAGGATCTCGTACTCGCCCTCCTGGGCCGTCAGCTCGAAGCTGCGCACTTTGCCGTTGAGCGTGCCTTCGTACAGCAGCGGAATCGGCAACGGTCGTGTCGAATCTTTCGTACCGCTCATTGGCTTCACTGCCTTCCCAGTTCGCTGGTGTACTGATTCGACCCTACTATCCGAGTTATGTCTTCCCCCATGCCGCATGAAGAGCACAATGCGCGCCGGTTCATCTGGTCGAACGGCCTGCAAAATATCGGCGACCAGGTCGTTGCGCCGAAGACCGTGCTGCCGTGGTTGTTCACCGCCGCGGGCGTTCCCGCTGCCTTCACATCGTTTCTGGTGCCGATCCGCGAGTCCGGCTCGATGCTCCCCCAATTCGCGCTCAGCCCGTGGGTGACATCGGCGGCCTCCCGCAAGAAAGTGTGGCTAATCGGTTCGTGGGGGCAGTTCATCGCGGCGGCGCTCATCGCGGTGGCGGCCATGTTCTTGAATGGTGCCGCGCTCGGTATCGCTGTGCTGGTTCTCCTCGGGATCCAGGCGACCTTCCGCGCGATCTGTTCGATCGCTGGCAAAGACGTGCAGGGACGCACAATTTCAAAGGGGCACCGCGGCGACATCACCGGGCGCGCAACGGCGCTCGGCGGCGGATTCACCCTGGCGGTCGGTTTAGCTCTGACATTCCTGCCGAACGATCTGCCGCGGTGGATCATCGTGTTGCTGCTCGGCATCGGCGCGTCCACGTGGGCATTCGCCTCGCTGGTCTTCACTGGAATCAAGGAACCGGAATCCGATCCGGACGACAACGCAGCCAGCCATGGCTTCAAAGAAATGTGGTCTCTGGTCACCGGCGATAAGGATCTGCAGAAATTCCTCGTGGTGCGCTCACTGATGCTCGTCACGGCATTGTCCACGCCGTTCATCGTCGTGCTCGCCCAAGAACAGGGCTCGGACCTGACGGGCCTGGGCGCGTTCATCATCGCCTCCGGCGGCGCGGCATTGCTCGGTGGGCGTGTCTCCGGAAAATGGTCGGATAAATCCTCCAAGAACGCGATGGGCTGGGCAGCCGGAGCTGCCTCGACCGTGCTGGTTCTGCTGGTGCTCAGTGCACGTCTCGCGCCAGCTGACATCAACGCGTGGGTCATGCCCGCCGGCTTCTTTTTGGTCAACCTCGCCCACACGACGGTGCGCGTGAGCCGCAAGACCTACTTGGTGGACATGGCCACCGGCGACAACCGCACACTGATCACCGGTGTCTCCAACACAGTCATGGGCATCGTCTTGCTGGTCGTGGGCGCGGTGTCCTCGGTCGTGGCCAGCTTCGGCACGCAAGTTGCCCTGGTATTTCTCGCGGTCATCGGCTATATCGGTGTCGTCGGAGCCTGGAATCTGCGTGATGTCTCTGCTGGAGCGGACTAGGCGTTAAGCTGGTGCACGAAAAATCCCGGAATCTTTAAGGAGAACTCAAGCGTGGCAACCCATTCCGAGTGCGCCGTGGTCGTCCTGGCCGCCGGCGCCGGAACCCGCATGAAGTCGACGACGCAAAAGACCCTCCACGAAATCGGCGGGCGCAGTCTTCTGTCTCACTCGCTGCATGCGGCGGCAGGACTCACGCCTGCCCACCTCGTCGCAGTCGTCGGGCACCAGCGCGACCAGGTCTCCCCGGCCGTCGACGCGATCGCCGAGGACATTCAGATCTCCATTCTCCAGGCCGTCCAGGAAGAGCAAAACGGCACCGGCCACGCGGTGCAGATCGGCCTGGGCGCCATCCCGGATTTCGATGGCACAGTCGTGGTCACCAATGGCGACGTTCCGCTGCTGCAGACGGAGACGCTGGAGGCGCTCGTCGATAAGCATGAAAGCGCGAAAGCTGCTGTGACCGTGCTGTCCCTCGAATTCGATGACCCGACGGGCTACGGGCGCATCATCCGCGACTTTGATGGCAACGTGCGCGAAATCGTCGAGGAGAAAGACGCCGACGACGAACAGCGCGCCGTCACCGAGGTCAACTCCGGTGTGTTCGCATTCGACGGCGCTGTGCTCCGCGAGGCGCTGACCCGCATCAACTCCGATAATGCGCAGGGCGAGCTGTACATCACCGACGTGCTCGGCATCGCGGTGAGCGACGGCCGCACCGTCACCGCCTTCACCGCTCCGGACGCACGCGAGCTCGCCGGTGTCAACGACCGCGTCCAGCTTGCCGCTGCCGGCAAGGAGCTCAACCGCCGCCTCGTCGAGCGCGCCATGCGCGGCGGCGCCACCGTCGTCGACCCGGACACCACCTGGATCGGCGTCGACGTGGAGATCGGCAAGGACGTGATCATCCACCCGAATACTCAGCTGTGGGGCTCCACCGTCATCGGCGATGGCGCCGTCATCGGCCCCGACACCACCCTGACTGATTTCGAGGTCGGCGAACGCGCCTCCGTCGTGCGCACCCACGGCGAGCTCGGGGTCGTCGGCGCGGAAGCCACCGTCGGCCCGTTCACTTACATCCGCCCGGGCACGAAGCTCGGCGCCCGCGGCAAGCTCGGCGGCTTCGTGGAGGCGAAGAACGCCCAGATCGGCGACGGCTCCAAGGTCCCCCACCTGACCTACATCGGCGACGCCACCGTCGGCTGCGAATCCAATATCGGCGCGTCCAGCGTCTTCGTGAACTACGACGGCGTGAACAAGCACCACACCACCATCGGCGACCACTGCCGTACCGGCTCAGACACCATGTTCGTCGCTCCCGTCACCGTCGGCGATGGGGCGTACACCGGCGCGGGTACAGTGGTCACTAAAGATGTGCCCGCAGGCGCCCTTGCTGTCAAGGAGGGACACCAGCGCAACATCGAAGGCTGGGTGGAAAAGAACCGCCCCGGCACGGACGCGGCCGATGCTGCCCAGCGCGCACGCGAGAGTGAACTGAAAGGTGACACCACCAATGACCGGTAAGAAAGTCGAAAGCCACAAGGACCTCAAGGTCTTCACCGGCCGCGCCCACCCGGACCTGGCCGAGAAGGTCGCCGAGGAGCTGGGCATCGACCTCGTGCCCACCACCGCACGCGACTTCGCCAACGGCGAGATCTTCATCCGCTTCGACGAGTCCGTCCGCGGCGCCGACTGCTTCGTCATGCAGTCCCACACACAGCCGCTGAACAAGTGGCTGATGGAGCAGCTCATCATGATCGACGCGCTCAAGCGCGGCTCCGCCAAGCGCATCACCGCGATCCTGC
>ERZ1031273.143-NODE-143-length-37518-cov-12.947014_pt1 | contig 37518 bp, 28 predicted proteins | sample MGYA00516575_ERZ1031273 | MGnify/ENA primary metagenome ERZ1031273 (study PRJEB33718, sample SAMN03159816) | human skin metagenome | collected 2014-02-25 | study: EMG produced TPA metagenomics assembly of the PRJNA266117 data set (Human skin bacterial metagenome... | reverse complement strand
GACGAACGGTCGTTTGCCATGAACATGGAGATCAGCTTGCTCATCGTTGATGAAGATGTGACGTCGTCCCTGTATAACTTGGAAGAAGAATCGTATGTGCCGGTGGTGAAAGAGCTCAATATCGAGCAGTGGCGTAAACGCTCGCTGAAGCAGAAGTATCTAGAGAACGTGTGTCGCTTGACGTCGTCGTTGTTGTAAGAGCCGTGGCTTGGGAGGTATGTCGCGGGAAATCAGTAACCCCGGTGATGTACGTCTAAAACGCAGGGATCGCTCCGGGGCTTTCACGTCAAGTGTAGCGCTGTGAATGAAGAGAGGGCGGGTGGTAAAAAACCACCCGCCCCTTCACGAAGCACTTACTTCGTAGGTGCTGGGCCTTCTTCGTCCATAGGAGTAGCTGGGTCTGAAACGACGTCGTCAGGAACCTCGGACTTAGGGTCGTTTTCGACCTTTGCCTTTACATCGCTGGTAGCTTCTTTAGCTTTAGCAACGCCAGCGTCTGCAGCTTCCTTCACCTTGTCTGCAACAACAGGTGCCTTGTCTTTGACTGCCTGTGCAACAACAGGAGCTTTTTCTTCGATCTGCTCGCGGGCGGTTTCGATACCGTCCTGGACCTTGGGGTCATTCCACAGGTTTGTTGCCTGGCGCTTGAGGTTTTCATAGCTCTGGCGTCCGGCGCGCGAACCCAGAACAAATCCGATACCAATTCCGGCAAGAAGGACGAGTCGTTTCTTCATGTGAAGCTCCTAAAACTTTAGCTTGGGCGACCAGTTTCATTATGCCAGGTGACGCATGCTTGCGAACGCTTCACGACAATTTCTCATAAAAAAGTGGTGTGGCCACCAGCCGGTGACCACACCACTTTAAATCAAGCGCTACTTACGTGCGTTAATCGCTTCAGTTGCCTGCGGGAGTACGTTGAACAAGTCGCCAACGACACCATAGTCTGCGAGCTCAAAGATAGGAGCTTCTGCATCCTTGTTGACAGCGACAATGTTCTTCGAGGTCTGCATGCCAGCGCGGTGCTGGATTGCACCGGAAATACCAGCAGCAACGTACAGCTGAGGCGAAACAACCTTACCGGTCTGACCTACCTGGTTCGCGTGTGGGTACCAACCAGCGTCAACGGCTGCACGTGAGGCACCAACGGCAGCGCCGAGCGAGTCTGCCAGAGCTTCGACTGGGCCAAAGTCTCCGCCGGTACCGCGTCCACCGGAAACAACAATCGGCGCTTCCGTGAGGTTTGGGCGACCAGAAGTGGGCTTTTCCTCGACCGAGACGATACGTGCGGTCTTTGCTACATCGCTTGCGGTGAAGTTCACGGCTTCAACAGCTGCCTGTGCGCCAGCTTCAACCAGTGACACTGAGTTTGGCTTCACGGCAACAATCGGGGTGCCCTTGGTGACCTTGCCGGTGACCGTGTACGCACCAGCGAATACCGACTGAGTGGCCGTAAAATCGGCTTCCACCTCAACAGCGTCAGTAATGACACCGGAGCCGGACTTAATTGCTGCACGACCAGCAATTTCCTTGCCTTCGGCGGTTGACGAAACAAGGACGCCAGCTGGCTGACGCTCAGAAATGAGCTGCGCGAGCAGTTCGGCCTTAGGAGCAACCAGATACTCGTTCAGAGCTGGGTCGCTTGCGACAAGAACCTTGGTTGCGCCGTACTGGCCCAGCGAGGCCGCAGCGTTCTGCGCCTGGTCGTCAGACCCTACGAACACTGCTACTGGTTCACCGGCCTGCTGAGCAACTGCGAGGAGTTCAAATGTGGACTTTTGTACGTTGCCGTCCACGTGGTCTACAAGAACGAGAACTTCAGACATGTTTCGATTCCCTTTGTGTTAGTTGGACGGATTGATTAGACGAGCTTCTTGGAAGCGAGCCACTCAACGAGCTGGTTTCCACCTTCACCTTCATCGGTGACGATTTCACCGGCGGTGCGTGGAAGACGTTCGGCGACGTTGACCACCTGGGTGGTCGCACCGTCAAACCCAACTTCAGCTTCATCGAGCTCAAGGTCTTCAAGGTCGTAGTAGTCAATGGGCTTCTTCTTTGCCACCATGATGCCCTTGAAGGATGGGTAGCGAGGTTCGTTGATCTGGTCAGTCACGCTCACAACTGCAGGCAGGTTCACTTCAATGAACTGGCTGGAAGTGTCGCCGTCGCGACGAATACGAACGGCGTTTCCTTCAACAGTGACTTCAGAAGCCTGAGTTGCAGCAGGGCGTCCCAGCAGTTCAGCAACCATGGCAGGCATGACGCTCATGCCACCGTCGGTGGAGGCAAGACCGGTGAGGATGAGATCAACCTGTTCCTCTTCTTCCTCTTCATATGCCTTAATCGCCGCGGCCAGAACCTTCGCGGTTCCCACTGCGCATGTGCCTTCGAGATCTTCGTCGTCGACGTGAACGCCTGCATCGGCACCCATCTGGAGCGCCTTGCGAACAGCGTCTTCTGCGTCTTCGGGTCCAACTGTCAGTGCGATAACTTCAGCATCGCCTACAGCTTCCTTGATTTTGAGGGCTTCTTCTACCGCGTATTCGTCAAGCTCGGAAAGAATTCCGTCGCTTTCGCGGTCTACCGTGTTGTCTTCCTCGAAAGTCCGGTCGCCAGCTGCGTCCGGGACGTACTTAACAAAAGTGACAATCCGCATATCAGCAGTCATCCTTCCTGGCCCAATGGCCGTGTGGTCGTAATCTCACTGTAACAACAGTTCAGTTAGTCAGTGCTAACTGAACGTTTTACTGGGTGAACTACCAGTTTCCGGGCGGAAGGAAAGCGTCTTATGCGATGCGTTCGAAGATTGCCGCCAGGCCCTGTCCTCCACCGACGCACATAGTTTCCAAGCCATAGCGAGCTTCCCTTCGATGCATTTCGTACGCCAAGGTGGTGAGGATGCGTGCTCCGGTCGCTCCTATGGGGTGTCCTAAGGAAATGCCGGAACCGTTGACGTTGAGGCGGTCAAACGCCGAGGTCGTCGCTGAGAATGCGGGAAACCCCCACTCGCGCGTGACAGCCAGCACTTGGGCGGCGAACGCTTCGTTGAGTTCGATGAGATCCATGTTTGGCAGTGCAAGGTTTGCGCGGTTGAGCGCATACTTGGTTGCCGGAACTGGTCCAATGCCCATGGTTTCTGGGGCCACGCCGCTCACGCCCCAACTCACCAGCCGCACAAGCGGTGTGAGCCCGTTGCGTTCAGCTTCTCGCATGGTTGTCACAATGCACATGGCGGCGCCATCGTTTTGGCCAGAAGCATTACCCGCTGTGACGGTGGACTCCGGATCGGAGCTCCTCAGGATAGGGGAGAGGCTGGACAGTTTTTCAAGAGAGGAATCAGGCCGAATATGTTCGTCAGTGTGTATCTGATGTTCAGCGATCTTGCGGGTGCCAGGTACTGTAACGGGCGCGATCTCTTCCATGAAATGCCCAGCATTTTGCGCCCGTGTCGCGCGCCTGTGCGACTCGACCGCAAGTAGATCCTGTTCTTCACGTGAAATGGCGTACTTCCTCCGCAAATTTTCAGCAGTTTCGATCATTCCACCTGGAATGACATGATTCTTGCCACCTGCCGTGACCCGGCCACGTTGAAGGGAATCTTTCATGTCGACGGTTCCGTTGACCGAACCCCACCTGATGCCGTCTACGAAAAATCCGGCACCAGACATCGACTCAACTCCACCCGCAACCACCAGCGAAGCACCTCCTGTTGCGATTTGTCCGGCAGCGTCCAGGACTGCTTGCAGGCCAGAAGCGCACCGTCGATCGACTTGTCTTCCCGGCACCTGAATAGGCAAGCCAGCGTCGAGTGCGACAACGCGTCCAATGGAAGGGGCCTCCATGGTTGGGTAACCGTGCCCAAGAACCACGTCGTCGATGTGTTCAGGGTCCAAGGCGATTTTTGCTAACAGTGCTTCGAGTAACTGTGTTGCTAGCTGAGGTGCCGTGAGCGAAGCAAACTGGCCACCGAACCCGCCCACTGGCGTGCGTAGAGGAGAGCAAATAACAACGTCGTTAATCATAAGGACAGTCTAATTTCATGGGAGATTCCTCGAACGCGGCCTCGCATTCTGGAATGACCGTATGAACCTCGTACAATATTCGTTAGGTCTTTTTACGACAGTGCGGAGCTTCAGTGTCACACTCAGATATTTTCGATGACAGTCCCGAAACCAGCGAGGAATCTCAGCTGCGACGACCTCGGGCAAAAAAGAAGAAAATGACCGCTGGGAAGTGGGTCATTTCTGGTCTAGTTGTTTTGGTTCTCCTTGGGATTGCGGCGATTGGCGGGTACTTCCTGTACGTCAAATCACTGTGGGACAAGGGTTCACAGAAGATTGAGGCAAGCAAGATTTTTGGTGACAACCCGCCACCAGACGCCAGCAAAGATGGAAAAGGCACAAACATCTTGTTGCTGGGATCCGACGCAAGGAAAAAAGACGTTGACTACACGAGCGCTCGTGGATTCCGGTCAGACACGATCTTGATCGCGCACATCCCAGCTGATAACTCAGGCATTTACGTGATGTCGGTTCCACGTGACTCGTGGGTCGACATTGAGGGCCACGGAAAGGCAAAGATTAACGCCGCGATGTCGTACGGTGGATTGCCATTGGCTACTAAGACCTTCAGTGAGTTCATTGGTGCGCCTATCCACCACGTCGCAATTATCGACTTTGAAGGTTTCCAAGGATTGAGTACCGCGCTCGGTGGCGTTGACGTGAAGTCTGAAGAAGCGTTTTCGTCGAACGGGTCGAACTTTGAAGCTGGTGTAAACAACGTCGAGGGGAAGCGCGCACTGGACTTTGTGCGTGCGCGTAAGAACTTCGCGGACGGTGACTACACGCGTATGCGTCACCAACAGGAATTCCTGAAGGGTGTTATGCGTAAAACTTTGTCAGGGAACACGCTTACAGACCCCGGGAAAATCTCAAACATTGTCAAGGAATTTTCACCGTATGTGACGGTCGACGACGGTCTTTCGTCCGACAAGATGGTGAAGATGGGGCTTGGAATGCGTGGGCTTAAGGCTAGCGATATGCACTTCTTCACCGCGCCTAACAAGGGGCCGGGCCGTGCTGGTAAAGCTTCGATCATTGTGGTTGATGAAAAGGAGCAAAAGCGGATGCAAGAGGCGTACGCAAACGGCGAAGTTGCGCAGTTTGCTGAAACCGCTAAGAACGGTGCTTGGTAGTTAAACAATAGTGCCGGGGCTAGTTCAAAATGAACTAGCCCCGGCATTCTGATTGAAGCGGTTACTTGGTGCGCCACGCTCCGCGGGTGTCGTAGACGAAACCGGCGTTGACCGTTGATGGGTCAACTGCCTTGATCTCATCGTGATCAACAAGCAAGAGCACGATGTCGGCGTCGCGGATTGCATCGTTGAGCTCGGTCAGCTGCACATTTTCGAACTCTGCAAGCTTGGCAGGGAGTTCCTTGATGTTCGGTTCGACAGCCAGAATCTGACCCTGCGGAAGACGCTGGGCAAGCTGTTCAGTAATGAGCATTGCCGGGCTTTCGCGCAGGTCGTCAATGTTGGGCTTAAACGCAAGACCCAAGACAGCGACCTTGGGGGCGGTGAACTTTTCTGCCTGCGGAATGATCTGGTTGAGAACGAACTCTGGTTTCGCGTCGTTGATCTCACGTGCGGCGCGAACAATGCGGGCAGTTTCAGGTGCAGACGACACGATAAACCATGGGTCAACAGCAATGCAGTGGCCACCAACACCTGGGCCAGGCTGCAGAATGTTGACGCGAGGGTGGTGGTTGGCCAGTTCGATGAGCTCCCAGACGTCGATTCCGAGGTCTGAAGAAATGACCGACAATTCGTTTGCGAATGCGATGTTGACATCGCGGAATGAGTTCTCCACCAGCTTGGACAGCTCTGCGGTTTTGGCGTCAGTCATCAGGAATTCGCCGTCGCAGAAAAGCTTGTAGAGGTCGCGTGCGCGTTCACCAGCGTCGCCGTTGAGTGAACCGACAATGCGGTCGTTCGTGCGCAGTTCTTCTACGATTCGGCCGGGAAGCACGCGTTCTGGGCAGTGAGCGAAGTAGACAGAGTTGTCCTGGCCCGGTTCCATGGTCAGGTCAGGGCGAGCGTCCAGGATGACCTGAGCCATGCGCTCAGTGGCACCGGGAGGAGAAGTTGATTCGAGGATGACCAGTTCATCACCCTTGAGCTGAGGCGCGATTTTAGTCGCGGCGTCCTCAATGTAGGACAGGTTAGGTTCGTGGTCACCCTTAAAAGGGGTGGGTACAGCCACGATGTAGTTTTGTGCAACTGGCGTTTCGAGGCTGGCGGTGAGGTTTCCGCTCGTGACTGCCTTTGTCAAAACTTCCTGCATGCCTTCTTCTACGAAGGGAAGCTCTGCGCGGTTCACTGCGTCTACGGTGGATTCTTTTACATCGACGCCGATTACTTTAGCGCCACCGTTGGCAAGTGCAGCGGCGGTTGGTAGGCCAATGTAACCTAGCCCGATCACTGCAACGGTTGGCTGGGTTGTCTCCACACCCTGTGTCATGGCATGTCCTCACTCATCTAGTTTTGTTCTAGAAAAAATAATGGTTGCTAGGTAAACCGTAGCTGTGAATGACTCCGTTTCCTAGGAGCTCGGCTGAGGTGACGCTCCATGTGTGAGCGTGAGATTCCTTACGCATTTGGACGAAATTGAATCGATCCATCGAATAGATCTTTCCACCCTCGTCTAAAATCCGAGCCTGAAAATCAGTATCTTCCCCTGTGCTACGAGTTGCAAATTGTACGGTTTCAAAAGTTTCTCGAGGTCCCACCATAGTTGGTCCCATGACCAGGTTGGTGAACTTGTGCTCGCGTTCCGGAAAACGAAGCACGGTGACGTTGTCCGCTTCTAAATGCATGTAATGCGCGTTCTTTCCAACGAGGTCAGCGCCCGAATACATGAGCGCATGGAGGGCATCCTCGAGGTAGTGTTCGCCGTACAGATCATCGTCGTCCATTTTGGCGAGGACAGCGCCTGAGGCCAGACCAACAGCCATATTCAAACATTCGCCCAGCGTGAGGTCGGTGTCTGCAACCCGGTGGACGACCTCGGCGATCCCATTGGACTGCGCCAACTCGTCGATTTGTTCTGAGGATGGCGTGAAGCCGTGCGTAATTAGAATTAGCTCGAGGTTCACGCTCTGTTTTCCGACCTGCGAGAAAAGATGCGCCAGCTGCTGAGGACGATTTGTTGAAGCCAGTACAGACACCTTGTGTCGCGCTGTATCGGAGATTGAGAGTCCCGCAGCATGGGCTACCTTCTCGGCTCGGTGGGCATATGTGTGGTTTTCCCACACACGCCGCTGAGCAAGGTGAACGGAACGGTCACGTAGCTCGTGGGAACGCAAAAGAGCCCGAGTGGTGTGAAAGGCTTCCTCTTCATTAGCAGGTTGGAAGATCTCGTTCGGGGGAAACGCCTGTCGTGTCGCCTCGCTTGGAGCTGTGACCACGGACGTACCACAAGCGGTAAGTTCAAAGATTCTCCTGGCGCACATGCTGGGCGAGTCCACAACAGAGTTGACGTTTAGGAACACCTTGAAGTCTTTATATGCTGTGAGCATTTCGTCATAGGGCAGTGAACCCACCACCGAAGTATCGAGTGGCGGTGGAAACTGGTATCTGGGGTCTTTGCCCAGTTGGCGTGAGAAAATTGCGAATCGCTCACGAGTTTTCTCTGCAGCAGACTTAGCGGCAGGGAGGAGCCACTCCATCTGTTCGCGCCGCTCAGGAAACTTATGCGCAAAGTACATTCCTCCGAACGCCACTCCGTCTGCTATCCGTTCTCCAACCGCGCGAACAGGGTTGTGGATGGAGGGCTGAGCAGCAAACATGAGCGCGCTGACTCGCTCGTGGCTCAGGCGCTTCGTGTATTCAGGAATGAGACGGGAATCACTTGTGAAAACGTAGTCGAAAAGCGAGGCAGCTTCGATGAAGTCTTCAAAATGCGGGGGGTCTTCTTTGTTCCAGAAAACGGTAGGGATTCCGCGGTTTCGGCAATCTGCGAGAAGGCTTTTGAAATCATCCTTGACGCCATTTTCGCCCGTGAGTTGGTACTGCCATTTCCCGTGGTTTCCGTTCCACGCAGATTCAATGAAAACGAGGTCGAGGTTGTCTAACTGGCCATTCCAGTTTCGCGCAAGCTCAATCTGATTCCATTCTGGGGCGAAGGCTTGGAGCGAAAAATCGTCAAGAATAACGCCAACGTTGAGATCGGGGAATCGTTTCGGTCGCTCAAGCGGTTCAGCTGGGTAATACTCGAATTTATCTCTGTTACGGAATCCAGCTCGATTTAACTGCTCAGTCTTAGACCGTCTGGACCATTCTTTGAGTTGGCCGACTCCGCCCCTGCGCAGGTGCCACAGTGCTTTTCGAAGCATGTGGATCTTGGACACGACTTCCTCCTTACGGCCTACTTTCCCCTATTTTCACACACCGATGTGCCATAAGAGGCTATTGTGTGACCAAGTGAAAAACGATGACTGTGCGAGTGGTGGAATGAGTTCAAACGAAGAGAATCCCGTAGCTGTGGGGATCTTCGGATCATGCGTTTCTCGCGATACGTGTGAATACTGGGCGGAATGCGATCCTCGTGTTTACGTAGCGCGACAGTCCTCAATATCTCGATTGAACCCAATGCGTGATCATGCCCCAGCGAGTACCGCGCTCGAATCTGAATTCCAGCGAAAGTCGTACCGAGGAGATACACGCGCAGATGCGGTGAAGAGATTGAAAGAGGACGACCTCAACCTTATTTTGATCGATTTAGTTGACGAACGCCGTGGCGTGTGGGCTGACCAGGAGGGGCGTTTCCTCACAAACTCGATCGAAGCATTCAAACTTGGAGTCGACGAGATCGCCCGCCAGAAGAACTACCGCTTCATCGAATTTGGGTCGGATGAACATTTCGATCTATGGAAGAGGGGGTTCGCCTTAAATATGGCTGATCTCAAGGCCGTCGACGCACCAACGGTTCTCATGGATGTCGCCTGGGCGGATACGTTCGATGATGAACGTTGGTCGTCACACAACCGAAGAAAAGCAGGACGACTCGCTCGAACGTTCAAGCGAAACTGGTCGAATGCGCGAACCGGCATGGTTTCAGGCCGTGCGATTTGGAGTGTAACCAATGATCTATTCGATTCGACACTGCCTGATGTTGACGCTCGTCACCAGCGTGTAGCGGAAGCCAACGACTCTTTTGCGCGCTACTTCGAGTTTGCGAGCACGCTTACGGACTCTGTGATTCGCAGGGGGGTCGAGGACGTGAGAAGTGCGCGCGAGCATAAGTGGGGGGTCGCTCCCTACCACTACGATGCGCAGACCTACGAGTCTCTCGTGGACGAGCTTCGACGAATAGCTAGGGATTGAGAACTATACTGGTTTCGCAAGTTTCATTTGTTATGTAAGTAAGGACCAAGCCATAGCTTCCCCTAGTCAGCCAAAGCCAACTGCGACAAATTTCCCTGCGAGGTCTCTTCGTACGACCAAGCAGGCATTTGTCCGAGCGCTTCGTGACGGCTTCGTGTATGCGGTGGCGGTGTGGGTTGCCGCAATGGTCCGCTATGACTTCAGCGTTACCACCCCCAACTACACGCACATTCTCATTGCGGCGTTGTGCGGGTTCCTCTTTTTCGTCGTGCTTGGCCCGCTGACCGTTTACCGCGGGCGCTTTTGGAAGGCTTCTGGCGATGAATTGATGGCGATCGGTTCGCTAACCGCGATCGCAACAGGTCTGCTCTATTTAGCCTTCTTGTTGCCGTGGTTAACCCTTGAAATTCCGATCAGCGTTCCGCTGACAGCAGGGGCGCTCACGATCGTTGCAATCGGTACGCTGTCATGGCTCGATACGGCGTGGACTCAGCGACGACGCATCCAAAATAACCGCGCAAAGAAGGCACTTATTATCGGCGCGGGTGTACACGGTCGCACTGCGTATCGGATGATCGCCGAGGACCCTCGCGAAGAGTTTGTCGTTGTGGGTTTCCTTGACGACGACAAGGCAAAGCGCCACTTGCGTATTGAAGGTGTGCGCGTCCTAGGGGCACTTACTGCGCTACCCGAATTGCTCGACGAAATGAAACCCGATCTGGTTGTTTTAGCGTCGAACTCGTTGCCCTCGGACAAAGTCGACAGCATTGTTAAAGAGACAAGTGCTCGGGAACTTGATCTGCGTGTGTTACCGCATCTGCGAGCAGAAGATCAACGGCGACAGACCATGAACCAGATCGCCCCAATCATGTCGCGTCCTGGCTTTTTCCGCAGTATTGAGTTCGATGACTTGGTGGGGCGTCAGCCGATCAACACCAACGTCGACGAAATCGCCGATTATCTGACCGGAAAGACCATCCTCGTCACAGGAGCTGGCGGATCAATCGGATCAGTTTTGTGCAAACAGTTGGTCAAGTACGCGCCAAAACGAGTGGTAATGACCGACCGTGACGAAAGTGGTCTTCATTCGACACAACTCATTCTTGAGGGATCGGCACTTTTGACGAGTGATGACCTGATACTTGGCGATCTCCGCGACGGGCGATTTGTCCGATCAATGGTGGCAGACGTCAAACCAGACATTATCTTCCACGCGGCGGCTTTGAAACACTTGACGTTTCTTGAACGCTTTCCCGACGAGGCTGTTAAGACGAACGTCGGCGCAAGTTTGTCGCTACTCGATGCCGCTGTCGAAAACGACGTCGAAAGTTTCGTTCATATTTCTACTGACAAGGCTGCCGACCCTTCCTCAGTGCTTGGTGCTTCGAAATACCTAACTGAAAGAGCTGTCGCCGAGGTGGCCCGTCAGACCGGTCGCAGGTACATGTCGGTGCGGTTTGGAAATGTTCTAGGGTCACGTGGTTCGGTCCTGGGCACATTTGTTGCTCAAGTGCAAGCAGGTGGGCCAGTCACGGTGACAGCTCCTGGCGTCAAACGCTACTTCATGGCAGCCACCGAAGCATGCGATTTGGTGCTGCAAGCCGGCGCCCTTGGTAACCCCGGCGAAACCCTCGTTCTGGATATGGGCGAACCTGTGCTCATTGAAGACCTAGCTAAACGTGTCATCGCGTTATCTGGACGTGATGACATCGAAATCGTCTACACAGGCTTGCGCGACGGGGAGAAACCCGAGGAAGTGAGGCTGGCGGCAGGAGAGTCCGATAACCGACCTGGTCACCCGTTAATTTCACAGGTATCTATTTCTCCAATCTCGCTAGAGCACGTGCGGTCTATTGTCGCTGCAGGACGATTAGCAGGTCACCGGCGCGATGCCGAGTTGCGCACTCAGCTCTTGTCGCTGATACATCAAAGCGACTGCATGACTGACGCACAAGAAAACGCCTTGAACCCAGCGCAACCCTCAACATCACCACTGTCTCTAGAGGAACTGATTGCTCAACAGAATGGGGACGGGCAGTGACGCTCCTTCTTGGATTTGGGGTCGCGCTAGTTCTGGGCTACGCGGTCAATCGGTTTCTCGTAATTCCTGGCCTGCAACGGCACGCAGTCCTTGATCACCCCACTGCACGGTCGTCTCACGACACCCCTGTGGTCCGCGGTGGCGGAATTGGTGTCATCGCGGGGTACTTGGTTGGCGGTGTTACTTCGGTAGTTGTGCATACGTTTTTCGACGAACCGCTCGGGCACGGATGGGTAGTTGCAAGCATGGCACTTGCGGCTGCTGTTGTTTGTGGGGCGGTTGGGCTAGCTGATGATTTGGATTCATTTTCGGCAACGACGCGTTTGTTCTTTCAAATCGTATTGGGCCTAATTTTTGGTTTCCTGGTGTTCCTCCTTTCACCATGGGGGTGGTCTGTTGTATTCGCAATAGCTGCGTCCGTCGTGCTTTCCGTGAACGCAATTAACTTTATGGACGGCGTGAATACGCTCATCACGGGATGGGCGGCGCTGATTGGGTTGTGGTATGCAGTCATTGCGGTTAGCGCAGGTCAAACTTTGCTTGCGGGGGTCGCAACATCACTAGCTGGAGCTGCTGTAGCTTTCCTCCCTATCAATAAGTCCCCTGCGCGCGCGTTTCTAGGCGATGTTGGCAGTTACGCAATTGGTGGCATAGCAATCGCGTTGTTTTGGCTTTTATGGATCAGTGGTGCATCGCGCATGATGATTGCCGCTCCATTTGTCATACCGTTGTTTGATGTTTTGGTCACGATTGTGAAAAGGGTCTACGCCGGCGAGAACATTTTTCAACCCCACCGCAAGCATTACTATCAGCGACTCAACCAAGCTGGCGTGAGCCACGAAGCGGTAGGCACAATTTTTGCCGTTTCGGTCATAGCTTGTTGTGTAGTGACATTCACTGCCAGTAGGTTGCTTGTAATTATGGTCTGGGGATTGGTATCAGTCGGGTACGCGGCGCTCCCTCACATTGTGAATACTGCGCGACAGAAGCGAGTGCAGCCTTGAGAGTGTTGTTGATGACGCACTACTACCAGCCCGAGGTAGGAGCCCCACAAAAACGCTGGAACTACCTGGTGGAATTACTCATCAAACGTGGTCATGAAGTTGCGGTGTGTGCTCCTGTTCCTCACTACCCCTTGGGACGCCGGTTTACCCAGGACAAGGTGTGGGTGTGGGAGTCAGGCAAGCATGGTGAACGAGTTTTGCGTGTACCATACGTCCCGTACTCTGGCTCGATGGCAGTGCAGATGCTGGACCAAGCAATCTCCAGCTTGGCAGAGGCATTCGCGACAACGTATATGTGCAGACGCAAACCCGATGTTGTCATATCGACGACCCCCGGGTTGCCTATGCTCTTTGCAGGGGAGCTGGCATCACGAATTCTAGGCGTGCCACACATTGCGGAAGTGCGTGACGCATGGCCGGATCTCATATGGCAAACCCGGTTGGTCGAGGGCGCGACCAAGAGCTTGTTGCCCAAACCGATATCGAGTGTTTTGGAACGAAAACTTATCCCCCAGCTTTTAATCCGCGCGCAAAAACAAGCGGATGCAGTAATCGTTACCACAAAGGCATTCAAACGGGTATCCGAGGAACGTGGAATGAGCAACGTTCACCTCATTCGTAACGTGGCTGAACCACACCCTTCACCTTCACGTCCAAAAAAGAAAGGCGCTCTGAACCTTTTGTACGTGGGGACGGTGGGGAGGTCGCAAGGGCTTGAACACGTCGTCGACGCAGTGCGAGACACTCCGCACGTGAGGTTGCGTGTCGTGGGTGACGGAGCTGCGAAGGAGCAGTTGAAGTTACAAGCTGCAGGAATCAACAACGTTCATTTTTACCCGCAAACAGTGGGGGAGCAGTTAGAAGAACATTGGAACTGGGCCGACTCTGGTCTCGTTACCCTTGCGCCATTGCAGGCCTTTGAGATGACCGTTCCTTCAAAACTGTACGGAGTCATGGCGCGAGGGAAGCATGTCACTGGGGTATTGGGTGGCGAGGCAGCTTCGATTGTTGCGAATTCCCAAGCAGGTGACATTTCAACGCCCGGTAATTCACAAGTATTAAAAGCGTTGCTCAACGCTTTAGCTGAAAAGCAGGAATTGGGTAACAACATCGGCCACACTCAGAAGTGGGTTTCAGAGAACGCTTCGCCAGAGAGTGCAGGTAAACGCCTGGAACGTGTACTGTTCGAGGTGACACAATGAGTATCACGTTCGGGTTGAAACAGGTTATTGGTCTGTCTTTAGTGGTGGCAGACCACGTTGCCACTGACCCAGTCTTTTTTGGGATGCAGGTGGTCCGCAGGTTTCCTGGGCGTACTGTGCGGATTGTTGGAGCTACTATGAGTAAGCTTCCGGCTCACACGGCGCGGGCTATTGGCGCCTGGTGCTTGGGAAAGAACCGCGAAGCAATCAACATCATTGAGGAGTCAAGCCCAAGAGGGATATCGGCAGGTGTGCTAGGTGAACTTGCTCTCCACTTGGGGCAACCAGAATCTGCAATACGACTAGCAGCAAGCGTGCGGAACACGTCACGTCGACACAAAATCGAGGCGAGAGCTCTGTGGTACTCCGGGCACATGACAAGAGCTGTCGAGCGTGCTCCACGACGAAGTCAGCTAAAACGACGTCTTGCCTCTGAATTACGAGTGTATTCGGGAGAATGGGCGCCAACTGTTGGTAAATCGGTAAGAGTAGCCACTGGCGCGGACCGTAACGTCGATATTGCTTATATGGTCAACAATTCCCTCCCTTATACGCAGTCGGGTTACACAATTCGTACCCATGAAGTACTTAAAGGTGTTCAAAACTCCGGTTTATCAGTTGCCGCTTTGACCCGAACCGGGTATCCCACGTTGGTGGGGAAGTGGTGCCCTGGTCCCGTGCAAAACGTTGACGGGGTCGATTATGTTCGTCACCTCCCGACGCGACTGGAACGGACACCGTCAGCCAGGCTGGACCAACAGCTGACGTACCTTTTGGAGTTTCTCAGAGCAACTGACGCGAAGATTCTGCACACAACAACGCACTTCGTGAATGGTCTAGTAGCACGCCAGGCAGCGGAAACACTTGGTATTCCTTGGGTTTATGAAGTACGCGGAATGCTTGAAGATACGTGGGCTTCTTCACACCCGTCTGGCTTTGAACAGGCCGTCCAAACAGAGAAGTACGTTCGCTTTAGACAGATGGAAACTCTTATGGCGAAGTCAGCCGATCACGTAGTTACGTTGGGCGCGACTATGGCAGAGTCATTGGTAGTCCGAGGTGTGCCCAGCGAACGTATAAGCGTCGTTCCCAACGGTGTTGGTGAAGGTATTTTGAACGCTCAAACGTTGCGGTCGCCTCATGAAGTGAGGGAAACGCTCGGCATCCCTCAGCAGGGATTTTGGGTAGGCGCCGCCGCATCTATCGTTGATTATGAAGGTTTCGACACGCTCATCGATGCAATCTCTCTTCTGCGCGCAAAAGGAGAAGATGTACGTCTGCTTTTATTGGGAGACGGAGTTGCTTTACCTGCGCTCAAGGAGATGGCGCGTCTCTACGACGTTCCGGCAGTGTTTCCAGGACGAGTACCTCAAACGTTAGCGCATGAGTTTGTGCAAGCACTCGATTTGTACTGTATCCCTCGTAGAGACGACCCGGTATGTCGCTTAGTCACGCCTTTGAAACCTGTTGAAGCTGCCGGACTCGGCCGGCCTGTACTATTATCGGAAGTTCCTGGTTTAGTAGAGGCGTTGCCATCAGAAGCAAGAATGACAGCTAAGCCCGGAGACGCTAAGGCATGGGCAGAAGCGATCACGGAATTGCAACGTGACGGTAATTTGCGGTGCGCGCTTTCCGCGCGCGGTCGGGAATGGGTAGAACAAGCGGCGAGTTGGTCAAAGCGCGTTGAATATATTGTGGCAACGTACCAAGCATTGTCGTCCGAACTGGAACTGGACAAGTTGAAATGAAGTCGAAATCAAGTGAATTAGAAACAATAGAGGTTCCAGCCTGGTCGCTTGGACAGGTGAACGCTCGCGTCCCGCTCAATGCCTACTTTCGTCAGATATGGCATAGACGCCACTTCATCATTGCGGAATCGCGCGCCAAAGTTATAGGCGGAAATCAGCGAAACTATCTAGGAATCGCTTGGATGGTCATCCAGCCGATTCTGAACGCGCTGGCTTTCTTTGTCATTTTCGGAGTTATCCTACAAACTTCGCGTGGTATCGAGAATTTTCTGGGCTACTTGCTCATTGGGGTTTTCTTTTTTGGATTTACAACGCGAGTGTTGACAACATGCGCTGGCAGTGTGAAAGCTAATCAAGCCATGATTAAGGCGTTCACATTTCCTCGCGCGTCAATTCCGATTTCGGTCGTAGTCAGAGAAATCATGAACTTCGTGCCGTCCGTCGTCGTCATGATGCTAATGATTCTGGCTCTTCCGCCATCAGAGAACCTGACTTGGCGCGTGATTTACATAATCCCCGCCTTCATGCTCCAGGTCATGTTTTCACTGGGGATCGGATTCGCGGCTGCTCGGCTGTGCCACATCATCCCTGATTTGTCCCACTTGATTTCTATCTTGACTCGATTTTGGCTCTACGCCTCAGGAGTGTTCTTTTCGATTGACCGATTTGTCACGCACGAGGTGATGTCTTCAGTCATGAAAGCCAATCCCATGTATGGGTATCTAATGCTGGTGCGTAATAGCCTTCTCTACGGTGTTGACACTCCAGTATGGATGTGGCTGAACTGCGCGGGCTGGGCTCTGTTGTTTTTTGTATTCGGATTCCTGTTTTTCTACCAGGGGGAAAGTACGTATGGGCTCACAAGAGATTGACGACGCAGTACTTTCTGACCGGACTGCATGGAACGATACGGGTAAGCTCGCTGCTCATACGGGCGACATTACGGTAGCTGTTGCAAACATCAGCATGAGCTACAGTGTGCGGGCTACGTCTCAGCGTCCTGGTTTGGCGGGGGCTCTTACCGCAGCGTTCAGACGCGAAAAGGTCCAAGCGCTTAGAAACATTAATTTTGTCGCAAGATCGGGAGAATTTGTAGGCGTTGTTGGCTCAAACGGGTCAGGCAAATCAACACTTTTGCGACTCATCGCAGGTGTCGAACAACCGGACTCAGGTCGAATCCTGGCCAGTAAACAACCGATGCTATTGGGTGTGAGCGCTGCGCTTCACCCTCACCTTTCTGGCCTGGCAAACATCCGGCTTGGCTGTCTTGCAATGGGCATGACTCCTGAGGAAGCTGAATCACGTGTCGACGAGATTGTGGAACTTTCGGCCCTGGGTGAAGCTATTCGGCGACCAATGGGTACATACTCATCCGGTATGGGCGCGCGTTTGCGTTTTGCAATTGCGGTCGCAGCGAGACCTTCGATCATGCTTATTGACGAAGCCCTATCGACAGGTGACGCAACCTTCTATGAACGAAGCAAAGAAGCTACCAAGAGTATGCTCGACGATGCGGGAACGGTTTTCCTCGTAAGTCACGCTGCGAAAACGATTCAGGAGATGTGTACCCGTGCGATTTGGTTGCATAAGGGTGATTTCATTCGCGACGGCTCTGCTGAAGATGTCGCAGAGGCGTATCGATGGTGGGCATGGAACGAAGCCAAAGGGAAGGCGGACATCGCAAAAAAATTGCTTGCGGACGCGCGCGAACAGGGTCGAGAACAATTGGTGGAGATTACCGAAGACTTGTCAAAGCTACGCAAAATGGCTCCACGTCACGCTAATCGCGTTATTGCGCCCCCAAGGCATTCAAATTTTCAAACCTAATGGCTGTTAAACTTTGAATGAAATTCCGTATTCGTAAGGAGTCTACTTCCCGATGAGCTCGTCACCTCGCATTTTGTCGATTTATGGAACTCGCCCTGAAGCAATCAAGATGGCCCCCTTGATCAAAGAGATTGAAGCAGACTCGGCACTGGAATCGGTGGTGCTAGTTACAGCGCAGCACCGGGAAATGCTGGATCAAGTAAACGAGCTTTTTGGTATCCAGCCAGACCGTGACTTGAACATCATGGCTAAAGGACAGTCGCTCAACCAGATTACGGCGCGGGTGATCCAAGGAGTCGATAAAGAGCTTGTCGACTTGGCTCCCGACGCAATTGTGGTTCAAGGGGACACGACCACGGTGATGGCATCTGCAATTGCCGCTTTTAACCGTTCAATCCCGGTCATCCATCTTGAAGCGGGTTTGCGCTCAGGAAATCTGTTCAACCCGTTTCCCGAAGAAGCGAACCGAAAACTGACGGGTCAAATCGCTTCATTGCATTTGGCGCCCACTGGAAGGTCGCGCGCAAACCTTGAGAATGACGGAATAGACTCAAACGCAATTGCTGTAACCGGAAACACTGTGATTGACGCATTGCAAATGGCAGTGGATCTTCAGGTCGAACCTGAGGACCAAGCAACTCGCGACTATCTCGCAGCAACCGGGCCAAAAGTGTTAGTGACAACGCACCGTCGTGAAAACTTGGGCCGCTCAATGGAGAACATCGGGGATGCGCTCAATGAACTGGCAACAAACAGGCCAGACGTCACCTATTTGCTACCAGCACACAAGAACCCGCTTGTACGGGAAGCTGTGCTCCCACGAGTCATGCGTTGTCCGAACGTCTTGGTCACGGAACCGGTTTCGTATGGCGCGTTTACGACAGTGATGAATGCGTCTGACATAGTTCTGACAGACTCGGGCGGAATCCAAGAAGAAGCGCCGAGCCTCGCAAAGCCGGTTCTGGTGATGCGGGAGAACACCGAGCGTCCCGAAGCCGTGGACGCAGGAACCGTTGAGCTTGTTGGGACGGAGCGTGAACAGATTGTTAATGCAGTGACTAAATTGCTTGACGACGAAGCGCATTACGCCAGCATGGCGCAGGCCGTGAATCCTTATGGTGACGGCAAAGCGGCGCAACGGTCAGTGGCGGCAATCAAGCACATGTTTAACATTGGTTCGCGCATGCCCGATTTTGCCTGAAGAGTATGGAGAGCTTTGCTGTGACCCCAGGAACTCAAGCGTCAGAAATTTATGCGAGCGACGAGCAGTTACAAGTATGTCTTGAAAACTCTCGTAAAGTTATCGCGCATTTGGCGAAAGAGCACGACTCGTTAGCCAACTCGTACATCAGCCAACTTGAGCGTGAAAAGCTGTTGATGAAGTCCTTGCTTCGCAGAGAACAGCAGATTGAGCGCCTCAAGCGTACGAATGCAAACTTGCAACAACGGTACAAGAATCTCGCCAGTTCAAAGCTTGCTTCGGCCCAAGTTAAATATTGGAAGCTTCGAACGCAGCTCAAAGAGAAATTTAAAAAGAGGAAATAGCTGATGGCTTTTGACGCTAAGACCGTAGAAGCAAAAACGAAAGACCTGAATCAGCAGATTGCTGATGTGAAGGCACGACGTTCCGTCGTTAACGCGTATTCCAAGAGTGTGCAGGAAAGCGTTTACTACGAAGACGCGTTGCTGGGGAAGCACCCGTTTCTGTTCCCAGTCGAATCGGCTGATGAATATCTTGAACGGTACGAGTACTTTCGCACCTCGAACGAAGAGCGCATACGAGAGTTAATTGCGACGGCTGATTCGCTTCCGAACGTTTCGAAGCAGTCGTGGTTCGAACCACTGAACTTTCGGATTGGGATTATCGCTGACACCTTTCTATTCAAGAGTTTTGAGGGTGCGGCTCATTTCATTCCGATCACACCGGAAAACTACGAAGAGGCAATTCCTGAGCTTGACTTGTTGCTAGTGACGTCTGCGTGGAGAGGTTTGGACCATGAGTGGTTTGGGCTTTCAATTGCGTCGAGCGGAAAGCGATGGTTAGTTACCCAGAAGCTTGTTCCGTTAGCGAAGCAGAACGGCGTCCCTGTCGCTTTCTACTCGAAAGAAGATCCCCCCAATTTTGATGTCTTTGCTGGTCTCGCTAAATCAGTTGACTTCATCTTCACGTCTGCGATTGAGGTAGTTCATAAGTACCAAAAACTGACAAATGATGCTACGCCTGTGTCGGCTTTACCGTTCAGCGTTAACTTCTCTCATCACAACCCTTTGGGGTCAATGCGAAGTGACTTGACGGAATTTGTCTTTGGCGGTTCGTGGCATCGGAAGAAATATCAAGCTCGACGACGAGCCGGTGAGTTGATTTTCGATGGAATTCTCAAAGCGGGATACCCGTTGTGGATCGTGGATCGCAACTTGGAAATCGGCGCCGAGAAGTATCTGTATCCGGAGAAGTATCTCCAACACCTGCACGGTCCGATTTCGCACGATGAGCTTTTGGCTGTCCAGCGGCTTCTACCTGTCTCAATAAACCTGAACTCGGTGCACGCAAGTCAGACGATGTTTGCAAATCGTGTGATCGAGTTACAAGCTATGGGGACCTGCATCGTCTCAAACTATAGCGCTGGTGTTAATACGCAATTTCCAAATGTGTTTATGCCTGACCGTGAAATTGACATGGTTCAGTGGCTAGAGAGCCTATCGCTTGAAGACATACGCAAAGCACAGGTTGATGGAGTGCGAAACGCGTTTACTGACAACACGAATTTCGACCGTGTTCGTGCAATGCTCGAATTCTGCGGTTTTGACGTACCAGTGAATGAGCCCCATGTTTTCGTAGCAGGTTTGAACAGTGATGAGTACGCCAACTTCGTTGCTGAGCAGAAGACCCGACTGACGTTGAAACAAAGCGCCGAGATGACATCTCACGAAGCTGAAGGTAGATATGTGACGGTTCATGTTGACGCGAGTAAAGAGCACGACCCTCATTTCGTCGATGATTTAGTCAATGGTTTTAAGTACTCATCTGCTAAAAGGGTTGTGAGTGAGGGCAAATACGAAGGTACCTACGAGATGGTTCCTGAAGGGGAGCACCGTGTTAAAGCGGCCGAATACGCTGAAGTTCACGGGGTGTCCACAAGCGATCCCGGTGTCCTAACGGTTCCTGCGAATCAGCTTGTTGCTTCTCGTGATCGTTCTGTGCAGCCGAAGATTGCAGTAAGTGAGTACGATCTCACAGTGGTTGTGCCCATTTACAACAATGGCCGCCACTTGTATTACAAGTGCTTTGACTCTTTGCGTCGCTCCAGTATCTTTAACAAGATGAAAATTCTCTTGGTCGATGACGGTTCAACAGACTTTGAGACCCGGCAGATCGTTCAGGGGTTAGTAGCAGGCTATCCGAATGTCGAAGCGTTCTATCACGAAATCGGTGGTTCAGGAAGCGCTTCACGGCCACGAAATACGGGACTGGAACTTTGCGACACAAAGTTTATTACGTATTTGGATCCAGACAATGAAGCCATTTCCGATGGCTTCGCAGAATTGCTTAAAATGATTGAAGAGACAGGCGTGAACTTTGCTATTGGAAATATGGTGAAGCTCAAGCACCGTCGTCTTATCATCAATAACTCAGGAATTCTTCGAAAAGCCCTAGGTTCACGGGCTTATGACGGTGCCGATGTTCCCGAGGACATTCTTACCAAGATCAAGTTCCAGCCAATGTCCATTCAAGCTCTCGTTGCTGACGCGGAGTGGCTAAAGTCGCTGAAGCTGGTGCAACCGGTTGGTGCGGTAGGCCAAGACTCGTACTTTTTCCAACAAATGTTGTTCTACGCAAAGAGAATTGCGGTTACCGAAACGCCAATCCACACGTATTATGCGGCGGTTTCAAACTCCACAGTCAACCAAGTTGGGCTAAAGTTCTACAAGAAGTACATTGCTCTTGAGCAGGACCGTGCCACATGGCTAAGTGAAGTTGGCCTGTTAGACTCTTACAACTCGGTAAGGCTCATGCCATTCGTTAAAGGATGGTACGTCGATAAACTGCGGAATGTCGCGATGGATGAGCGTGAAGAGTGTAAATCCACCATTCGCCAGCTGGTTGGCTTTTACGGCAATCACCCGGAGCTGGACGACCTCCTACAAGTAACGTGAGACTCAAGCAAAAAGGGTTCGCGGGTCGCGCGGGAGACGGTAACAGCCGACGATTTGTGCGGTTCAGCAGCGTCCTATGTTGTTGATCTAGTGCTGTTTTTGTATCGATGCTCGGCAAGGTGTCCGTGTTCATACCGAAACTGCAGTACTGTATCCGCTAAGTGGCGCGTTTTGAGGAGGCCGTTATGAACCAATTCGCAATAGAAGGCAAACGATGAACGATTTCAGGGACATTGCGTTCTCAAAAGGATTTATGCTGACGCGCGACGATACGTCCTCAGTTGCGCACTTCGTAGAAACCCCTTTGTGGGACGGGTGGACGCTTTGGTCCGATGATTTCACTCCGACAAGTCGTGCGACTGCTGGTGCTGACGTGATGGTACTCATCCGTGGGCAGTTTTTTGACGGTACAGGTGTTTCCAGTGACGATGTCGCGTCAAAACTTGCCGAGAGTCTAGCGATTAGTTATGAAAAATTCGAACGCTCTCTAGGTACCTTGCTCGGGCGCTACATGGTGATTGCGAGGAGGGAAGGCGAGACGTGGCTTTACCACGACGCGTTAGGTTTACGGAGTGTTTACTACGACCGTGATTCAGGGCTAGTTGGATCACACGCACGTTTGGTATCCCAGAAGGCTAAGCGTGAGGCGATACATGGTGCGAAAGAAACGCGGTATCGGCTGGACCACACAATTTTCGACCGAGTTTTGCACCTACTACCTAATTTTCGTCTGAACCTCAAAACACTCGAATCTGAGCGCTTCTTTCCACGGGAAACTAATCGTTATCTGAACTGGACACCGGAAGCTAAGCTCGACCGAATCGAAGAGCTGTGGAGAAATGCGCACCGTGTGTTGCTTGAGCGCTGGGACAATGTAGTTCTATCCATCACTGCAGGTCTAGATAGTCGCTTTGTGCTAGCGATGCTTAAGGATCATCGGAAAAGCATTTCGACGATCACATATGGGAATCCGCGACCAGGAAAAACTGCGTACGCTCGCTCGATGCATATGGATTATAGTCGTGTCACCGAAATGTTGCCGTGCATCGGGTCCAAAGAGCACTGGTTTGTTGATTTAACGGATACTACCCCAAACGATCCTCGACTTTTAGAGCTTGCAGCAATCAACTCGTATAAAAGTCACGGAAAAAGCCTTCTTCCACGCATGCGTAACCTGTTTGAAGAGCCCACATGGATTCATCTCCGGGGAAACGGAGTTGAGATAGTGCGTCGCTACTGGAAAGAGACTCGGGCAAATTTTTCAGCGTTAAAAGAGTACATGGGCGTGACGACAGCCAATGATATCGCTCAGGCGAAAGAAATGGGCTATGGGTCCGTGCTACACGGTTTCATGCCAGATGACCTCGCATACTGGGAACTGCGAATGGGAAAATGGCACAGCGAGATCATGAATGAACAAGACATCCTTTACGAAACTATTGTGCCGTTGGGGATGCGCGACATGCTGGAGATTCTACTTTCCTACCCTATTTGTGAACGCGAAGAAGCGTTAGCAATATATGATCTCATCGAACGGAACATGCCAGAATTCACGCTCTTTCCTGTCAATGAAGAAGAATCGATCTTCAAACAGCGGCGGAGCAGTGTTGCGCTTAAAGGGCGCGAACCGTTGAAAAACTTGTCGTACGCGTGTCGTGGGAAAACAGAAACCACGAAGTCAATCACGCCGGTTTTGTCGTTTGAGAATTTCCTCATGGAAAAAGACGCAACAGTAACTGCAGAACTCTACGTCGCCAACCATGCAGGCGGTCTATCCTTCACTGTTCACAGTAGCTACCAGAATGCCAACGCTTTGGGATATCTGAGGTGGCAAGTGTTGCTGAATGACACGGTCATATGCGAGGACGACTGTGCTAGGACTGCAGCCCCTGTTGCACTTCGATTGTCAGGGCTCAAAAAGGGTGATGTGATCTCAGTTCGTCTGGAGTCACTACGCGATTTATCGGGTCACCAATCGTGGTTGTTTGCTGGCCGTATCTTCTGTAAAGATTTAACGCCTTTCAAACGTGCTCACAATAGTGATGAAGTAGAAATCTCAGCTATTGACCCAGAAGTAGCACTTTTCAAATACTCACGTGGTTAAGAGTTGAAAGTTTGGGAAACCCTTCAATGAATCAATTACCTACTAATTTTGCTTACTACGTTCCAGAGGAGCTGAAATTTCGCGACGAAGACCAGAAACAAGCAGATGCTCTGACCTCAGGTGTTCTGCGAATTCAGAACGTCGTTACGCGACTCCCTGCAGATCTGGATTGGGAGTCAGCTGAAAAGAAACTCGGGCCCAAACGGATGGGACGTCTACACAGCCTCGAGTGGCTGGACGTTCTTAGACGAGTGTCGCCGGAGGTGCCAGATTCGAAGGAACGTCGCCTATGGGGAGAGATCTTGGCGTCGTGGGCCGCTCGTGGAGGATATAAAGAAAAAGGGGGGCCTGCTTGGTATGCCGCTACTGTCGCCAAACGCTTGCGTGTTATCGCCATGGGCTTGCCAGATGACGCGGTGGCGTGGGCCACCGCGGTAGTCGAGGTTCACATCCAAGTCGCATTCAAGTGGTTGCGAATCTATATGGCGTCTCCGTACTGGGAGCATCTCGTAGACAGCATCTTTCTACTTCACCGACGTGGATTCGTGAAGACTGAACAAATGCGAGCGGTGATCCACACTTGGGTGACAAATCTAGTTGATGATTCCGGGTGGATCCGGGCCGACTCGCTACCCGCCATGGAAGCAACCCGGGCGCAAGTTACGGAATGGCTTGAGCGCAGGTCCTGCAAGGAACTCGACCTTAACCACGAAATCTCGCGAATAAAAAACCGCGAATTTGCTCGATACCTCGTCAAACCAAACGGTGAATTCTTAAACTTTGGAAGCGATCTCATTGACGAGAACTTCGCTTGCGATGATCCCCAGGTGCGCCACCTACAGACGCTTGGCCTCGAGGGTGATGAGCCTCCTTCGCAACGTGCTTTCCTTGCAAAAAACGGCTATGTTTCCCACCGAAGCGGATACGGCGAATTCGAACGTGACTGCAATGCAGAAACCATGATGACAGTACTGTTCGGCGCAGGTATACAGGGCGCAGAACACAAAGATCTTGGTCGCATCACGTATTTCTCAGACGGTGTTGAATGGCTCGTCGATCCGATCGGTGACGACGAGGAATCGCGTGCATGGCATTCAACAGCGACGCTCAATCTGCCACACCGACCATCAGGTGGAGTGACGCTTAAAGCACGCCACCTGTCGGATCAATCTGCGTGTTATGTCTTTGAAAACACACAGTTTATGAACGCAACTCACACTCGTCGGCTCTCATGGTCTGATGTTGGGGAATACTTTGTAGTCGAAGATAGTGCCGACCGTGATGATGTCATACTGCGTCAACACTGGGTGGTATCACCAAAGGTACAAATCAATATTGCAGACGACGGGAATTTAGTAAGCATCTGGCTACGGTCCGAAGATGCAAACTTCGTTCTGCATGTCTCCGGAAGTGTGCGCGAAAACGTATCGGTCGATCATTCTGTGGCATCTATGCAACGGATCACTATCCTGAAGAACAAAATATCCCGAAGCATAGTGACCTGGGGCGGCAGAGTAGTCAAACCACTCCAGCATCACGTGTCAATTGATGCAATTGAATGGGGAGTCATCGCCCGCACTAGAGAAAGCTCATACAAAGAATCTCTTGCTGTTCGCGATGGGCTCGAGCTACTGGCGGATTACGAAGCAGATTCTGACGAACTGGGCGAAGAACTGCTTAAGGTGCGTGTTGCGTCTGTGAAAGACTGGCGTGCAACACGACACGACGCCATGGAGCTTGTCCGCGAAGTTAAAGCACGCGTGTGGGAGACCTCCGGAGCTCTCGACGCACGGCTTGATGGAATTAACGAGCTAAAACGGTTTACCGAAGAGTGCGGGCTTTTGTACTCTCAACACTTCGGTGTCGGCGCAGGATTGGTCGATCTTGCGATGGACGATTGCGTTAGTTATTTGCACTCCGGAGTTCCTGCAGGGTTGAGCCAGCGCACGCCACTTATTAACTGGAACGGCTCCAACATGGTTCACCCGTTCTATAAAGTACCAGTCCACACGACTCGCCGAAGCGATTTAAGTGAAAAATGCGAACTACCCAATGGTGGCGAGGGCTCCTACATTCATGCGGTAGATTATGGTGATCTCGTGTTGCCGGTGTATGTCCACGGAACTGGCCAGAATATAATCGCTGTTTTTCACGGTGCGGTCGATCGTGCAAAAGTAAGACTTCCGATTTTTAGCATGCTTCGCACATTAAAAGAGATAGAAAACAGTACGTTGTTGTTGTTTTCAGACCCGACGCTGGACCTACACGCAGGGATGCGCTTGTCGTGGTATTTGGGGACAGAGCGCGTCAACATACACCATGAGATGGCACGTTTGATCGCTCTTCATAGTCAACGAGTTGATGCAAAACGAGCAGTTTTAGCGGGATCCTCTGGCGGGGGCTATGCTGCGTTGCAGACCAGTAGCTATCTTCCGGACAGTCGCGTTGTCGTTGCGAGTCCACAAATCATTCTTGGTAACTACTTCCCTAGCGCGGTGGAACGGGCTTATGAGGTGGCTGCAGGTACGCATGTGCCAGATGAAGAGTGGAAGCGGCGGATAGACGCTGTTACAGCATTTGAGTCGGTGGACTTTGCAAGAGATGTGTACTATTTGCAAAACAAGGGTGACACACACCACGTTCAACGTCATTTCAAGCCGTTTGTCGATGCGTACAAGAACTCAGAGAACGCCGAACGTCTACGGGTTATCACCACTGATCAAGGTGCCGGTCATCATGCCGCAAAGCCAGAGCAGATTCGCCACTATATTGAGAAGGCAATAGCTGACGCCTAAAAGTGTTAGCCGAATGTAAGGTGGCACCACAATGCTAGCGACGAGAAACATCAACAAACCCCGTACCTTACTGGCTATTCTTATCGCGTGCATGCTGGTTGTGCTGGCGGGGTGCTCGGGTGAACGAGCGCCAGACACCAACGACTCACAGTCCTCGTCGCCGTCACCAACGCCCCCGCCCAAATTCTCGCAAGAGTTCGCAAAACCAGTCGACGGCGAACCCGCCACCATTACCGTCGGCGACAAACCCAACAAGCGAAAGATGCGCGCCGACAACCTCGGCATCTCCTTCGAATCCACCGAACTTGCCGACCCCCGCTGGGACCCCGACCACAGCAACCTCGACGAACTACTCAAAAACCTCGGCCAACCAGGATTACGGTTTGGCGGCAACAGACTCGACCGGTCACTTTTCTGGACCTCGTCAGACGAAAAAGCACCCAAAGGAAAAATCAAAGTCACACCAGACGACCTCAAACGTCTCAAGAAAATGGTCGACAAAACCAAATCACGTGTGACTATCGGCATCCCGCTGGGTGACTACGACCCCAAGCGCGGCGCCGACATGGCCCACCACGCCATCACAATCCTCGGCCCTCACCTGGTAGGCATCAGCGTGGGTAACGAACCAAACGGATACACGGTGGACTCCGGTGACCTGAAAATCCGCGACGACAACTGGAACACCGACGCCTACAAAAAACAACTACGCGCATACGTCGACGCAATCACAGAGAAACATTCAGACGCCCCCATCATTGGGCCAGCCGCCTACGACACGCAATGGATGGACGCGTTCACGCAAGCCATGGACGACTCAAATCACAAAGACAACGTAGCAGCCATCTCCCAACACTGGTACGCACTCTTCGACTGCTCCTCGACCACAGTCCCCGGTCGCGGACCACAAGCCGAAAACTTCACAACCAAAGAAGTTCACGACTCAGCTACCAAACTCCTGGGAATGGGGCTTGACCGCGCTAAGAAAGCCAAAGCTCCACTGTGGGTAGAGGAAACCGGGCCCACCAGTTGCGCAGGCACAAACGACACATCCAAGAAATTCTCTAAGTCCCTATGGACTGCTGACTACACACTCCACGCAGCAACCCTGGGCGTGCAACGCCTCAACATGCACTCCATGCTGGGCTCATGCGACAAAGGCGCCCCCATGAGCACTGTGTGTGACCCATCGAAAGAAGCCAAATCCGGAGCCGGAGCAGGTGCAGGACTGGACCCACAAACCTGGGCCGACACAAACGATGGGCAATACCAATTCCGGGCACGTGACAACTTCCTCGCCATGCAAACCATCAGTCCCACCGTGGGCGGCGACTTCGTGGACACGAAAATCTCCGGCGGTGACAACATGCGCGCTTACACAACTACAAAAGGCGACACCACGGTCACGGTCATCATCAACAACAACGACGCTGCATCAAGTGGCGGAAACCCCGTAACCATTAAGATGCCTGAAGGGTACGAACCCGTCACTGCAGGGCAACTCGCCGGAAAAGAAAACAACACTCAAGACCGCGCCCGCCACACACCGCAACGGAAGCTACCGAAAGCGCTTCCCTACTCAGGTCCAGATAGCGACAAAGCATCGGAAGGCGAAGAACCCACCACGGCCACTCCCGGTGCAAGTGACGCCCCTACCGCAGAGGTCAACGGCAACACCTTGCATTTCGACGTGGCAGCCAGCTCCATCACCACGGTGATCTGGAAAAAGAAACCAGAACCTAGCGCTCAGCCAAGCGCAACTGGGACGTCAAACTAATAACTACTCGCCACCCAGGCTGCGCCCACCATCCAAGGTGAGTACCTGGCCGGTGATCCAACTTGCCTCATCGGACAGGAGGAAAGCAGCGGCAGCAGCGACGTCCTCGGGCTCACCCAAACGCTTCATAGGGTACTCAGCGGACACCTGGTCCTCACGCCCCTCATACAACTTCTCCGCGAACTTGGTCTTCACCACAGCTGGCGCCACCGCGTTCACGCGTACCTTTGGCCCCAACTCCATCGCCAACTGGCGCGTAATGTGCTCCACCATCGCCTTCGACGAACCGTAAAACCCAATCCCCACCGGCTGACGCGCCGCCGCAACCGACGACAGGTTCAGGACGGAACCACCTCGGTCTTTCATCCCCGACTCATACGCTGCTTGCGCCCACGCCAACGCGCCCAGCGCATTCACCTCGAAAATCTTGCGCGCAGCATCCAAATCCATCTCAATCATGGGGCCATACACCGGGTTGATCCCCACGTTGTTCACCAGAACATCCACCGGCCCGAACTTCTCGCGCGCAACAGCAAACACCTGTTCGCGGTGCTCTGGGTCATCAGCCTTCCCGGCCACGCCAACCACTTGCAGTGGGCCACCAATCGTGGACGTCGCTTCAGCCAGCGTATCCGCGTTCCGCCCCGTAATCACCACCTTGGCGCCTTCACGAGCCAACCGCTGTGCAACCCCCAGGCCAATGCCACGCGACGCACCCGTCACCACAGCAACCTTGCCAGTGAAACGCTGCGGGTAGAACTTCCTACGCGACTGAGGCGACTCCGACCGGCTCACATTCGCATTCGACGCAACAACGGCCAGGGCCTGTGTATCTGTTGACTGTGGCACGACACACTCCTTTGGGCTAGGTGAAGCTTCCACCCTCAGCGTACCCCGCGCACCTCACAAACTCATGAGACCGCCGAGGTGTCCCGCCACTTCCGCTGTTACTGCAGTTCAAACGGTGCGTGGGGGAGTGCATCTTCTGCAATCCGCAACACTTCACGTAGCGCTGGTGACGTGTTCTCTTCGTGATAGACCAAGACCAGCGGGGTGGGTTCGTGCCCAGTTTCTAAAGGTGTGGCCACCAGCGAGGTATCCGGCACGTCTGCAAGCGCTGGAGTGGTGTTGACCGCAATGCCCACTCCGGCGTTGACGCAGTATGCCATGGTGATGGAGTCGGGGACAGCTTGTGCGACCCGTGGCTTGAACCCAGCGTCGTGACACCAGTGTATGAAGTTCTCGCGCGCGAAATCCCCGGCCTGGGTCGCCAGCATGACGAACTCGTAGTCCTGGATGTCCTCAACCGTCACCCTGTCCAGCTGGGTAAGCGGGTGATCTTTAGGGGTGATCACGGTGTAGTGGTCCAGGCTGATGATGCGCCCTGCAAGTCGCGGTGGCAACGAGTCCGTATACACCAGCGCCATGTCCAGCTTGCCGGATAAAACCCTGGATATCCCCTCCACGCTGAACACCTTGCCGTGGAGCTCAACCTTGATTCCCGGCGCTTGTTGCTGCATAGCCCTAATGAGCTGGGATACGTGAGTGTGACCAGAGGACATCGTAAAACCAAGGTTGACGGATCCAATGTCGCCTTCTTCGGCCAGGCGAACCGTGCGTTCTGCTTTTTCTACGCTCCGCAGAATCTCCCTGGCCGGTTCCACCAACGCCGACCCCGCTGCGGTAAGCGACACAAACCGTGTGGTGCGGTTAAATAACTGAACCCCCAGGCGGTCTTCGAGCTGTTTGATTGTGCGGCTCAGAGGCGGTTGCGCAATCCCGAGGCGTTCTGCAGCGCGTCCGAAATGCAGCTCCTCAGCCACAGCAAGGAATGCGCGGGTCTGTTGCAGGTCGATGGCAATCTTCTTTCTACGAGGTGGTGTGACGCTTGCGCTCAAGCGCGGGCACCTACGGTGTTGCGGAGCCGTGCGAGTTTGTGGGCTCAGCTGTTGGGGTGGAGTCTTATGCATAGTACTGCATGTGCATGCATGGCTCACTGACGCCTTGATTATATGTCAAGGTGCCTTGTGGAATCAAGGAGTATGGAGAATGTTACTCGCAAGTCACTTACGAGAGGATAGCACCACTTGGCCTCGGTTTTTATCTTGTGATCAAGCGAAGGTGCGTGAACAGTGAGAGTATGGGTGTCAATATGTAACCGAGCACAACTACGAATGAACGAAGAGGTTGATTGTGTCAACGTCACGCCCCGCTTTTGGTCGCACCCCTACTGGGCCTCTCGCAGGTGTTCTCGTCGCTGATTTCTCCCGCGTACTAGCTGGCCCGTACGCCACAATGCTTCTGGCAGACCTGGGTGCAACCGTCATCAAAGTTGAGGGCCCCACGGGTGATGAAACACGCGGATGGCGCCCACCCGTCCACGAAGGCGAAGCCACCTACTTCCTCGGCACTAACCGCAACAAACACGACGTGGTACTTGACTTCAAAGACGAAGACGACTGCGCCCTTGCCCAAGAACTTGCCTCCCGTGCCGATGTCGTTGTCGAAAACTTCAAAGCCGGAGGTCTGAAAAAATTCGGCCTCGACTATGACACGGTTGCTAAAACCAATCCGTCCGTGGTGTACGCCTCGATCACCGGATTTGGCGGAAACAACCCGCAACCCGGCTACGACCTCCTCATTCAAGGGCTTTCAGGCTTCATGAGCATTACCGGCGCTCCAGAGTCTGCCGGCGGCGAGCCCACGAAAGCCGGTTTCGCCGTTTTCGACATCATCACCGGCCTGCACACGGCGCTGGGAATCGTATCTGCCCTACACCACCGGCAAGAAACCGGCGAAGGTCAGCACGTTGAAACGAACCTGCTCAGTTCCGCGCTGTCCGGCCTGGCTAACCAGTCCGCAGCGTTTGTCACCGGAGGAGTGGTGCCCGCCCGGATGGGCAATGAGCACCCGAGCCTGTATCCGTACCTGCCGCTACCTACCGGCGAAGGGGACCTCCTGCTGGCTGTTGGTAACGATCGCCAGTTTGCGTCCCTGTGCAGGGTTTTGGATATTCCCGAGGTCGTTTCCGATGAACGCTTCGCAACCAACGCCGGACGTACCGGCAACCGCACTGACTTAGCACCCATCCTCATTGACGCGCTTTCTCGAAAATCTGCGCAAGAATGGTATGACCTTTTGACTGCTGCCGGGGTGCCGTGTGCGCCCATCAACGACATTTCGCAGGGAGTGGCCTTAGCGGAAAAACTGGGTCTTAACCCCGTAGCCACTCCGGAAACAACGCCCACGGTGGCCAACCCCATCACGCTCTCAGCCACTCCTGTCAGCTATGACATGGACCCGCCGGGGCTGGGCAAGGACTCCGAAGAAATCAAGCAGTGGCTCCGCGAGTAGAATTTAGTCGCTAAGCGAATACGTCGACGTACAGAGGAAAACTCCATGACAGTAATGGTCACCGGCGGCGCCGGATACATTGGGTCCCACGTTGTGCGGCTACTCCATGAGCGTGGTGACTCCGTGGTGGTTGTGGACGACATGTCCAACGGCATCGCCTCACGCATTGAGGGGCTGCCGCTTGAACGGATCGACGTATCGTCCCACACCGCACCTGAGCAGTTAGGTGAGGTCATTAAGCGCTACAACGTTGACGCAGTTGTACATTTCGCTGCTAAAAAAATGGCGGGGGAGTCAGTCGAAAAGCCGATCAAGTACTACCGCAACAACGTGGCCGGACTGGCCAACCTGCTCGAAGCGCTTGTGGCTCATAACGTCAATAGGTTGGTTTTCTCCTCATCTGCACTGGTGTACGGAATGCAGGACCGGCTCTTGCTGGCAGAAGAAAACGTGGGACAACATCCCTCCAACCCATACGGTGAAACCAAGCTCATAGGCGAATGGATGATCGACGACGTTGCCGCCGTGTCAGACCTGCGGGCGATCAAACTCCGTTACTTCAACGTGGCTGGGGCCGGCTGGCCGGAACTTGCCGACACAGCCGTTCAGAACCTCATCCCCATTGTTCTTAACCAAGTAGAAAACGGGGAGCAGTCTGTGATCTTTGGGGACGACTATCCCACGGACGACGGAACGTGCATCCGTGACTACATCCACGTTAAAGACTTAGCCGAAGCGCACGTGGTCGCGCTCGACGCTCTCGAAGCTGGGTCCAACCCGCAGTCGGTCTACAACGTAGGAACTGGAAACGGGTCTAGTGTGCGCGAAGTTATCGCTGCGCTTTCCGATGCGCTGGGACGTCCCATCGACGCGGTCGTTGGCGACCGTCGCCCAGGTGACCCCGCGCGCCTCGTGGCAGACGTTACCGCAGCCAGGCAAGACCTCGGCTGGAAAGCAGAATACGGGCTGCAAGAAATCGCCCAGAGTTCCGTTGAAGCGCGCGGTCAGTAACGCGCACGTTGGCGTGCAGTGGAGGCACGCCAACGTAGGCGCAGTATGTAGGGTTGGCGGTCTTTGCTTAGACTATGCCCATGGGAAAAAAGTCCAAGAAGTCAACAGCTGATGTCATCGCCAAACGCCTGGCGCGTCAACAGGCCGCCGCGTTCGTTCCACGCCCGTTCGAAGGTCTGCCGTTTGAAACTGACCTGGTGAGCCTGCGCGAACTGGTTCCAGCTGCAACCGCAACCGCCAAACTGACAGAAGAATACGGTGGTGACGACGTCACCTTCGCCACCCTTCTGCCCGCCGCATGGCAAGCCATGAACCGCCAAGACGGCGTGCTCATGGCCGGACTGCAAACCCCGCACAGTTCCCCCGACCCATCACGCGACCTCGCCGCCGCGATCCTCAAAGTGAAGGAACAAGGTCCCGGCGCATACGCCGAACCCAACTCCAACCCCGGTGAGGGACCGCGCTTGCAAGACATTCTTGACACCTCGGTCCCGTTCAAAGTCACCGTCAAAGAAACGTTCGACTACTGGCTGCCAGAAAAAGTGGACCTGCCAGAAGACTCCGCGTTCAGCGAAGAGCAGTTGCGTGAAGGCCTCGAGCAGGCCAACCAGCGCATCAGCCCCACTGAAAAACTCGTGTCCGCGGAAGGCTGCTACTGGACCGAAATGGCCGGTCGCTGCTACGTGCGTTGGGCATTCACCGAACCCGAAGACACTGTCATGGACGGGCTGGCGCGCCTGCACGCAGCAGGTGAAAACAACCTGGGCGGGCTGGGCAAGTACCTGGGGTGCTTCCGCGCACACGGCATTGTGATCCCTGTATGGGAGCTGAACGAAAACCAGACCCCAGACGACGTCGACGCGGTGCTGGGTGACTTTGCGAAGAAACTCCACGCAGCGATGGAAGAAACCGGGTCGCTGACACCAGAGCAGCGTCGCGCGAAATCCGGTGTGGTGTCGCGCCAGCTGACCATCCGCTAATGAAGGTTGCTTATCTGGGCCCGGCTGCAACGTTTACCGAAGCGGCCCTGTTGCAGCTGATCGCATCCGGTGATGTGTGGGCCGGTGGTAGCGCTGGCGTTTCTGAGTGCGGGCAGATTGAGCGCGTGCCCGTCATCAGTGCCAACGTGGCGCTCGGTGGAATAGCCAGTGGCGCGTACGATGCGGCCGTCATGCCCATTGAGAACTCGCTCGAAGGTGGCGTGCCTGCCACCCTTGATGCGCTGATGCGTGTGGGGCATGCGCGTATCGTGGCTGAAACCGTGGTGCCCGTGCGGTTCGTGCTGGCGGTGCGTCCGGGGACTGCGCTTGCCGACGTGCAGGCGTTCGGTACACACCCGCACGCCGAGGCGCAGACCCGCGAATGGATGGGTGCGCACCTGCCGGATGCCCAGTTCATGCCTGCGCCGTCGACCGCTGCTGCGGCTAAGCAGTTAGGGGCGGGTGAAGCGCCGTTCCACGCTGCGGTGTGCCCTGAGCTGGCAGCTCAGGCGTATGGCTTGGAGGTTCTGGCGGAGGATATCGGGACAGCGAAGAACGCAATGACCCGGTTCATCCTGGTGAAACCGAACCCGCAGTTGCCTACCCCCACGGGGGCAGACAAAACCACGATCGTAGCCACGTTGGCGACCGATAAAGCGGGTTCGCTACTGGGGTTGCTAGAGCAGTTTTCGGCCCGGCGTGTGAACTTGTCGCGCATTGAGTCGCGGCCAACTGGTGACGGGCTTGGGCTGTACAAGTTCTCGATCGATATTTCCGGTCACGTGTGTGAGCCGCGAGTTGCGGAGTCCTTGGCTGGCGTTCACCGGATGGTGCGCAAGCTGCAGTTCTTGGGTTCGTACCCTGCAGCCGACGGTATCCCGGTTGAGGTCGACTCAACGACCACGGCGTCGAGTTTTGACGATTCGAGCGCGTGGATTCGTTCGATCCTGGGGTGAAACTGCGCAAAGTGAGCGAAACTGCGCAATATAACGCGCTGTTTCGCTCACTTTCCGCCGTTTGGCGCCGTGGCCGTACGAGCTTCTTGGGCTCCGTCAGTTTGAACGTTGACAGTAATGTCTTCGTATGCGGGACCGTCCTCTGTCCACGCCTCGATGATGCCTCGAGCCTCGTCTATAACAGCTGAGAGGCTGGTCGCCTGTCCTGTAGCGCTGAGGGACGGAATCGTAAAAACCCATCGGTCGCCTTCACGGTGGGTGACCACGTCGTAGTCCGTTTTCATGCTCATCAGATCCACTCCTTCGTGATGACTATGAGTGTACGCGTGTAGAGCACACGCGTCAGGCCCAGCGCTACCCCCGCTCCGCTACTCGTGGTCTTCGGGCAACTCACCCGTGCGAGGCGCCAAACCCTGAACCGGGTGCACGCCCAGCAGAGTGTTCAAACGTGAAAGATTCAAAGTGCGGTCATGCACCAACTGCCGCACCGCAAATCGGGTCAGCAACGGCCGAGCCTTCGCGCGCGCCTTCTTCAACACCTCGGGATTCTGACGCGCCATCGCTTTCTCAATCTTCTTAGCGCCGCCAGCCATTTTGGCCTTGCGCTCCCACCACCAGGCTTTGAGCTTGCTCAGGTCAGCAGGCATTTCCTCGAACTTCACAATGTTGTGCGACTCGGAGCGTGCCAGGATCGTGTTGATGGCCTTCTGTAGCACATACGGCTCGGGGTCGCCCACGTTGATGGGTCCGTTGATGTGGGGGTTCTTGATTGCCGCCTCAACGGCGGCAACCGCGTTGTCGATGTGGCACAGCGTAATCCGCTTCTTACCTCCGGCCGGCAAAGGCAGCACCCCATTTTCGACCCGCTTCAGGATGTACGGCATGGTGTTCCTGTCGCCAGCGCCGTAAATGGGGCCGGGGCGCAAAATGACAGCGTCGGGGCGCACGCGGTGAACCACCCGCTCGGCCTCCACCAGTGACCGCTCCAACTCCGAGGTGTACCGCCCCACCGTTACCAACGCGGACTCCTCGTACGCGCCGTCCAGATCCACCTGCGGGTCATAAACAAGAGCGCACGAAAAGTGGATGAAGTGAGTGTTGGGGAACGCGTCAAGCACATTGCGGGTGCCCGTCACATTCACGGCGTGAGCGTAACTCGAAGTCATCCAGTCGTTCATGCAACCGGCAGTGTGGACGACCGCCTGGGCGGCGTCCGCGCGTTCTTTAACGACCTCGGGCGCGGGGTTGCGAATATCCCAATCAAGGTGCCATACGCCGGGACGCTTGCGAGTGTTAGGCAGTCCAATGTCGCCGGTCAGAGGCTCAGCGAAGTCCGGGCACGTGCGACTCAGGCTAATAACTTGGTGTCCGCTTTCTGCTAGCGAACGAGCAACCGCGCCACCCACAAAACCTGAAGCGCCGGTGACCACAATGGACATGAAACCTCTTTCTCGTGTACTCGCTCTTTAGGTTATCGCCTTCGGTTGCTGACGTTGCACGCACACACAGCCGAGGGCCCATCGAAAGCGATTTTCTCGCACAACTTCACACACTTTTTCATGCCATTTTCAAAGTTGAGTGGAATAGACTCAACTCTGGATGCGTTGAAGATTTCAGAAGCTCAAACTCTGAAGCTTAGAAGTGTGAAAGGAATCTGATGGACGCTAAATTAACCTCGCGTTCGCAGGAGGCGCTGTCCGCTGCCATCAAGGATGCGGTCAACCGTGGCAACAACCAGGTTGAACCATCGCACCTGGTCAGCGCCCTCCTCGAACAGAATGACAGTATCGCGGGTGCGCTCGTCACCGCCCTTGGTGCCGACCCAGCCGAAATCGCCCGCGAAGCCGCAGCCTTGTCAGCGGCATTGCCGTCGCTGTCAGGTTCGACCGTGAGCCAGCCGCAGCTCAGCCGCCAGGGCCTGCAGCTCATCAACAACGCTGAGCGTGAAATGCAGGGCCTGGGCGACCAGTTCGTCTCCACTGAGCACCTGTTGCTGGCGGCAACCCAAGACACAGGTGAAATGGGCCGTGTTCTAACCGGCCGAGGTGTCACCCGCCAAGCGCTGTTGGACGCGCTTCCCAGCGTGCGTGGGGGCAAGAAAGTGACAAGTGAAAACCCGGAGGACACGTTCCAGTCGCTGGAGAAGTTCGGCGTGGACTTAACCGCGGCGGCGCGTGAAGGCAAACTGGACCCGGTGATTGGGCGTGACTCTGAGATTCGGCGCGTGGTGCAGGTGCTTTCGCGTAGGACCAAGAACAACCCGGTTCTCATTGGTGAACCTGGCGTGGGTAAGACCGCGGTGGTTGAAGGCTTGGCTCAGCGTATTGTGGCCGGCGACGTGCCTGAGTCATTGCGCAACAAGACGCTCATTAGCCTTGACTTGTCTGCGATGGTCGCGGGCGCTAAGTACCGAGGTGAGTTCGAGGAACGCCTCAAGGCTGTCCTGGAAGAGATCAAGGCTTCCGACGGTCAGATCGTGACGTTCATCGACGAGATCCACACGGTTGTAGGTGCCGGTGCTACGGGTGATTCTGCGATGGATGCGGGCAATATGCTCAAGCCCATGTTGGCTCGTGGTGAGTTGCGCCTGGTGGGTGCGACCACGCTGGATGAGTACCGCGAAAACATTGAAAAGGACCCGGCTCTTGAGCGTAGGTTCCAGCAGGTGTTCGTGGGTGAGCCCAGTGTTGAAGACACCGTGGCGATTCTGCGCGGGCTCAAGGAGCGTTACGAGGCGCACCACAAGGTGACCATTTCCGACGGTGCCCTGGTGGCCGCTGCCGCGTTGTCGAACCGCTACATCACGGGGCGCCAGCTCCCGGACAAGGCGATCGACCTGGTGGATGAGGCTGCGAGCCGTCTGCGCATGGAGATCGACTCTGCTCCCATTGAGATCGACGAGCTCCAGCGCGCGGTCGACCGGTTGAAAATGGAAGAGATGGCCCTGGTCAACGAGTCTGATGACGCTTCGAAGGAACGTCTGGAAGCCCTGCGTGAGGACCTGGCGGACAAGCAAGAGAAACTTGCTGGGCTCAATGCCACGTGGGAGGCGCAGCGTGCTGGCCTCAACCGTGTGGGTGAGTTGAAGAAGAAGCTGGACAACTTGCGTAGCCAGGCTGAGATCGCGCGCCGAGACACCGACCTGGAGACCGCCTCGCGCCTGCTGTACGGCGAGATTCCTT
>ERZ1031273.139-NODE-139-length-37804-cov-9.419190_pt1 | contig 37804 bp, 29 predicted proteins | sample MGYA00516575_ERZ1031273 | MGnify/ENA primary metagenome ERZ1031273 (study PRJEB33718, sample SAMN03159816) | human skin metagenome | collected 2014-02-25 | study: EMG produced TPA metagenomics assembly of the PRJNA266117 data set (Human skin bacterial metagenome... | reverse complement strand
CCTGCTCACCCGCCCCTTTGACGGCGCCCCCATCGTCGACCCCGCCACCAAGGCGATGAATGTCGTCGAATCCGGCGAGCTCATCGTCGACGGTGTCCGCGTGGACGAGCCGTCCCCGCGCTGGCGTGCCGCGACCGATATCTTCGGCACGACACCCCGCCCGGAGCTCCCCTCCGACGCGGACTTTTCGGTTCAGCTTTATTATTCGGACCCGCAGGTCGCGCTCGTCGTGCACCCCGACGGCACGGTCGAGGACACCGGCTACCCCGCCCGCGCTCTGCCCCGCACCGGCATCGCGCTGCTGGTGTTGTGGTTTCTGTTGCCGCTTTTCGCGTTCGCGCCGTGCTTGCGCCGTTCTTCGCGCCGCCGATCACCGCAGATGTGAATCCTAAAACTTAGTTACCCCAGGTCGCGGTTTGAGAGTCATTTTTGCCGACCTGGGGAAACTAAGTTTTAGGGTTAACATCCTGGCTGGCCGACGACTCGGCGAAGCAGTGAGGCGAATTTCCGGCCGGTTTCCGGCCAGGAGTAGTGGGCGGCGCGGGAACGGGCGGCGTCGCCAAGCGATGCGCGGCGGGCAGCGTCCGCGACGAGGGTGCGGACGGCGGCGCGGAATTCGGCTTCGTCGTCAACGAGGATGCCGGTCTCGCCATCGACGATGGAATCGCGCAGGCCGCCAGCTTCGCGATAGCCCACGGTGGGCACGCCGTGCTGGCCGGCCTCGACGACGGCGATGCCCCACCCTTCCTTCGCGGACGGCATGAGGTGCAGATCGGACCGGGCGAGCAGGGCGTGTTTGAGGTCGTCGCCGACGTGGCCGTGGAAGATCACGCGGTCGCCGAGGTCCGCGGCGTACGTGCGTAGCTGGTCTTCCCACCAGCCGGAACCGACGATGTCGAGCACGACGCCGGGCAGGTCGCGGACAGTGTCGATGGCCTGCTCGATGCGCTTGTGCGGCACGAGGCGCGACAGCACGACGAGGTGGGTTTTACCGTCGGGCTGCAAAGCAGGAAGGTCAGCGGGGACGGGGTCGACGCCGTTTTCAATGATGGCGATGTCGTCGCGGTTCACGCCGAGCGCGACTAAGTCCGCACGCGACGCTTCCGACACAGTCACGTACTGCGCACCGCGGTACACCCAGGGCGCCAGTTTCGACTCGAGGAACCAGCCCAATCGCCCGATCACGGGACCAGCGACGGGCCATTGCTCCTTGTGGCAATGGTGGGTGAGCAGCACGACGGGTTTGCGCGTGAACAGCCGCGCGAAGAACGGAATGCCATTTTGCGTATCGACGACCACGTCCGCCCCACTCCCCCACACCGAGAAAGGCGCACGCAGATAGACCGTGTATTTGCCGCCGAAGCGTTGGAAACGGATGCCGTCGCGGAGCGAGCGGTGCGGCGCGTCCGTGTGGCTGGCGGTGCGGTAGATCACCTCGTGCCCCTGACTGGCCAAGTACGCACCGACGCGCTCTAAGTAGCGTTCGCTGCCACCGCCTTGGGGGTGGGTGGTGTCGCGCCAGCACAGCAAGAGGATCTTCATCCCGGCTGATCTTACGCGGGTGAGTGAACCTCCATGCCGAAGTACTCAGCGGCTTCGGCCATCCGCTTGTCGTACGTGAGAACACCACCCGCGCCGATCGTTAGCGCGGTTTGAATATGGATCGCATCCAACGATCGAAGAAAAGGGCCCTTTAGCAATCCTGCAGATCGCAGAATCGGTTGATCTGATAGAACCTGGTCGATTCTCGACAATATGTCGCTTGCTCGCGTTTGCGATTCACCCGCTCTTAGAGCCACGCGTCGTAACTCAGTTTCCAACAGCGCGGAGGAAATGAGCGAGCACGAAGAATTCACTAACCACTCTTTCAATGCCGTCGAATGAGGTTCTGCTTTCAACAATGATGCAGCAGCCGAAGTGTCGACGTAAACGAGTGGTTGCGTCACAGTCACAGCCTGTCTTCCCTCAGTTCATCGAGAATCTCCATGACGCTGGGGCCGCTTCGAGGTGGCTCAATATCGAGCTCTTCCCATCTTCCGGGGTTGCGTGCGGGAACAACCCTGGGCTCATTCAAAGCGGTGATTCTTCCGACCGGGAGACCGCGATCCGTGAGAACGAACGAGGCGCCTGCGGCGAGCTCACGATGCAGGTTGTCGATTTCGACTTGCAAGTCGCGCACGGAAATATGACGGGCCCATCCTCGGGGTAAACCCGCCCGCGGTTCGCGTGCGTGCTGGTCATGCTGCCAAGGTAACACGCTTAGCGGAGGTTGGGAACAGTGTTAGTGTCACTGAAATGGAGATTCGCACGAAACGCACCCGCAGCGTGGCGACGTTGAAGCGCTCAGTCAGGCTGCTGCGCTCATTCCGGTATGAGCAGACCCGGCCGGATCTATTTTACGGTGCGTTGGCGCAGGACACGGCGAAGTTGCTCGAGGCGCTCAGTCAGGATGTGCTGGGCCGGGGATTGGACGGTCAGCGGGTCTTAGACGTCGGCGGTGGGCCAGGCTATTTCGCGGAGGCTTTTGGGGATAGCTGGTATGTGGGGCTGGAGCCGTCGATAAGCGAAATGTCGGCGGCTGGTTTGAGCGGCTACGGCGCGGTGCGCGGCGATGGTGCGGCGCTGCCATTCGCGGACGACGTGTTCGACGTGACGTATTCGTCGAATGTGGTCGAGCATGTGCCGGACCCTGCGGCGATGTGCGACGAGATGGTGCGGGTGACAAAGCCCGGCGGGCTGGTCGTGGTGAGCTACACCGTGTGGCTCGGGCCGTTCGGCGGGCACGAGACGGGATTGTGGCCGCACTATGTGGGCGGCGATTTCGCGCGGCGTCGTTACGAGCGCACCCACGGGCACCCGCCGAAGAATGTGTGGGGAAAATCGCTTTTCGCGGTCTCCGTCAAATGGGGGCTGGACTGGGCTGCGGCGAGCGGGGCAGAAAAAATCACCGCGTTCCCCCGCTACCACCCGAGCTGGGCCTGGTGGCTCACCTCGGTGCCGGTGCTGCGGGAGTTCGCGGTGTCGAACCTGGTGCTGGTCCTTAAGGCTTAGATCATCGAGCGGGACTTCTCCAGCTCGTCGAAGATCTCCTTCGGAACGCGGTCGCCGAGGGTGCCCAGGTACTCCTTGCCTTCCTCGAAGTCCGCGGCGAATTCCTCCGGGTTGACGGCGAGTGCTTCGCGGACGTCCTCGATCGGGGTATCCAGGGCGGACAGGTCGAGGTCCTCGGCGCGGGCGACGTGGCCGGCGACGGTCTCATCAGCCTCGACGCGGCCCTCGATGCGGTCGACGATCCACTTCAGCACGCGGGAGTTCTCGCCGAAGCCCGGCCACAGGAAGCGGCCGTCGTCACCGCGGCGGAACCAGTTGACCAGGAAGATCGACGGCATGCGGTCGCCGCCCTCGTTGCCGCGGTCGATCCAGTTCTGGAAGTAATCGCCCACGTTGTAGCCGATGAACGGCAGCATCGCCATCGGGTCGTGGCGCAGGGAGCCGACCTTGGCCTCCAGCGACGCCGCGGTCTGACCGGAGGAGAGAAGGGAGCCGATCATGGTGCCGTGGTTCCAGTCGCGGGCCTGGGTGACCAGCGGGATGGTGCTCGGGCGACGGCCACCGAAGAGGATCGCGTCGACCTTCACGCCGCGCCAGTCGTCGAATTCGTCGGCTGCGGACGGGCACTGGGTGATCGGCACGCAGTAACGGGAGTTCGGGTGGGCGGCCGGAGTGGTGGACTCCGGCGTCCAGTCGTTGCCCTGCCAGTCGATGAGGTGCTCCGGCGTCTCACCGTCCATGCCTTCCCACCAGACATCGCCATCGTCGGTGAGCGCGACGTTGGTGAACAGGGTGTTGCCCGGCTCCATGGAGCGCATCGCGTTGGGGTTGGAGGCGTAGTTGGTGCCCGGGGCAACGCCGAAGAAGCCGTTTTCGGGGTTGACGGCGTAAAGGCCATCGTCGGCAAGCTTGAGCCATGCGATGTCGTCGCCGACGACCTCGGCCTTCCAACCCGGGATGGTCGGGGTGATCATGGCCAGGTTGGTCTTGCCGCAGGCGGACGGGAATGCGCCGGTGACGTGGTAGGCCTTACCCTCTGGGTCGATGAGCTTGAGGATGAGCATGTGCTCAGCCATCCAGCCCTCTTCCTTCGCCATGACGGAAGCGATGCGCAGGGCGTAGCACTTCTTCGCCAGGATGGCGTTGCCGCCGTAGCCGGAACCGTAGGACCAGATCTCCTTGGTCTCCGGGAACTGGGAGATGTACTTGGTGTCATTGCACGGCCACGCGACGTCTTCCTGGCCCTCCTCGAGCGGAGCGCCGACGGAGTGAAGGCAGTGCACGAAGTCGCCGTCCTTGCCGATCTTGTCCAGGGCTTCCTGACCCATGCGGGTCATGATCCGCATGGACATGACCACGTAAGCGGAATCAGTGAGCTGCACGCCCAGCTTCGGGTCCGGGTCGGAGATCGGGCCCATGCAGAACGGCACAACGTACATGGTGCGGCCCTTCATGGCGCCACGGAAGTGCTCGGTCATCTCGGCCTTGAGCTCGTCCGGGGCGACCCAGTTATTGGTGGGGCCGGCGCCGTCGGCGGTCTCCGATGCGATGAAGGTGCGGGACTCCACACGCGCCACGTCGGACGGGTGGGAGCGGGCGAGGAAGCTGTTCGGACGCTTTTCCTCGTTGAGCTTGATCAGCGTGCCCTTCTCCACGAGCTCGGCAGCGAGACGGTCCCATTCCTCCTGGGAACCGTCAGCGAAAACCACCTGATCTGGCTGAAACAGTTCGACTGCTTCGTTGATCCACTCGATCAACTGCTCATTCTCGGTGGGCGCTTGGCCCGAAAGCCCCTTCACTGCAGCGGTCATTCCTACTCCTCTATTCTTCGACGGTTCCTTTATTCAGCGTATCGGAGTACCCCCGTTTCTCGCCCTAACTTGTTAACCTCCCATTTAAGCGCACTGAAACTACAAAGGAGCTACCCCCAAAAGAGTGTGGGTAGTCCCCCACTATTCATGCTCGTTCCCGCGATTAAGCTGCCCTTACTCGCACATGCCCGAGCACTGGCGGGGGTTGTGTGAACAGGCCCCCGCGCAGGAATCCGGAAGTCCTTTTTCTTCCCCTATGCGGGGGGCATGACGCGTAACGAGGTGAGCTGGTGGACAATATGATCGTGAAAGAAAACGATCGCAGCCACGAAAGCAGAGAAAGCGGAGAGGGCAGGGACGCTCTCGGCGAGCTTCCGGCCGGCCGCCCGCCGCAAACCGAATTCGACACCGGCTTGGATTACCCGCGCCTGGGGTCGGTCACGTTCCGCCGCGGCACGTTGACGGACAACCAGCAGGCGCTTTTCGACGAAAATTGGCCCCGCCTCGGCACAGTCCTCACACACTCAGACGACGAACAGTGGATTGACTACGACGAGTGGTTCGGCCGCACCGGCCACCCGACGATCGTGGAGATCGGCTCGGGCACGGGAACGTCGACGGCGGCGATGGCACCGCTGGAGGCTGACACCAATATCATCGCCGTGGAGCTGTACAAACCGGGTCTAGCCAAGCTGCTGGGGTCGGTCGTGCGCGGCGGCATCGAGAATGTGCGCATGGTGCGCGGTGACGGCGTCGAAGTCCTGGCGCGGATGATCGAGCCGGAATCGCTCGACGCCGTGCGCATTTTCTTCCCGGACCCGTGGCCGAAGGCGCGGCACCACAAGCGCCGCATCATCCAGTCGGGCACGCTCAACCTCATCGCCACACGTCTCAAGCAGGGCGGTGTGCTGCACGTGGCCACCGACCACGCCGATTATGCGCAGTGGATCGACGAGCTGGTCGAGGTAGAACCGCTGCTGGAGTACAAGGGCTGGCCGTGGGACGAGGCACCGATTCTGACCGACCGACAAGTGATCACGAAATTCGAGGGCAAGGGCCTGGATAAAGAACACGTGATCCGCGAGTACCTGTGGGTGAAAAAATGACCGATCTGCACGTTGCCACGCACCCCTACACCGCCGGGGCTGAGGCTGGTCCCGACAATCTGCTGCTCGTGTGGGACGCACCGAATTTAGACATGGGACTCGGCGCGATCCTCGGTGGGCGCCCGACTGCGGCGTACCGCCCGCGTTTCGACGCGATCGGCCGTTGGCTGGCCATGCGCGCCGTCGAGCTCAGCTCCGAGACCGGCGACAAGGTCGAGCCGGAAGCGACCGTGTTCACCAATGTCACGCCAGGCAGCGCCGATGCGGTCCGCCCGTGGGTGGAGGCACTGCGGAATGTGGGTTTCGCGGTCTTCGCTAAGCCGAAGACGGACGAGGACTCGGATGTGGACGAGGATATGGTGGAGCACATCCGCCGTCGTCAAGCGGAAGGCGTTTTGTGCGGCATCGTCGTCGCGTCCGCGGACGGGCAGAATTTCCAGGAGCTCCTCTGCGAGCTTGCCGATGACGGCCTGCCCGTCACCGTTCTCGGATTCCACGAACACGCCAGCTGGGCAGTGACCTCGCAGACCATTTCATTCGTAGACTTGGAGGACATTCCCGGGGTGTTCCGCGAGCCGCTGCCGCGCGTCAACCTGGACAAGCTGCCGGAGAAGGGCGCGTGGCTGCAGCCCTTCCGCCCGCTGTCTGCGCTGCTGAATAAGAGCTAGCCCGACAGCCGAGAAGACAAGGAGGGCCCGTGTTCTATAAGTGGGGCCAGTTTGCTTACCGCCACCGCCGGATCATTCCGGTGGTGGTCATCGCGATCATTCTGCTGATGCAGGTGTTGTGGGGCTCCAAATTGGGCGACCGGCTCTCCCAGGAAGGCTGGGAGGACCCGGGTGCCGCTTCCACCACTGCTGCCAAGGTGGAAGAAGAGGTCTTCGGACGCGACAATAACGGCGACGTGATCCTGCTGGTCAGTGGCAATATCAACGACCAGACCGTGATGGCCGAGGCGAACCGGCAGATCAGTGCTCTCAAGGAGCAGTACCCGGACCAGATCGACCACATCACCAGCTACTTCGAAAAGCCGAATCCGCAGCTCCGCTCGGCTGACGGGACGAAGGCCTTCGCCGCGATCGGCCTCAAAGGCGACGGCGAGCAGACGCTGAAGGACTACCGCGCCATCGAGGACGCTCTTTATGACATCGAGCTTCCTGCAGGCGCGGAGGTCCAGGTCGCCGGCGCCACTGCGATCGCAGGCGCGCTGGATTCTGGCATGGCCGATGACATCGCACGCGCGGAGAAAATCGGCCTGATTTTCGTGGCTGTCATCCTGCTTTTCGTGTTCGGCAGCGTCGTCGCCGCTGCGATGCCGCTGGTGGTGGGCATCCTGTCCATCCTCGGCTCGCTGTCCGTCCTGTCGCTTTTGGCGCAGGTGCAGCAGGTCAACGTGTTCTCCCAGTCCGTGATCACCCTGCTGGGCTTGGGCCTGGCCATCGACTACGGCCTGTTCATGGTCTCCCGTTTCCGCGAAGAGCTGGACCTGCGCGGGGATTCGCCGGAGGAGATCCGGGACGCGGTGGCAGAAACCACCACGACGGCGGGCAAGACGGTGTTCTTCTCCGCACTCATGATCGGCGTGGCGCTGTCGGGTCTGCTGATGTTCCCGCAGGCCTTCCTCAAATCGGTGGCGTACGGCGCGATCAGCGCGGTGGTCCTCGCCGCGATCATCTCGGTGGCGGTGCTGCCGGCGCTGTTCAGCATGCTGGGGCGCAATATCGACAAGTTCTCGGTGCGCCGCACCAGCCGGAAGGCACGCCGGATCGAGGACACCGTCTGGTACAAGCTCCCGGCGTGGGCGATGCGCCACTCCAAGCCGGTCATCGTCGGTGTCGCCGGCGCGCTGTTGCTGCTCACGCTGCCGATCGTGGGCATCACGTTCGGCGGCATCAACGAGTCCTACCTGCCGCCGGCCAACCAGGTCCGCCAGGCACAGGACGAATTCAACGAGACATTCCCCGCCTACCGCACCGACCCGGTGAAGCTCGTGGTGGAAGGAGCCGATAACGACCAGTTCGTCGACATCGTCTGGCAGACCCGCGGCATCACCGGCCTGGCCTCCCCGATGGAGAAGACCAAGTCCACACCGGACGGAACATTCGTCCTGGCGGGAACGCTGGCGGACAGGAACGGTGGGGCAGACGTCGTCAAGCAATTGCGTGCGATTGAGGCGCCGGACGGTGTGAAACTCCATGTCGGCGGCACCCCGGCGATGGAGGTCGAGTCCATTGAAGCGTTGCTGGAGCGCCTCCCGTGGATGGCTGTGTACATGGTGCTGGCCACATTCTTGCTGATGGCGGTGCTGTTCGGCTCGATGATCCTGCCGGTGAAGGCTGTGATCATGAATATTCTCGGCATCGGCGCCACCCTCGGCTTCCTCACGCTCGTCTTCGTCGACGGGCTGGGCGCGGGCGTGCTCGGCTTCACCCCGGGCCCGCTCATGAGTCCGGTGCTCGTGCTGATCATCGCGATTTTGTACGGCCTGTCCACGGATTACGAGGTCTTCTTGGTCTCCCGCATGGTGGAAGCGCGCAACAAGCGCGCGACAACGGACCAGGCGATCAAGTACGGCACGGCGCACACGGGCTCGATCATCACGGCCGCCGCGCTGATCATGATCGTCGTCGCCGCGGCATTCGCGCTGAGCGAGATCGTGATGATGAAGTACATCTCCTACGGCCTCATCATTTCGCTCGCGCTCGACGCGACGCTGATCCGCCTGCTTCTCGTTCCCGCGATCATGCACGAGCTGCGCGAGGACAACTGGTGGGCGCCGCGTTGGGTCAAACGCACCGCGGAATCGTTCGGCGAGGGCGGCGATGCCACAAAGCAGGAGCTTATCGACGACTCCCCTCTCCACCCCCGCACCGGCGAGATCCCCGTCGCGGGAACCGTCCCGGTCAACCAGCACGCCCGCTCGGGTGTGAGCGTGAACCAGGACACGCAGCTCATCCCGTTCGATGAGCTGATGCGTCGGCTGAACAGTTAGGTGCCGCGGACATGACCAACGCCCGCGCGTGGATCCGTTGGCTGGCACCCGTGGTGGTGCTGGTCATCATCGGCGTGGTCTTCCGCGACCAGCTGCCGTTTCTCGGTGAGGCGTTTCAGGCGCTGCGCCACTCCTCACCTGCACCTGTCGCGGCGGCGGTGGTGTGCGCGGTGCTGTCCATCTTGGCGATGGCGGCAGTCATGCGCATCCTGCTGACCGCCGAGGGCGTGCGCGTGAACATGGGCAACACGACCGCCATCACTCTTGCCAGTAACGCCTGGTCCACGACCATTCCGGGCGGCCCGGCGATCTCCGCATGGCTGACGTTCCGGGTGCACCGCTCCTGGGGCGCGTCGGTGGGCCTGTGTGGCTGGTTCTTCGTGATTTCGGGCGCGCTGTCGACGGTATGGCTGGTGGTCATCGGCATCGCCGCGGTGATCTTTTTCGGCGCGCGCCTGTCCGTGTGGGCGCTTGCCGGTTCCCTCGCCGTTGCCGTCGCCGCCATCGCGGGTGTGTTCTGGGCGATTTACAACCCGGATGTGCTTCGTCGTTGGGTGCGCTACCTGCCACAGCGCGTGCGCGTGAAGGTCGTCGATGTCGTCGACCAGCTCGCCGCCATCCGCATGTCACCGGGCGCATTTGTCGCGGCCGCCGTGTTCTCGCTGTTGAACCGGCTGATCGACGTCGCCACCTTCTACTTCTCCGTCACCGCCGTCACCGGCGCCCTGCCCGGCCTCGACGCCGGCCTGAACGAGACGACCATTCAAGGTGTCGCCCTCGCCTTCATCATGACCAAGCTCGCCGGCGCCGCCCAGGTGACGCCGGGCGGCATCGGCACCGTTGAGCCCATCGCCACCGCGTCGCTCGTCGCTTCGGGCCTCACGCTTGTCGACGCCACCGCCGCCACCCTCATCTACCGCATCATCTCTTTCGCCCTCATCACGGCGATCGGCTGGGTCATCTACCTCTTCGCCTATGCCGGAAAAGGGTTCATGCTTGGGCGTCCGGAGGTTGGACACCTGCCGAACTGATTGAAGAGGTCTATCGTGGCCTTATATGAACGTTTGGGGCCGCAGTGTTGATTGGCAACGAGTCACTCCCGTGGCGTGGCATGGGCATGAACAGGGCGTCGAAACGCTGGTGCGCTCATTCGCCGCTGTTCCGGAAGGGCAACGCGTCAGGTTGGCGAAGAAGACGTCGAACTTATTCCGTTCCCGCGAAGCTGCCGAGGCGGGCCTCGACGTGAGCGGCCTCGGCGGTGTCATCGAGGTGGACCCGGTGGCAAAGACTGCGGATGTGCAGGGGATGTGCACCTACGAGGACCTCGTCGACGCGACTCTGCCCTACGGCCTGGCGCCACTAGTGGTGCCGCAGTTGAAAACAATCACCCTCGGCGGCGCGGTGTCCGGCATGGGCGTGGAATCCACGAGTTTCCGCAACGGCCTGCCCCACGAATCCGTTTTGGAGATGGATGTGCTGGTGGGCACCGGCGAGATCATCACCTGCTCCCGCGAAGAAAATGTGGAGCTCTTCCGCGCGTTCCCTAATTCCTACGGCTCCCTCGGCTATGTGGTCAGGCTGAAAATCGAGCTGGAGGACGTCGCTCCGTTCGTGGAGCTCGCGCACGTGCGCTACAGCGACTTGGCGCAATTCCAGGACGCGCTGGCCGCCGCGGCCGCCAACGGCACGTGGGAAGACCGGGAGATTCACGGCCTCGACGCTGTCGCTTTCTCCACGGACGAGCAATACCTCGTGCTCGCCTTCCAGGCGGACAATGCGCCCGGAACCTCCGACTACACGCACGGCGCGATCTTCTACCGCTCGATCCAGCACCCGGCCGGCACGAAGCACGACTACCTGACTATCCGCGACTACATCTGGCGCTGGGACACCGATTGGTTTTGGTGCTCCCGCGCATTCGGCGCGCAGAACCCCCAGGTGCGCAAGATATGGCCGCGGCAGCTGCGCCGCAGTTCCTTCTATTGGAAGCTCGTGGGCTTGGACAAGAAATACGACCTCGAATACCGCTTCCTGAAAAAACCGAAGAACCTGCCGCGCACCGAGCGCGTCGTGCAGGACATCGAGGTAACCGATACGCACCTCGCGGCATTCCTGGAGTGGTTCTTTGCCGCCAGCGATATCGAACCCGTGTGGCTCTGCCCAATCCGCCTGCGCCCCGGTGTGGAAGAGCTCTCGGGCGTGGGGCTGCCCGAATCCGCGCCGTGGCCGCTCTACCCGCTGGATCCGGGAACTACCTGGATCAATGTCGGCTTCTGGTCTGGTGTGCCAGCCGACCATGTCTCTGCGGCGCAGGAGCCGGGGGCCTTCAACAGACTCATCGAGCAGAAAGTTTCGGAGCTCGGCGGGCATAAGTCGCTGTACTCCGAGGCGTTCTACAGCCGCGAACAGTTCGGGCAGCTATACGGCGGGGAACTGCCGGAACAGATGAAGCAGAAATACGACCCGGACAGAAGATTCCCGAGCCTATACGACAAAACAGTGAATAACGCGTAGGAGATGAACATGATCATCGGTGACCGCAGCACACACTTCACACCCATGACCGTCGCAGAGATTGTGGACACGCTATTTCCCGCCGGCAACCCGTTCCGCTGGGAAGCGTTCGACGGATCGACCACCGGGCCCGAAGACGCCCAGCACACAGTGCGTGTGACCAGCTCTGAAGGCTTGTCCTACATCGCTACCGCCCCGGGCGATTTGGGTCTCGCCCGTGCGTGGGTCACCGACGGGCTCGTCGTGGAGGGCGAGCATCTGGCCCACCCGTACGGCATTTTCGACCACCTGCGGACGCTGTACGAGAATTTCTCCCGCCCGGACGCGGCCACCGGTCTACGGATCGCCCGCTCCCTGCGCTCCATGGGCGCCATTCAAATCCAGCCGATCCCAGAGGCGGAGCAGGCGTCATGGCTGGAGCGCCGCGTACGCCAGGGCTTGTCCCGCCACTCTAAGCAGCGCGACGCGGACGTCATTTCCTCCCACTACGACGTGGGGAACGAGTTCTACGAGCTCTTCCTCGGCGAATCCATGGCCTACACCTGCGCCTACTACCCCACCCCGGACGCGACCCTCGACGAGGCGCAGGAGAATAAATTCCGACTCGTCTTTGAGAAGCTGAATCTGAAACCCGGCGACCGCCACTTGGACATCGGCTGCGGCTGGGGCTCCATGGTCCGTTACGTAGCGCGGCGCGGCGTGAAGTCTCTCGGTGTCACCCTGTCTAAGGAGCAGGCCGAATGGGCGCAGGCCAAGATCGAGGAGGAGGGCCTCGCTGATCTCGCCGAAGTGCGCTTCCTCGACTACCGCGATGTCGAAGAGGGCGATTTCGACGCCATCTCCTCCATCGGCCTGCTCGAGCACATCGGTGTCAGCAACTACCCGGCCTACTTCGAGTTCCTCTCCGAGAAGCTTCGCGACGGCGGCGTGATGGTCAACCACTGCATCACCTACCCCGACAACCACAAGACCCGCAGCGGTGAATTCATGGACCGGTACATCTTTCCCGACGGGGAGCTCACCGGGTCAGGCACCATCATCAAGAACATGCAGAACCACGGTTTCGAGGTCTTCCACGAGGAAAATATCCGCTTCGACTACATGCGCACTCTCCACGACTGGTGCGAGAACCTCAAGGCCAACTGGGACAAGGCTGTCGAGCTGGTCGGCCAGAACACCGCCAAACTCTGGGGCATGTACATGGCCGGTTCCGAGTGGGGTTTCGAGCACGATGTGGTCGAGCTGCACCAAGTCGTGGGCATCAAGCTCGACGAGAACGGCTCCCGCGCCGGTACCCCCGAGCGGCGCTGGTGGAACGACTCGGTGTTCTAAACCGCCGGTTCACTAGAATTCACTCTATGAAGATTTCCTCCCCAGTCGCTATCGCACTCGATACCCTCGCCATCGCCGTCTTCGCACTGCTGGCACGCATCGCGCACCAGACCGACGAAATGCCGCTGAACTTCACCGGCTGGCTGTCCACCCTGTGGCCGTTCTTGGTAGGCGTTGCTCTGGCCTGGGTGATCGTCACTCTCACGCGCAAAGGCGAAGGCAAGGCGGGCGGCGCGCTCATCTGGCTGATCACCGTCGCTACCGGTCTGATCATCTGGGGCATAAGAAATCAGCAGCTGCCGCACTGGTCCTTCATTGTCGTGGCCAGCGTGATGTCGGCGCTGCTGATGCTGGGGTGGCGCGGGATCGCGCGCCTGATCAAGCGTTAAGGCTAGCGGCCGCCGGATTCAGCTTTGGGCGAGCAGCGAGCGTACTGCTTGATCGTCCGGCCCTTTGAAGAAATTCGGGCCGTGCTTCGCCAACAAGCCACGGCAGTATTCGGCGGCGTCGGCGTCTCCGCGTGCGACTCGGATGCGAGCCTCCCAGTGGTCCATCGGCGCATCCCCCATCGGGTCTCCGGTTGAGACGACCGCGTACGCGTCCCGGCCCCGAGCCAACCAACGTTCGGCAAGCGCCCAGTCCTGGATCTCGACGGCGTAATCGCATGCGCTTTTGGCGATACTCTGCGGCCAGTAGTTCCATTCCAGACGCGGCTCGGGCAGCATTTCCCAGGCCTCTTCCAACTGGGCGGCGAGGCCCTGAGGCAGCTCGTACTCAAGGTGTTTTTCGATCTGGTTGTCCAGTTCTGCGGGCAGGTCAGGCAGGCGGGACACGTTTCCTCCTTGTCTCGACACCACGGCATCAGGTCGGATCCAAGAATACATTCCTGAGGGTACAAAAACACGGTCACGTCATGCACGCGACCGTGTCTGTATACCCTAGACGCTCTTAGAACGGCAGACGGCCGCTGGAGATCGCGCGGAATGCCCACACGAGGTAGTTGATGAGCTCGGAACCGAGATCGAGTGCGCTGCTGAGCATGTTTCCTCCTGTCATTACCTATTGGAGATCGTTCAACTTTCTGTAGGACTTATCGTGACGATCCTCAGGCACGTTACACAATCGTTACGGACAGGATTACAGCGGGTGAATATTGTGCTTCTTCGGTAGGTCAGCGTCGTACTTGGTGGACAGCTGGCGTAGTGCACGGCGCAGAGTGCGGCGGGTCTCCGAAGGCTGAATCATGGCATCGAGGTAGCCGCGCTCTGTGGCCACGTACGGGGAGGTCATATTCTCCTCGTAGAAGTCCATGAACACCTTCTTCATGGCGTTGCGCTGCGCTTCGTCCTCGATGGCGGCGAGCTGCTTGCCCTGGATCATGACCGCAGCAGCGGCAGAGCCCATCACGGCGATCTGCGCGGTCGGCCACGCGAAGTTCAGGTCACCCGAGAGGTTCTTCGAACCCATCACGGCGTACGCACCGCCGTAGGCCTTGCGGACGATAAGCGAGATCTTCGGCACGGTGGACTGCACCACCGAGAACGCGAGCTTCGCACCGCGGTGAATCAGGCCGACCTTCTCCTGGTCCACACCGGGCAGGTAGCCGGGGGTGTCCACGACGAAGATGAGGGGCAGGTTGTAGGCGTCACAGATCTGGATGAAACGGGCACCTTTGTCGGCGGCATCGGCGTCAATGCAGCCGGCGAAGTGCATGGGGTTGTTGGCGACGAAGCCGACGGGGCGTCCGTCGATACGCCCAATGGCGCAGATGAGATTCGGGGCGTAATTCTCCTGGATCTCGAGGATTTCCTCGTCGTCGCCGAGCTGGACCAAAAGGTCCATCATGTCGTAGCCGGCGTTGGTGTCGTCCGGCATGAAGTCATCGAGGGCGGAATCGTCCAGATCCTCGTCGGCGGGTGCCCACACCACCGGCGGCTCGTCGAACGCACTGGTGGGCAGGTGGCCGAGCAGGTCGCGGACGAAGTCGAACGCTTCCTCTTCGCTCGGCACGGTGACCGAGACGTTGCCGTTCTGCTCCTGCTGCATCGCACCGCCGAGCTCCGCGGAGGAGACATCCTCGCCGGTGACCTCGCGGATGACGGCGGGTCCGGTGACGTACATTTCGGCCTGACCCTCGACCGCGACGATGAAGTCGGTGGTCACCGGGGCGTAGACGGCGCCGCCGGCGGACTTGCCCAGCATGATGGAGATCTGCGGCGAACGGCCCGACAGGGGCAGCTGGCGGCGGGCGATCTCCGAGTACATCGCCAGCGAGGTCACCGCGTCCTGGATGCGTGCGCCGCCGGAATCCTGGATACCGATGACGGGGCAGCCGACTTTGATAGCCAGCTCCATCACGTCGACGACTTTGCGGCCGAAGGTCACGCCGACGGAACCGCCGTAGACGGTCTTGTCGTGGGCATAAATGGCGACGGGGCGGCCGTCGATACGCCCATAGCCCGTCACCACGCCGTCGGAATAGACCGCGCCGTCATCACCCGGGGTGCGGGCTAGCGCGCCGGTTTCGACGAACGACCCTTCGTCGAGAAGCGCATTGATGCGCTGACGCGGAGTGGTCTGCCCGGCGTCGTCGCGGCGCTTGCGTGCGCGCTCGGAACCAGGATCCTGCGCGCGTTCGAGGCGGTCGCGTAGGTCGGCGAGTTTCTCTTCGGTCGTCATCGTCATTGTTCTAGTTCACCTCAGCGATCCACTCGGCGATGTGCTTGCCCACGATCCCCACCGCGGGCTCGTCCACAACCGCCAGGTGGTCGCCCGGCAGCTGCACAATGGTCAGGTCCTCAACGATAGCGCCCCAGCCACCGTCCGGGTCGATCTCGGCGTAGGCGGGCTCGAGCATGATCGCCCCGTCGTGCATGCGCTCAGCACGGAAGAGCAGGACCGGTTGGTCCACTTCAGCCCAGCGTTGCATGTCCACCTTGGCCAGGATCTGGTTGTCCACGAACGATGCGCGCTGGTGCTCCAGCACGCCCGCAGCCAAACCGTGCTCGGAAGCATCGGTGGTGGCGAGGAAATCGGCGAGCATCTGCAGCATCGCGTCCTCGCCCGCGGTCTCGAGCAGCTCGTACGGCACCTCGAAGTCGAGGCCGTAGGTGTCTTTCGCGAATGCGGCGTAGCGCTCCCAGCGCTTCTTCGTCTCCTCCGGGGTGTCCGGCGTCGGGTTCGACGGCTGGGTGGTGTCCAGCAGGGCGATGAATTTCACCGGGATTTCAGCGTCGGTTCCCTTCCGGCTCTGCAGCTGGTGCGCGACCTCGTAGGCCAGCGCGCCGCCGAAGGACCACCCGGCGAGCACGATCGGTTGGCCGTTGGCAAGGCGCTCGATATCCGCGATATAAGCCGCGGCGCGGTCTTCCAAGGTGCCCTCAAGACGCTCGATGCCATAGACCGGCACGTTGTCGGGCAAGCGGCGGGTCAGTGGCTGGTAAACCACGCTGGATCCGCCGGCCGGGTGGAAGACGAACACGGACGGTGTGGTCTCGTCAGTGCGCTCGCGCAGAACGCGGATATTGCCCTCGACCGGGCTTTCCAGACCTTCGCGCACGGTGTTGGCCAGTGGCTCGAGGGTCTCGGCGGCCAGCACGTCGTCGGCGCTGACCTCGATGCCGGAGCGCTCTGTCAGGTGCGCGGCGATCTTCTCGGCCTGCTCGCGGTCAATCTCCGGCAGTTGCGAGGTCACGCCAGCGGCTGCTTTGCCTGCGTGCTTGGCCCAGGCGCCGAAGACCATGCGCTCGGATGCGTCGCGCGGTGCGACGCCGACACCGGTGCCCGCGGGCGCGCCTGCTTCCTTCGCCTGCTCCACTGCCTGGGCGGGATCGCGGTTCGGATCGTTCTCCGCCATCGGCTGCGGCGCGTCGGACTGTCCAGCGACGGCCTCTTCGACCATCGCGATCACATCGGCCACGGAGGCATCGCGCAGCGCCTGGACCTGCAGCGGCGGGATCTGGAAGTCATTTTCCACCCGGTTTTTGATGCGCATGCCCATCAGGGAGTCAAGGCCCAGGTCGATCAGGGGCAGCTCATCGGGAAGATCGTCGACGTCGTAGCCCATCGACTCGGAGACGATGGAGCGCAGGCGCTCCTCGACGGTCTCGGTCGCCGGGTCCCAGCGCACGACCTCCACGTCGTCGGTGGCACCGCGGATCAGCTGCTCGCGCGCGGCTTTCACCTCCGGCGTGGGCTGCGGAGCATCGGTCACGCCGGGAAGCGTCGTCTGGCCCAGGTCCAGCGTGGACGCGAAGCCCTCGGCGACGAGGATCGCACCGTTGTAGACGCTGATGGTCAGCCCACCGAGGCCGCGGCGGACCATGGTGGTCAGCTCACCGGCAGCAGGCAGCGGCGCACGCTCCTCAGCGGCAATGACGCGGGCACCAGCATCCACCTCAGCGGCAGCGAGCTCGACGACCTGCATCGCGGAGAAGATCTGGTCCGCGGGCGCTGCGTAGACGATCGTGCCGTCCGGCAACGTGACCTTCGGGCCGAGCGGGCCGGAGCCAGACGAGCTCGGGCGCGCCGAGGTCCACAGGTCGTTGCGGTGCAGCGGCGTGTGCGGGACATCTGCGCGTGCACCATCGCCAGCCAGCGCCGCGAAATCGACGGGCATGCCGGCAACGTACAGCTTCGCGGCGAGGTCCAGCAGCGTGGCCACTTCGTTCTCCTTGCGCTTCAAGGCGAACAGCAGCTGCGCATCGGGCTTGCCCACGGTGAATGCGGTATTCATCATGCCCATGATCGCCACCGGGTTCGGGGAGATCTCCACCAGCGTGGTGTGGCCAGCGGCGAGCGCAGCCTCCGTCGCGTCCTGGAAGAGCACCGGCTGGCGGGTCATGCGGATCCAGTAATCCACGTCGTGAATCGTCTCGCCCGCACGGTGCGTGCCGTCGACGGAACCGAAGTGCGGAATGCGCAGCGGTTTCGCCTCAATGTCAGCAATGTCGCCAGCGAGCTCACCCAAAATCGGGTCGAGCATGCTCGTGTGGCCCGCGCCGCGCACATTCAGCTTGCGCGCGAATTTGCTCTCTTCCTCGAGCGCCGCGACCAGGTAGTCCACGGCCTTTCCGGGGCCGCCCACCGTGGTCATGCCCGGGCCCGCGTACACAGCAGGTTCGACGCCAGCAGCCTCAGGATGCTTATCGACGAAGGCCTCCAGCTCCTCCCGCGACAGCTCCACCACGGCCATCGCGCCTTCTTGGTCGGTGCCTTGGACGGTCTTCTCGCCCTCACCCATCAGTCGTGCGCGGGTGCAGGCGATGAGCATCGCATCCTCGGCGCTGATGCCGCCGGCGGCGTACGCGGCGGCGATCTCACCCATGGACATGCCCATCGTGGCAGCCGGGGTGATGCCGTAGCTGGCCAGCAGATCAGTCAGCGCGATCTGGATCGCGGTGACGGTGACCTGGCCAGTCTCGGTGTCGTAGGTCTTATCGTCGTCGAGAATGATGTCCAGCATGGACCAGCCGGATTCGAAGTCGACGACCTTGTCCAGCTCCTGCATCCGCGCACGGAATGCCGGGGAGAGCTCCACCAGCGGCTTGACCATCTTGCGGTGTTGGGAGCCGAAACCGGAATAGACGAACACAGGACCAGACGTCGACGGCGAATCCGCCGACGCGACTCCCTGCGTCACCTTTCCTTCAGCGACATAGCCCAGACGCTTGCGCGCCTCGTCGACAGAGGACGCAGCGACGACCGCGCGGGAACGGCCGTGATTGCGCGCGGCGAGCGTGCGCGCGACAGCCCGCAGGTCCGACTTGACGGTCAGCGACTCGGCAATGGTGCTGGCCAGTTCCCGGCGGCGCGAGGGCAGCAGGCCGGAGACCGGCAGCAGAACCAAGTCAGGGTTGGACGGGTCGATGAGGCCAGCGGATGGTTCACGCTCGGGCATCTCGTAGTCGGAGGCTGTGAAATCACTGACGACGACGTGCGCGTTGGTGCCGCCGAAACCGAAACCGGAGACACCGGCGACGCGTCGACCGGAGTACTCCGGCCACTCGCGCGGGTCTTCCACGACCTCGATCTTCGTCGCGTCGAAATCGATGAACTTATTGCCTTCGGTGAAATTCGCCGTCGGCGGGACGGTGCCGCGGCTGAAAGCTTCGAGCACCTTGATCATGGCCACGACACCGGCGGCGGACTCGGAGTGGCCGATATTGGACTTTGCCGAGCCGAGCAGCAGCGGGTCCGCATCCGCGCGATTCACGCCGAGCACCTGGCCCAGGGCGGTCGCCTCGATCGGGTCGCCGAGCGCGGTGCCCGTGCCGTGGGCTTCGACCAGGTCCACCGTGGCGGGGTCGATGCCGGCGTCGGCGTACGCGCGGCGCAGCACGTCCACCTGCGCTTCCGGGTTCGGGGCAGTCAGGCCGTTGGAGTGGCCGTCGGAATTGGTGGCCGAGCCCTTGATCACGGCGAGGACCTCGTCGCCGTCGGCGATGGCATCCTCGACGCGCTTGAGCACGATGAAGCCGGCTGCCTCCGCGCGGACGAAGCCGTCAGCGTCATCGGAGAACGCGCTGATCTTGCCGGTCGGGCTGATCACGCCGAGCTCGGCGAATGCCGTGGAGATGAACGGGGAGGCGAGGATATTCACGCCGCCTGCCAGCGCCAGATCAGCTTCGCCGCCGCGCAGCGCGCGCACAGCGTGGTGCACAGACACCAGCGAAGACGAGCACGCCGTGTCCACATTCATCGACGGGCCGCGGAAATCGAAGGCGTACGAGATCCGGTTCGGGATCACCGCGCTCGACGTTCCGGTCAGGGCGTACGGGTGCGCAGATGCCGGGTCCGAGGTGATGAGCATGCCGTAGTCGTTCGAGGACGAGCCGACGAAGACGCCGACGGACTCGCCGCGCAGCTCATTCGCGGGAATGTGCGCGTCTTCGAGCGCCTCCCATGCCAGCTCCAGCATGATGCGCTGCTGCGGGTCCATATTCTCCGCCTCGAGCGGAGACAGACCGAAGAATTCGTTGTCGAAGCTGCGGATATCGTCCAGGTAGCCGCCCTGGACTGCTCGCGCATCTTCGCCGACATCACCGGATCCTGCGAGTATTCGCTCCAGCGGCCTTCCGGCAGCGGGCCGGTGACAGACTGGCCAGCAACGAGCATGTCCCAGAATTCATCGACATTCGCCGCACCCGGGAAACGTCCGGCGCGGCCGACAATGGCGATATCGCCAGAGCCCACACCTGCGCTGCGTCGGGCGGGGGAGGCAGATCCAAACGTCGATAAGCTCTGCGCGGAGCCTGCCGTCGGCGAAAGCAGACCGTGCGCGAGCGCTTCCACCGTCGGGTACTGGTACGCGACCGTCGGGTCGAGCTTGATGTCCAGCAGGCGCTCGAGCTCGCCGGAGAGCACGACAACATCGCGCGAAGAAAGCCCGAGGTTATCGAGCGGGACGGACGGATCGACCGTGTCAGCCCCCGTCGCATCCGCGATCCACGACTGCAACCAGGTGGTGAGCTCACTTTCGGTCATGCTTTAGCCCTACGTCCTTTTCTCGATCGATTGATTCCTACTGCCTATCTATCGGGCACCGCGGCCAACGCGTTAACGCGTTAGTTTTCTTGCAGGAACTTCCCGCGATTGACCACGCGAGCAATCTTGCCAGAGCTGGAACGCGCGATCTCGTTCGGCGCGTAGAAACGGACGACGTCCGGGCTGATGCCGTGCTTATTCGTCACCGCACCGCGGATCGCGTCCTCGGCAAGGGCGTCGGCGGCCTCGTCGGCACCCTCGACGCGCTCAACGAGCAGAACAAGCTTTTCGACGTCCTCTCCCGGCACCGCGAACGCCGCCACCGAATCGGGGCGCACGTGGTCGGATGCCTCCATGACAGTGGCCTCGATGTCCTGCGGGTAGTGGTTGCGGCCCGCAATGACGACCAAGTCCTTGATACGACCGGTGATATAAAGATGGCCCTGGTAGAAGGCAACGAGGTCGCCCGTGGCCAACCATCCGTCCTCGCCGCGCAAGGTGTTGCCGAAGGTCTGCTTGGTGTCGTCTTCGCGCCCCTCGTAGCCAGCCGCGACGTTGTCGCCGTGCAGCCAGAGCTCGCCGATCGCTCCCTCCTCGACCTCCTCGTGGGTCTCAGGGTCGACAATGGCATAACGCATGTCCGGCACCGGCTGGCCGTTGGAGGCGAACGGGATGCCGTCTTCTGTTTCGACGATGCGGCCTGCGCCGATCTCCTCGCGGTCGAAGCTCTTGAACAACGGGCGCTCCTCGGTCTGCGGCGTGGAGACGATCAGCGTCGCCTCCGCCAGGCCGTAGGACGGGCGGATGACCTGCGGGTCCAGCTTGGAATCGCGGAACGCATCCACGAAAGTCTCCACCGCGGCCTTCGTCACCGGCTCGGAACCGACGAGCAGGCCGTCGAGCGCGGAGAGGTCGTAATCGTCCGGGTTTTCCGGTGCCGCGTAGCGTGCGGCGAGGTCGAGCGCGAAGTTGGGCACGACGGAGTACACGAAGGTCTCGTCCTCTTCGTCTTGCTCGCGTTTGGTGATCTGGTCGACCCAGCGCTTCGGCTGCTGAATGAAATCGCGCGGACCCATGAGCTCGAATTCGATGCCCATGATCGTGACAAAGACAGTGAGGATGATGCCCATGTCGTGGTGCAGCGGCAGCCACGTGGACAGGCGCAGCGGCATCTTCAGCTCCACCGCGTCGTAAATCTGCAGGACATTGGTCAAAATCGCGCGGTGGGTGAGCACCACGCCCGCCGGCAGACGCGTCGAACCGGAGGTGTACTGCAGGAACGCGACCTCGTCGAGCGGGTCGGAATCGACCGGCTCCTCGGGGGCAGTCCAGGACTCAGCCAGCGAATCCGGCAGCGCATCGACGACGAGGATGCGCGGGCGCTCCGAGCGCGGGACCTCTGCGAAGAATGTGCGAGTCGCCTTGGCACCGGCATTATTGGTCAGCACCGCCGCTGCCTTCGAATCCGCGAGCACCGCGGTGAGCTGCTCGCCGTGGCCCGGCTCATTCGGGTCGTACAGCGGCACCGGCACCTGGCCCGCGTAGATCGCGCCCATGAAAGCGAAAATGTACTCCGGCGAATTCGCCGCCATGATGGCCACGCGGTCGCCCGGCTGCCCGGTCTGCTGCAGGCGCGCCGCCACCGCCTTGATACGGGTGATCACTTCGTCGCGCGTGTAGTCCACGGCCACGCCGTCGCGGTCTGAAGAGAAGTCCCAGTAGCGCAGCTGGTGCACCTCGCCGGTGCCCATCTCGGCGCTGCCCTGGTAGAGCATCTCGCACAGCTGGAACAGGGACAGTTCCGGCGGCAGATCGATCTTGTCGTCGTCGTAGAACTGGTAGAGCAGCTGCTCGAGATCCATGGTGTGTGCGCTCCTTGGCTTCTAGTTAGTTTTTGCTGTCAATACTTTCGCGAATCCACTCTACGGCCCATTGGCTCGCGGTGGAGCCAGGAATCACGTCTGGATTCGATGCGTACATGGCATGCACGCCCGTGGCTTCCACGAGCTCGCGTGCGCGGCCCAGCGCATTGCCCACGTCTTTCGGCGCGTCGCACACGGTGTCCGCGGGCGAACAGATCTCGATCGCCCGGTCGTTGAGTGCCCCGAAGCCGCCGTCGCGCGGGCCTCGCATCGTCGCGCCCGGAACGACCGCCTGAACAACGCGGTTGAGCGGCTGCAGCGCGATCTCCGCACCGATGCCGCCGACCGGGTTGCCCGGGTTGATGCCCACACCGTTTTCGCGGCGTCCATCGGCAATCATGATCGCACCGCGAACCTTCTCCGGGGCGACCACGCCACGATGGTTGCCGATGTCGCTGGCGATATCGCCCACGATCACCGCGCCCTGAGAGAACCCGGCGAGAATGAACTCGGTGGAGGGGCACGTCTCGTCGATAAAGCGCAGCTCCGCATTCATCCGGTCCGTGCCCTCGTTGCGCGAGTCGTCGTAGCTCATCTCTTTACGGCCGTGGGAGGTCTGGATGTTCTTGAACTGCGCGGTGTACGGCAACGTCCACACACGGACATGGTTAATGTCGTACTGCTCCTGCAGCGGCTTCGTGATGGACAGCATGAAGCTCTTCGGGTTCGCCTGCGGTGCGAACGGGTCATCGTCCTTCGACGACTCCCAGGTGCCCGGCGCGGAGATGACCTCTACCGCCGGGCACCAGTCCGGCTCCTTGGCCTTCGTCTCCTGCGGTTGGGGAGGAAAAGGCGCTTGCGGGCTATCGCCCGTGCCGAGCCATTGGGCCGCGCCGAATGCAATGACGCCGAGGACGGCGAGCGCGGCAATGATTGTGAGAACTCTACGGGTACGCACGAGCGTGCGGCCCTCCTTCTAGCTGCTTAGCAGAGGTTATCGCGTGCCGCGGTCTCGATGAGCTCGGACAGCTCTTCGACGTCGAGTTCCGTAGCCTGCTGCTCGACGAGCTGCCCGGCCACGGCGTCACGCGTGACGGTACTTCCGTCGCAAATGGTACGAGCCGTACCTACCAGTTGCTCCTCATTTCCCTCGACGTTGACTCCGCCTTCGCGTAGAGCTTCCAGGAATGCTTCGTCCTTCTCCGGGCGCATCGGTGCGGCGTCGGGGGTGTTCTCCACCTCGCTCGCCGCACCCTCGCCCGCTGCCGGGTCGTCGGCCGGCGCGGCAGGTGCTGAGGAGCTGGACTCAGTCGATACTTCCGTGCTCGTCGCAGTGGTCGTCTCTTCCGCGGAGCTCGGCGCCGCCGGAGACTGAGTCTCCGTCACGTCGTCGCTGTCCACAGTCGCGCCCCCGCATGCGGCGAGGGTGAGCCCCGCCGCCGAAAGGAGCGCTGCGATCGCTGTTTTGCGCATACCGTTTAGTTCTTCCGCTCGCGGACCTGGCCGAAGATCTGGTCCAGGGTGCCGTTCTCAAAGGAGATGGTCAGGCCGCCGGTCGGGATCTCCTTCATATCGGAGGTCGGCCAACCGAACTTGCCCTGCTCCCAGCCGTTCTTGCCCCAGTAATCGAAGATCTCACCGTGGTAGATCACGTGGGCACCGGTCTTCGGCGACCAGTAGATATTGCCCTTCTCGAATTCCTGGAAGAAGCCGCCCTTGATCTTCTTCTCGTTGCCCTTCGGGAAGCCCAGGTCGGAGCGGGCGCCGCCCATCTCGCCGTACTTGGCTCCGATGGCACCGTAAACGAAGAAGTGATCGGTCTTATCGTCCTTCTTCGGGTTTCGTGTCAGGTAGCCCTTCTCGAATTTCTGGATGTAGCCGCCGTCGACCGACTTCGCCTCCTCGACCGGGTAGCCCAGGGAGCCCGCCTCGTAACCGGACTTGCCCCATGCGGCGAACATATCGCCCGGGATCGCCTGCGCGCCCGTATCCGGGGTCCAGTAGACGGAACCGTGCTCGAAGTGGACGAAGCGTCCCTTGCCGTCCGGGGTTTTAAGCTCGCCGGTCTTCGGGAAGCCGAGCCAGCCAGCCGGACCGCCGAGTGCGTTGTACTTGGCCAGGATGGCACCGAACAGGACCTGCGCCCCGGTCTCCGGGGACCAGAATGCGGTTCCGCCACGGAATTCCTCGGCCTTGCCCTTGCCGCCGGCAACGTCGTACTCGTTGGTGACGCAGCTGCCGATCACGCCGCTCTTGGTGGCCTCGGCGATGGCGCCGACCGGCGCACAGTCCGCGCCACGATCGATCTCGGAGACCTCGAGGGCATCGGCGATGTGCGGCCATGCCTGGGTCATCTCGAACTGCCAGTAGTCCCAGGCGTGAACACCGGACGGGCGGTACTGCGTGATGATCGGCACGCCCGCCTTCTTCGCGTAGCGCTCGAAGGTCTGGGTGGACATGCGGGAGATGACCTCCAGGCCCACACCGGCGGGCACGGCCGGGCCGGTGGCAACGGAACCCGGCTGGCCATAGTCATCCTGGCCGGAGCCGGCGGAGACGTAGACGGTCTTGCCCTTGAGGTTCTCGATGCCCAGCTTCGGGTCGTGGTCGACCCAGTCCTGGGACCCCAGCGGGCCCCACATCGCCTCGGAGTCGTAGCCGCCAGCATCCTTCTGCGCCGCCTTGATAGCCAGCGGCATGCCGGTGGTGGTGGTGTCCAGGTAGCCGGAGAAGGAACCGACGAAGTTGAACAGGTGCGGGTTGCGCTCCGCCAGGTTGACTGCGGCGGTGCCGCCCATGGACAGACCGACGACGCCGCGCTTGCCGTTGGAGCGGTACTGGTTGTTCAGCAGCGGGACGAGCTCCTTGGTCAGGAAGGTCTCCCACTTGTAGTTCTTGCCGTTATTGGGCTTCTGCCAGTCGGAGTAGAAGGAGGACTCGCCACCGACCGGAAGAATGACGTTGACGTTCTTGTCAGCGTAGAACTGCTCGATATTGGTCTCGATGGTCCAGCCGGAATCGTCCTCACGTGCGCGCAGGCCGTCGAGCGCCCACACCTCAGGGAACTTCGCCTGCGGATTGGAGTGCCAGTCGCGGGCCAGCAGGATCTGCACCTGGATCGGCTTGTCCGGCATCGAAGGAGAATTGATGAACACGGCGACGCGGCGCTGCGTCAGCCACTCAATACGGTCGACGGACACGCCCTCGGGCAGACCTTCGATCTGCGGGTGCTCGTCAACCTCGATCGGCGTGCGCGGCGGCGGATCGGACGGGCGCAGGCCATCGGAGATGCCTCGGCCAGAGGACAGGGAGCTGGACAGGTCGGAGGAGCCGTTCTGCGCGACAGCCGGCACGACTGCTACCCCGACAGCGAGAGCTGTGGGAACTGCGGCGACTGCGAGCAACTGGCCTTTGGTGACCTTGCGGGGAGAACGTCGGGGTGTAAAGCGCATGTTAGAGAGCCCTTTTATTGCTTGACGGTATGGCGGACTAACGGGCGCTCCGCCCTGGGGGTTCCCCTCCCCCAGGCCGGGCCCGGTCTTCGTGATGAAGTTTAAGTTTCACTTGAGACTTTACCGCAGGGACACGCCGTAAACACAGAAAAACCCTGGGAAACAATGACCACAGCTGTATCTGTAGTCACCGTCACCCAGGGTAAATCTAGCGGCGATTTACCACGCGTTCATGTGCGTGAGCACGCGGCCCTTCGTCTTGTGCAGCTGGCTGCCGAACTGGTCCCAATTGTGCAGACCCTGCGCCGGGTAGTCGGAGGTGACGCGCAGACCCTGCGCACGCGCCTTCGCCTCCCAGACGCGGGTGGACACCATCGAACCGAACTCGAGCGCCATGCCCGCAGCGCGGTGCTGCGGCAGGTACTTCGCATCGACCGCACCCGGGGTGCCGGAGCCGGCGGAGACGTACACGTCGCTGTTGCGCAGGCCGCCCATGTTCAGGAACGGGTCATTGGCGAAACGGTTCGGGTTGAGCAGGGAACCGTACATCGCGTTCAGGTTGTAGCCGCCCGCGTCGAGCAGCGACAGACGCAGCAACGTCTGCATGCCCGGCAACGTGGTGGTCAGGTAACCGGAGAAGGACAGGACCTGACGGAACTGGTTCGGGTGCTTGGCCGCCAAATTCATCGCCGCCGTGCCGCCCATGGACAGGCCGATGATGGAGTTATTGGACGGCGAAACACCGAACTGACGCTGCAAGTAGCCCGGCAGCTCACGGGTCAGGAAGGTCTCCCACAGGTACGACTTGCCTTCGCCGTACTTCGGGTCGTACGCCCAGTCGGCGTAGAAGGAGCCCTCACCGCCGACCGGCATGACCAGCGTGATGTTGGAGTTCGCGTACACCGCAGCAGCGTTGACGTCCTTGACCCATGCGTTGGTCTTTTCTGTCGCGCGGAGACCGTCGAGCAGGTACAGGCCCGCATTACCGCCACGTGCGGCCGGCACGATCTGCACCGGGATGGTGCGCTTCATCGCCGGCGAGTACACATCGCAGCGCTGGACCCAGTACTTGACCGGATCCCAGGTGCAGTGTCCGGTGGCATCGCGGCGCAGCCAGCCGCGGTTATCGGCAGCCTTGGCCCCTTCCGGAGTCGCCACCATCAACGTCATTGCTGCGGCGAGCGCCATGAGCAGGGCCAGCAGCGAACGACGGAGAGACTTAGTCGCGTTCATGTGTCCACCAATCAGATAAGTCAAAAATTTTCAGGATTACACACAGGTGTATCGCAAAGCGTTACCGTGATGTTATCAATCTCTGAATTTTAACTCTACTAGTCCGCTGGCCAGGCAACTCGCTGTCCAGATAGACCGACGTCTTCGCCGCGCTCAATGCGAGCTTTAGTTTCCTCATCGAGGTACACAGCCGGGTCCGAGGCGATTTCCAGGGTGCGCCCCTTCGTCAGCGCGAATTTCATGTTCGCCATGAATCGTTCGGCGCTCATCGGCTCGCGCGAGGTGGCCAGCAGTTCAGCGACGTCAGGCGTGCGCAACGCCGCGCGCGCTTCACGCACTTTCTGCTTATCGTCGTCGTTCCCCAGCAGCCCTTCCACGTCCACCGCCGTGTCCGCGAATTTCCAGTGCCCCGGCAACTGTTTGTCGTGGCCGATGCGGCCGTCCTCGATGCGCGGTTGGCGTGCCGCAAGCGGGGTGGCCAGCCCGACATCGTCAAGCACGCGCATCTCCAAGTCGGCATTCGCGCTGATCATTCCCAGGTTGATCAGGTAAGCCGTGGGCGCGATATTCTGCAGGTCCGAATCCTTCCCCACGCGATCCAGCGCCACCCAGTCGTAGACGAACGGGTCCTTCTGCTTCAGAATGATCGCGAGCGCACCCGCATTCTTGGCTTCGGCTTCTTCGACGCCTTCCGTCCACCCGTTCATCAGGTCGCTGGCTAGGAAGTCCTCTTTATACCGTGGCGGATCGCCCGACTCGCGCAGCAGCACCGCCGTCCAGAACTCCCGCTCGTCGACGATGGTCAGATTCTCCGGGCCCGCCTCGAACGGTTCGAAACCCAACTCGTGACCACGCGCGACCACGATGCCCGCCCACAGCGCCAGGGCCACAGTACAGATGCCGCCCACCAAAGTTAGCGGCACCACCGCGACCGGCAGCAGCATCGCGAACAGTGGCAGAAGCACCATGCGGCCGTGCATGAAATCGCCGCCGACCCGCACGACATAGAGCAGGTGCAGCAGACCGCAGCCGACCGCGACCGCCGCCACGAGCTTCTCCCGGGAGGACAAACGCAGCGCCCAGTAGATGCCGAGCCCGACAGCGACGATCACCGGTGCCCACAGCGCATACGGGCTGGCCGTGTCCCACACGTAGCCTGCACCAGTACCCCAATGAGCACCAGATGCCGACTTTGCCACGGCAGTGTGCGGGGTGAGAAGGCCGTAATAGCCCATGCGGAAGATCTGGTAGGCAGCCGGCACCGGCAATGCCGCCGCCAGAATCAGGCCGATCCGCTTCCAGTCTGTTCGCGCCGTCGCGAGCAGCACGATCCCGGTGATGCCGCCGTACAGCGCCAGTTCGGGCCTGACCAGCCATGACAGCCCGGACCAGAATGCAAGCCACAGTTCGGCCCGCCCGCCGGCCGACCACTTGACCAGCAGCGCCCACCACACACCGATCCAGGCCAGGGACAGTCCCCATTCCAAACCGGAGGTGGCGAAGTCCCGTGCCGGCGGCAGCGCCAAGTAGATGAGCACGCCGAACGGCGCGACCAGCCCTGGGTGCACGCGCTGCCACAGTGTGCCCGACGCCACCGTCGCCGAAACCACGCCGATCACGGTCAAGATGAGCGCCAGCCACATGGCCACGTCCTCGAGGCGCAGGCCAGGCACCCAACTGAACGCCACGATCAGGTACTGCCACAGCGTCGACGTGTTCGTTTCCACGCGCTCGCCGATATTGAATACCGGGCCGTTGCCCGCCAGGATATTGCGCACCGTGCGCAGCACGATCAGGCCGTCATCGCTGATCCAGCGGCGGGCCCACCCGCCCACAAATGCAAAAACGCCCGCAAGAGCTGCCGATACAAGCAGCGATATGCGGGCGCGTTTTTCCATGCGCGATATATTAACCCATCGCTGGCGCGACGTAGACAGCCATCACGATCGCGAGGATCCACAGCAGGGCGAGCGCCTGCAGGACGCGGTCCTCGAGCGCGATCTCGTCCGGCGCCCCGCCGTTGCCGCTATCCACCTCTGCGGCGTAGCGCAGGATCGCGATGATGAACGGCACCATGGAAATCTGGTACCACAGGCCCTGGCCTTCCTCGACCCCGTCGCTAAGCGTAAAGCCCCACAGCGCGTACGACATGACCACGGCTGTCGCGGACAGTGTCCACACAAAACGCAGGTACGTCTGCGTGTAGCCCTGCAGGGACTTGCGGATTTTCGCGCCCGTGCGCTCCGCCAGCAGCAGCTCGGCATAACGCTTACCGGACGCCATGAACAGCGAGCCAAATGCGGCGACCAGCAGGAACCACTGCGAGAGGTCGATTCCCGCGGCCACGCCGCCGGCCATCGCGCGCAGCATGAAGCCCGACGAGACCAGCGCGATATCGATCACCGGGATGTGCTTCCAGCCGAAGCAGTAGCCGAGCTGCAGCAAGATGTACACCCCGACGACCGTGGCCAGCGCGCGCCCGTCCGTAGCCAAGAACGACAGGCCGATCGCGAGCGCGATGAGCACAACAGCCATGACGTACGCGAGGTTGATCGGTAGCATGCCCGAGGCGATCGGACGGAAGCGCTTCGTGGGGTGCTCACGGTCCGCGTCGACATCGCGCGCGTCGTTGACCAGGTAGATCGAGGACGCGCCGAAGCAGAACACGATGAACGCCAGCGCGATATCGATGAAGGTGCGCGACGTGAACGCGTCTGCGCCCGCGGCCAGCGGTGCCGCGAGCACCAGGACGTTTTTGACCCACTGCTTCGGCCGCAGGCCTTTGATCATCGCGTCCGGCAGGTTCTTCGGAGCCGTCTTTTTCCGGTTGTAATCGACGCCCTCGGTGTGGGGCTCGGACTTCAGAAACGGCTCGTCTACAGGCTGTGTCACGCTGTTCGCCTCTCAATGTTGATTGCGGCTCGTGCCACCCCGATACCGAGCAGCGCGCCGGCCAGGGTGTCCGTGGGGTAATGCACCCCCAGGACCATGCGGGAGGTCATCATAATTGGAATTCCGACGTACGGAAGTTTCGACCCGGTGATGTCGGCAAGATGAACCATTGCAGCGCTTGTCGACGTCGCGTGCGAGGAAGGGAAACTCATCTTCGACGGAGTTCCCACACCGATTTTCACCCGCGGATCATCGGGCCGGCGTCGCCGGACAATGCGCTTGAGCACCACCGACGCCGCATGGGAGGTGAAGGCACCCGCGCCCATTGCGAGCCATTTGCGTCGCCTTTGCTTATCGACGGCCGCGCCCGCCCCCGCGATCCCCATCCACCCCAGGGCATGCTCGCCAAAGTGGCTCATGCCGCGTGCGGCGGGGAGGACGCACGGGGCGTCGAAAAGCCCGCCCTGAATGCGCTCGAGGACTCCCGCTTCCTTGCTATCCCACGAGTTCTTATTGCTCATTGAAGATCTTCTCCCAGTTCTCGTGGCTGGTCAGCTGCGGTTTCGCCTCCCGGTACGCGTGGGTGAGCTCCGGCCACCGCTCCTTGATCTGCTTGTGCAGGGCGCGCGTTTCAGCCATCAGGTCATGCGCGAGCTGCTTGTCGCGCTTGCGGAACGCCACGCCCGTGCCGCCCGCCGTGGACACCGTCGCCGAATCCACGCGCGAGAGCGTGTACCAACGTGCTTCCTCAGCCGTGAGGTTGAGCTGCGGTGCCTCCCAATGCGCGCGGTCTTCGTCCTTGCGCATGTGCAGCAGCGACTTCACTGCCCACGGGAGTTTCTTGACCTTGGCCAACCGTCCGCCGAGCTTGTTCGTGGGCACGCCCGGCGCGCCCGTCGGCGCCGGCAGATCTGAAGCCGACTCGATGATCTGCGCGTCCGAGTAGTCTTTGCGCACCCCCTGGATGCGCGGCAAGGAGGACTCGAGAATGTCGAAGAGCTGATCCGGCCCCGCGAGGAAGTCCTTGATCGCCTCGATCTGGATCGCCATCGTCGAGTACTCCATGCACATGAAGTGCTTGTAGCTCGAGCGCAGCATGGACCTGAGCAGGCCATTCGGCTCACCGTCCAGGTACATCGACGCAACGATCAGGCGGTTGCGCATGTGGAAATACGCCTGCCAGTCAATCGCGTCGTCCTTATCCGCCCAGGCCATGTGCCAGATCGCGGCACCGGGCCAGGTGACCGTCGGAAAGCCTGCTTTTCCTGCGCGCAGCGAGTACTCCGTGTCGTCCCACTTGATGAACAGCGGAAGCGGCAGACCCATCTTTTCGGCGACCACACGCGGGAAGAGGCACATCCACCAGCCGTTGAACTCGACGTCGATGCGCCGGTGCAGCGGGCGCGACGTGGTCTTGCGCGGGTCGAGGTCCTCTTCCTCCGTGCCCACGTAGCCGAGCGGGTACTTGGCAAAGTCGTGGTCGTACACCGCGTGCGGCGCCGCTCCCCACATGAAGTCCGCGCGCTTGACCTGCTCACCCGAGGTGCGCAGCTGGCTGCGGTCCTGGAGGTTGAGCATCTGCCCGCCCACCAGGATCGGGCTCTTTGCATAGCGCGCCGCCTGCACCGCGCGCAGGATCGAATCCGGCTCGATGGCGATGTCGTCGTCCATGTAAAGAATGAACGGCGCATCCGTCTGGTGCAGCGCCTCGTACATGATGCGGGAGTAGCCGCCCGATCCACCAAGGTTGCCCTGGCTGAAGATCTTCAACCGGCCGCCGAGGTTCTCCTCTGCCTCCGCGAAGTCCGGTTCATCCGCCGGGTGCTGGTTGCCCTGGTCCGGCATGAGCACATCCGTGATCGCGCCAAGCACCAGCGGATCCTCCGCCAGCGCATGCAGCGCGTTGACCGCGTCGCGCGGGCGGTTGAACGTCGGGATGCCCACCGCGACCTTCTTTTCCGACGGTTCGATCGTCGTCCCGTCCGGCAGCACCTGCGGATCCGGTTCCTGCGGCGAGCACCAGCCCGCATTCGCGATCGTCGCGTCCGACTCAGCGTTGATGTCGAACCACAGCCAACCGCCGTCCTCGAAATTGGCCAGCTTCAGCGGGATCTCCACCCGCTCGTCTTGCACCTCCACGTTGGTCACCGCGATGCGCACACCATCGTGCTTGGAGCGGTACACCGAGATCGTCGCCGCTCCCTCAACATCCATGGCCAGCACCACCGTGTCCAGCTGCGACCAGCGACGCCAATAGCTCGCCGGGAACGCGTTGAAGTACGTCTGGAACGAGACCTCCGCCCCCTCCGGCACGGTCACCCGCGTCCGATCGGGCCAGCTCGCCCTCTTCGTGTTCTGCTCCGACTCGATCAGGTAAAGCATCCGCACATCGTGCGGCTCACCCTTCCGGGGCAGCAGAATGCGTTGCAGGACATCCACGGCTTTCATGTCATTCACGGACTCAACGTTAATAGCTGGGCCAGAAATGCACTCCCCCGGCGCGCGGGGCCGAGACCGTAATACCCACTAGAACGGCTCTTCCGGTTTCGGAGTGCGTAGCGGGGTGAAATAGAACACTGCGGGTTTAGCGGGTCACCCGCTGGATCTTGCAGCGCCTTGCCACTTTCATTCGTCGTAGGTTTGAGGTAAGCCGGTGACGAGCCGGGCATCTTGGAAATCTGGAAAAGGGGTCATCATGTTCAAAAAGGGCTGGCGTGCGTGAGTGCCACGGTGCCCTGATGTTGGACTTCAGCCGAACGATGTAATCCGGGTGGGGGAGACGACTAACCACACAAACCCGCGCTAAGACAGCAAACATGTATTGAGGAGGATGGCATTGATGCGTAAACAGAAAAGCGCAGCCTACTGGTGGAGCGTTACTGCCGTTGTAGTGCTGTTCATCGCAACGCTTGTAATCAATTATCTAGCAGGACTAAGTGCTGATGAATCATACTTTGGAGCACATTGGTGGCATCGTCTGGCATGGATTACGCCACTGTTGTTCTTGGCTTCTTTGATTTGGGCCTGGTTCGAGCACAGGAAGGTGCATCGGTATCCGCATTGACCCATATTTAGTAGCGTCGGGCGTGAATGAGAGCGGCACAGACACCAGACCCACTTCTTCAAGCGCGATAGCTCGGATTCCGTCCCGGACAATCACTCCATTACTCACCGCTACAACTCGGTGAAGCCACACCCAAAGCGATAGGAGTGGGTCGACGTTGACTCGGCCTCCGATTCCGCGAGCGGGCCTGTCAATGGATGATACGAAAAAGCCCCGTGCCAGCTGTGAACTGGCCCCCGAAAGTTGGACTGGTTTAATTCTAGGCGGTTAGGGCTTCAAGGGTCTGATTCCGATATTGCATCGGGGTCAGGCCCTTGAGTCGTTGTTGGATGCGTTCGGTGTTGTACCACCCGATGTACTCGTCGATCGCTTGGTTGAACTCTGCGACGGTGTCGAAGACTTCGCCGTGGTACATCTCTGTCTTCAAGTGCCCGAAGAAATTCTCCATGACAGCGTTGTCGTAACAGTTGGCTTTACGCGACATCGACTGAACACCACCGTTGTCGTGAATCAGGTTGCGCCAGGAGGCATGCTGGTACTGGAAACCTTGATCGGTGTGCATCATCCACCCGGGTTCAGGCGCACAGTTTTTAATCGTCTTAGTTAAAGAATCGGTGGTAAACGCTGTCGACGGCGATGTGGCAACGGTGTGGGCAACGATTGAACGGTCGAACAGGTCCATCACCGGTGACAGGTAGACCTTGCGGCCTGCGACCCTGAACTCGGTGACGTCGCTGACAAAGACGGTGTTTGGCTTATTTGGGGTGAACTTGCGGTCGAGCTTGTTGTCAGCGATGTGGCTGATCGTCCCAGCGTAGGAAACATAAGGTCTACGTTGGCGGATCTTGGCTCGAACGCCCATCTCACGCATGAGTTTGTAGACGAGTTTGTGGTTGACCACCCACCCCTGGTTACGCAGGTCCAGCAGCACCCGCCGGTAGCCGTAGCGATGCTTGTTACGTTCAAAACTTGCCCGGATCGCGTCTTTGAGCTCGGCGTGCTTATCTGGCTGGCCGAGGCGTTTCTGGTGGTAGAAGAACGTCGACCGTGGGATACCTGCTGCCTCTAGCAGGTGTTCCAGGCGGTGGTGCGACTTGAGGATGACAATCGCCTGGACTTTCAGGCGCGTCCCTGATTCCTCAAGTCCCGCAATTTTTTTAAATAAGCGTTCTCCGCTTCCAACCGCGCGATCTGACGGCGCAGCATCTCTTCTTCTGTAAGCCGCTTCGGTGTAGACGAGCCTTTGGGTCTGCCCTTCGGCTTCGGCTTCAACGCGACATCGCCACCGTTACGCCATTGCCGCGACCAATAACTGACCAGCTGATCTGACGACAGGCCAAACTCACGCGCAAGATCCATCTTTGTCTCGCCGGCCAGGTGGCGTTGGACAACTTCCTTTTTGATTTCGAACGAGTACTGCTGCTTTGTCGGCTTCTCCACAAGACATAGCCTGCCATGCAGCTGAAACCGCCGATAAAGTTTGCGCGTCACATCTCTCGAAACTCCAACGACCTTCGCAGCAGCTTGGCTCCCCATTCCCTGCTCGAAACACTCCACTAACTGCTCGCGCTGATATTCACTTAGCGAACTTCGTGCTCTCAATGAAAACTACTCCCCACTAGTCGGTAACTGATTTCTCAGTCCAACTAATGGGGAGCAGTTCACTGGGCTGGGACGGGGCAGATTCGGATCGCTTTATGCGGCAACCAGGGATCCGGAGAAGTCACCGGTATCGAGGGTGCCGTCTGCGAAGCGCGAGAGCTTTTCAGCTGCATCGCGGCCGGCGAGCACGGGAACCCAATCGGTCACGTTCGCCCGCTGCAGGTGCTCGCTCAGGGTGTCGCGGAAGATCGTCTCGACGATGTGTCCGCCGAGCTCCTCATCGAACCGAGCGTGCAGGTCCTTGGAAATGTTGTTGATTGCGATCATGGCATCCTCCTTTCGTATTGCTGATTGCCATGAAATTGAAGGTGCGCCCGAGGGGAACCCCGGGGCAAGGTCTCGAGCTTTCACCCGTTGTTAACCTGGCGTTAACTTTAGCAGATGGTTGGTGAGCAACAAGCATTGATAACCTTCAAACAAATAACCGTGCCCTATGCAGGCACAATAGCGTGAATAAAAATAGATCGAATGTTGCCGCGGAAGATGTGTTCATGGGTCGTTCACTTAAGGGCTTCAAAATGAACACTTCTGTTAACCTTATGGTCATTTTGTGGGGCTCGTTGTTCCATTTCGGCGTGCTAATCTCCCGGCTGTGCTTATCGACGACTCCCCTGCGACCCGTCGCGCCACCGAGGCCGCGGGCGCACCGGTTCACCGCATCGCAATCCCGCTGCTCTACACGCTGATGGGTTTCGTGCTTCTCCGCTCGGCGTGCATGATCCCGCTGACAAATCCGGGAACGGATTTCACGCCGATCTGGACGGCGGCGAATAAATACTGGGCGGGCGAGCCGGTGTTCAACTCTGACTACACCATCGATATGCCGCACTATCTCTACAGTCCGGCGGGCACCGTCCTGATCTCACCGGTGGCGTTGTTCCCCACTGAGTCCATGGCCCGAGCCGTAATGGCTTATTTGGGCGCGGCATCGATCATCGGCGCGATCGCATTGGCGTCGTGGATGGTCTCCCGCCGCTGGTTCCACATCGCGTTCCCGCTCACTGTGTCCTTCTTCTTCATCACCCCGGAGCCTGTCCAGTGGACGCTGGCGCTGACCAATATCAACGGTTTCATGCTGCTGCTTGAGGTGCTGTTCGTGTGGCTTTCGTTGCGCCTGCGTGAAAAAGGTGTCGGGTGGAAGGGGCACTTCAACCGCCCGGAGGCGTGGGCCGCCGGCATCGTGGCCGGCATCGCGGTGTCGATCAAGCCGCAGTTCGGCGTCCTTTTCATCGTGTCGCTGGCGTTCGCACAAGTCGCCGTCGTCGCAGTGGCGGCACTGGTCTCCATCGTCACATTCGCGATCGGCTGGTTCACCATTGCCGAGCCCGAGCTGTTTTTCACCAACCTCGTCCCCTACTTGAGCGAGCCTCGCCCCCGATTCAACGGTTCCATCGGCGGGCTCGCGATCGTGCACGGCTGGTCGGATGCGACGGTAATGGCACTGACGGTGTTGACGGTCGTGGGGACGCTGGCGGCCGTCGTCACGCTCTGGCGCTGGAAGGAAGTCGACCCGGTGATGTTCAGCTTCACGGCGATCGCTGTGTGCTTCGCCGGCGGCTTCATGGTCAGCGGGCTGATGCAGAACTACTACGCGATCTGGTTCATCCCGTTCGTGCTCACCGTGTGCCGCCCGCGCTCTCCCATGCACTGGCCGGTCACTGTCTTGGCACTGCTCTTCATGGTCGCGAACCCGATCTGGCCTGCGACGGGCAACGCGATGCTCGATGAAATGGTCACGCACATGCCGGGCTTCATGTTCATCGCGCTGCCACTCATCGTCGCGGCGTGGGGCGCGGTGCAGATCTTCAAAGATAGGAGCGAGTAGGAAGCGGTTGTTGAATCGGAGGCCGCGGGCAGGCACGCGCTGGCATAAGCCTCGCGCCGGCAGAGCCAAATAGTAAAGATAGTAAGAGATAGTAAAGAGTGGGCATGCCTGCAATCGCGTGACGTTTTCTCCTTGGGCACCTCCGAAACGCAATAAAGCGCGATAACCGCTTAGACCTTTTCGAGGCAACAGCTGCGGTGCGCCGCGCGCCATTGCTACGGTCCCAGCGCCCCGATCGGGATCACCGTGACGCCATCGTTGCGTCGGATGGCCGGGCCACCAGAAGTGATGACCACCAACGCCGGATCGTCCTCTAGGTGGCCAGCGAACCGTTTGAGAGTGTCGGCTGCGTGATCGATCACCTCGGGACTGTAGCCGAGCTTCACCTCGACGAGCACGTCCCGACCGCCGACGTTCGCGACCGCGTCTACCTCTAATTTCGTGTTCAACCGGGCGTGATAGACGGTCCGGCCCGTGAGCGCTCTCAGTTCGTGAACTACGAGGGACTCAAAGAGCTGGCCGAAGTAGGCGGGATCGCGCAGCAGGTGCTCCGGACCGCGGTCGAGTGCAGCCATGGCGAAGGAGGGGTCTGCGAGGTGGCGCTTTGGTGACTTCCGCAGCGTCGCCTTCGAGCGGAGGTGCGTGAACCACGCAGGCTGATCTACGGAGACGAAAATGCTCGCCAGTGCGCTGAGATAGTCCCTTGTCGTTTCACGCGAGGAATCGGAATCGGTCGCAATGGTTTGCAGCTCTAACTCCGTGCCGACGCCGCGAGCCAGCGAACGGATCGTCCGCCTCACGCGCTCCGAGTCACGATTCACCCCTCCAACAGTGTGGATGTCTACGTCCGCAACGGTTTGGATGTAATCCCGGACGTTGTCCAATGCATCGCCAAGCGGAAGCCCAACGTTGTACGGCAATCCGCCTCGGCATACCCTTTCAGCAAGTTCCGGCAGCGTCAGTGCGGGCACAGAGAACGGCAACGGGTCACCAGCGACCACCGCGGCAAGAGAAACCGACCCGTCGGACTCCCCGGTCTCAAATAAAGTCATCGTCGACATAGTCATACGGGCGAACCTGCCCGCGCCCGAGTGGCTCGTCGCGTCCGCCCCGGGTGCCGTGGAACCGGTGAAAATGAACTGCCCTTTCGCCCGACGCTCATCAATCGAGTGCCGCGCGAAATCCCAGAGGCGCGGTTGCAGCTGCCATTCATCGATCAGGCGCGGCGTCGCGCCCTCTAACAACAGCCGCGGGTCCGTATCCATGGCAAGTGAGACACTGGGATCCGTCTCCACGTTGAGGAAACTCGCAGCTTGCCGCTTCGCCGTCTCCGTCTTCCCGCAACCTTTCGGACCCTGAATCAGCACCCCGCCCTGTCGACGTAGCGCCCTCTCCAATTCGCCATCTGCGAGACGCGGTAGATACTCGCCAGCCATGGATCCATATCATAGCAGCTAGTAGAACCAGGTTGGCGTTTTGAAAACGGTTTGCTTGGCGTTTTGAAAACGGTTTGCTTGGCGTTT
>ERZ1031273.136-NODE-136-length-38154-cov-8.935536_pt1 | contig 38154 bp, 29 predicted proteins | sample MGYA00516575_ERZ1031273 | MGnify/ENA primary metagenome ERZ1031273 (study PRJEB33718, sample SAMN03159816) | human skin metagenome | collected 2014-02-25 | study: EMG produced TPA metagenomics assembly of the PRJNA266117 data set (Human skin bacterial metagenome... | reverse complement strand
GTGCCGGGGTGCCGGGGTGCCGGGCTAACAGAGCGCCGGTCCCGGGATGCCGGACTGAGTGGGTCTACCGAGTGGCGCTAGAGCTTGGTGACGCGCTGGAGGAACTTCGCCTCGGCGACGGCCACGCGCTCGATCTCGTAGGGGTGGACGGACTCGTCGACGGAGTGGATGCCGGCGTTGTTGTCCTCGACGCCGTACATGGCGATGGCGGCGTCAGGGTAGTGTTCCTGCAGCTTGGCGGTCAGCGGGATGGAGCCGCCGGAGCCGACGGTGACCAGGTCGGTGGAGGCGGTGACTGCGGGATCGCTGCCCTCGGCTTCCTTGTAGGCCTCCTGCAGGCACTCGCCAAGCAGGGCGATGGCGGGGCGGGAGGGGTCGGTGGCGAAACCGTGGTTGACGTCGAAGATCTCCACCTCGACCTTGGCGCCCCAAGGGGTGTGGTCGATGATGTGCTGCTTCAGGGTCTCGGCGGTTGCTGCTGGGTCCATGCCGGCGGGGACGCGGAGGTTCAGCTGGGCTTCGGCACGCGGAATGATGGCGTTGACGGCTTCGGCAACCGGGGTGGAGGTGAACCCGATGACGGTGACGGCGGGGCGGGCCCACACCATGTCGGCGGCGTTCTCCTCGCCGTTGTCGATGTCGCCCATCAGGGAAACGCCGTCGAGGACGCCGGCGTCCTTGCGGAATGCGTCGGCGGAGTAGGGCTGGCCGGGCCAGGTGGCGGTGAGGGTGTCGCCGAGGCCGTCGATGGTGGTGCGGCCGGTGTCGTCGCGAAGCGAATCGAGGGTGCGGATCAGTGCGGCGACGGGGTCCGGGGCGGGACCGCCGAAGGTGCCGGAGTGGATGGCGCCGTTCAGGGTTTCCACTGTGACCTTGAGCTGGGCGCCGCCGCGCAGGGCGGTGGTGAGGGTCGGGGTGCCCACGGCGACGTTGCCGGAGTCGGCGATGAGGATGATGTCGGCCTGGAACAGTTCGGGCTTCTCCTCGATCAGTTTCTCCAGGCCACCGCCGCCGAGTTCCTCGGAGCCTTCGACGAGGACGACGAGGTTGGCATCGGTGCCGCCGGCGTCGTCGATAAGCCTCAAAGCCTCAAGGTGCATGGCGACGTTGCCCTTGCAATCGGCGGCGCCGCGTCCGTACCAGCGGCCGTCGCGCTCGGTGAGGGTGAACGGGTCGGCGGTCCAGGCTGCGGGGTCGCCGGCGGGGACGACGTCGTAGTGGGAATAAAGGAGGACGGTCGGGGCGTCGTCGCTGACGTGCTTGCGCGCGATGATCGCGTCAGCGTTGTCCACCGTGGCGTGGCGCTCGACCTCAAGGCCACGCTCTGCCAGGGCGTTCGCGACCCAGTCGGCGGCGGCGCCGTGCTGGTCGGCGAGCTCCGGCACCGAGTGGGGCGAGTTGAAGGACACGAGTGCGGAAAGGTCGTTGAAAATCCGTTCGCGGTTCGGTTCGAAAGTGCTCATGAGCTCGAACGTACCAGCGCCCGAATCCGCCGCGCGCGACGCGTCTGCCTTGTAAGATCGGCGCTACAGCGACGAAGGGGCGCGCGACGTGCAACAGTGGTTCGCAGATGTCTGGGCGGAGGCGACGGAGGACACATTCAAGGCCGTCATGCTCGGTTTGCTGCTTGCGGTGGGCGTCGTGGAGATCGCGTGGCCGCGAGTTCGCGACCTGTTCGACCCCGTCGTGAAGCGGGAGTACGGGCACGTGGTCGCCGTGGACATCGCGGTGGACGGGGGTGCGTGGTGGAAGGGCAACGAAGACCCCATGCAGACCCGGGAGCTCGCGCGCATGCCGTCGGGGGAGGAGCTGCTGTTCGCCTGGGTCGATGGCACGATCGGTCTGCACAGAGACATCAAGCGCCAGGTTTTCACGCGCGGGGGCTGGTTCATCAATCTGAATGCGCCGAAGATCAACGCCGATCCGCACACGCAGCAGATGGCGATCGCGCAGATGAAGGCGCGCTATTTCCGTTACTGGCTTCCGCAACCCAAGTCCATAGTGGTCGTGCACCGAAAAAGCGGGAGATATCAAGGCAAGTATTAGGCACAACGCTTATCGACGGCCGCGTGGCAGCCGAAACCGCTGGCCTACCTTGATCGTTCCGGTTTTCAACGATTGTTGGCAGCAGAGTAATATCCCTGCCAACACATTGTTAGAAAGGCGCGAAATGGATAACAAGACGGGACTGCGCGAGCTGACACTGCGCGGAATCATCATCGGTGGACTGATCACGCTCGTGTTCACCGCGGCAAATGTGTACCTGGGCCTGAAGGTGGGTCTGACCTTTGCCACGTCCATTCCCGCCGCGGTCATTTCGATGGCTGTGCTGCGTAAATTCGCCGGCCACAATGTCAAAGAAAACAATATTGTGCAGACGATCGCGTCGGCAGCGGGAACGCTGTCCGCGATCATTTTCGTCTTGCCGGGTCTGGTGATGATCGGCTACTGGCAAGGCTTCCCGTTCTGGACCACGGCGATGGTGTGTGCGCTGGGCGGTACCCTCGGCGTGATGTTCTCGGTGCCGTTGCGTCGCGCGCTGGTCACGGGGTCCGACCTGCCGTACCCGGAGGGCGTGGCTGCTGCGGAGGTCCTGCGCGTCGGCGATGGTGATCCGCAAAACGAGGAGAACGTTAAGGGCTTGCGCACCATCGTCATCGGCGGCGTCGTCTCCGCCTTTTACGGTCTGCTCGCTGCGATGAAGGCCGCTGCTAGCGAGATCGCCGGCACCTTCAAATTCGCCAAGGGTGCGACCATGCTGGGCGGCTCGCTCTCCCTCGCGCTCATCGGCGTCGGCCACCTCGTGGGCATGACGGTCGGTATTGCCATGCTCGTCGGCGTGGTCATCTCCTTCTTCGTCCTTCTTCCGTGGCGCACATCGTCGCTTATCGACGGCTCTGTCACCGATCTTTCCGAGATCGTCTCCACCACCGTCGCCTCCGAGATCCGCTTCATTGGTGTGGGCACCATGGCAGTGGCAGCCCTATGGACGCTGGTGAAGATCGCTGGCCCAGTGGTCAAGGGTGTCAGCGCGTCCCTGTCCAGCTCCCGCAAGCGCGCCGCCGGTACTGAGGTGGACGTGACGGAGCAGGATATTCCGTTCCCGATCGTGCTCGGCACCATCTTGGCCTCCATGCTCCCGATCGGCTTTTTGCTCTGGAATTTCCAGCGCGGCACCGATATTCACGAGCATGCATTCGGCTTGACGACGATCTCTGTCCTCTTCATCCTCATCGCCGGCCTCGTTATCGCATCGGTGTGTGGTTACATGGCTGGTCTGATCGGCGCATCTAACTCGCCGATCTCCTCGGTGGGCATCATCGCCGTGATCACGTCAGCACTGCTCATCGCTGCCTTCACCGCCGGCACCGACGCGAGCGCGACGTCTCTCGTGGCTTACACGCTGTTCACTGCCGCGATCGTCTTCGGCATCGCGACGATCTCCAACGACAACTTGCAGGACCTCAAGACAGGCCAGCTTGTCGACGCCACCCCTTGGAAGCAGCAGCTCGCCCTCGTCATCGGCGTGCTGTTCGGTTCCGTGGTGATTCCTCCGGTGCTGCACCTGATGCTGACCGGCTTCGGCTTCCTGGGCATGGAAGGTGCCGGTCCCGATGCACTCGCCGCACCGCAGGCCGCTCTTATGTCCTCCGTCGCCACCGGTATTTTCGACGACTCCCTGAATTGGAACCTCATCTTCCTCGGCGCCGCGATCGGCACCGCCGTGATCATCATCGATGAGATCCTCAGCGCCACCACCGACAAGAAATACTCGCTGCCGCCGCTGGCCGTCGGCATGGGCATGTACCTGCCTGTCACGGTCGCCGTGATGGTTCCGCTGGGCGCCATCATCGGCAATTTCTACAACCGCTGGGCCTCCCACCAGCGCAACCCGGAGTCCGCGGTTCGCATGGGCACCCTCGGCGCCACGGGCCTCATCGTCGGCGAGTCCCTATTCGGTGTGGTCAACGCAGGCATCATCGCCGCTTCCCAGGGCGAGAGTCCCCTGGAGATCTTCGAGGAAAGCATCTGGACGACCATCGTCGGCATCGTGCTCTTCGTCGCTGGCATCGCCTTCATCTACAGCCGCACCGCCAAGGCTGCCAAGGACCTGCCGATCACGGCGCCAGCAGACGCGGCCGCTGCTAAGCGTGCCGGGAGTTACGACAGCTCCAGGTAATGGTCGGAGCGTGCAGCAAAGCTGCGCCCCGACATTGCACTCGCAGCCTCACACTGCTAAAAATGGCTTTAGCACTCCCGCCAAGTGAGTGCTAAAAAGTCAATTTCGAGCGGGTGAGGCTGTTTTTCACTCACCAGCCGTGCCGTCGCGGGCGCCCGCTTGGACCTTGTATGACGTGAGAGTGGCGTCGCCTTTTCCTATATAAACGAGGAGCAACAAACTCACATGGCAAAGATGATCGCATTCGACGAGGAAGCACGCCGCAGCCTCGAGCAGGGTCTGAACACCCTGGCCGATGCTGTGAAGGTCACCCTCGGCCCCAAGGGCCGCAACGTCGTCCTTGAGAAGTCCTGGGGTGCGCCGGCAATTACGAATGACGGCGTGACCATCGCTAAGGACATCGAGCTCGAGGATCCGTACGAGAAGATCGGCGCTGAGCTGGTCAAGGAAGTCGCCAAGAAGACGGACGACGTCGCTGGCGACGGCACCACCACTGCGACCGTTCTGGCGCAGGCGCTGGTACGCGAAGGTCTGCGCAACGTGGCCGCCGGCTCCAACCCGATGGGCATCAAGCGCGGCATCCAGGCTGCGACTGACAAAGTGTCCTCCATCCTGCTCGACTCCGCTAAGGAGGTCGAGACCGAGGAGGAGATCGCTTCCACCGCTGGTATTTCGGCATCCGACCCGGAGATCGGCAAGAAGATCGCCGAGGCGATGTACGCCGTCGGTAACGGCTCCGTGAACAAGGAGTCCGTGATCACGGTTGAGGAGTCCAACACCTTCGGCGTCGACCTCGAGGTCACTGAAGGTATGCGCTTCGACAAGGGCTACATCTCCGCATACTTCGCCACCGACATGGAGCGCGGCGAGGCGGTGCTCGAGGATCCGTACATCCTCCTCGTCTCCGGCAAGATCTCCAACGTCAAGGAGCTCGTCCCGGTCCTGGAGCAGGTCATGCAGTCCGGCAAGCCGCTGCTGATCATCGCTGAGGATGTCGAGGGCGAGGCCCTGTCCACCCTCGTGGTCAACAAGATCCGCGGCACCTTCAAGTCCGTCGCTGTCAAGGCGCCGGGCTTCGGTGACCGTCGCAAGGCAATGCTGCAGGACATCGCGATCCTTACCGGCGGCCAGGTCATCTCTGAGGAGGTCGGCCTGTCCCTCGATGGTGCTGACGTTTCCCTGCTCGGCCAGGCACGCAAGGCCGTCATCACCAAGGACGACACCACGATCGTCCAGGGTGCCGGCGACCAGGCTCAGATCGAGGGGCGCGTGAAGCAGATCCGCGCCGAGATCGAGAACTCCGACTCCGACTACGACCGCGAGAAGCTCCAGGAGCGCCTGGCTAAGCTCGCCGGCGGTGTCGCAGTCCTCAAGGTCGGTGCAGCCACCGAGGTCGAGCTGAAGGAGCGCAAGCTCCGCATCGAGGATGCTGTCCGCAACGCGAAGGCAGCAGTCGAGGAGGGCATCGTCGCCGGCGGCGGCGTCGCGCTCCTGCAGGCAGCCAAGGAGCTCGAGGGCGACCTGGGCCTCGAGGGCGACGAGGCCACCGGTGTCAAGATCGTCCGCGAGGCTCTCTCCGCACCGCTGAAGCAGATCGCCCTCAACGCTGGCCTCGAGCCGGGCGTTGTCGCCGACAAGGTCGCTAACCTCCCGGCAGGTCAGGGTCTGAACGCAGCCACCGGCGAGTACGTCGAGATGCTGGCCAACGGCATCGCCGACCCTGCCAAGGTCACCCGTTCCGCTCTGCAGAACGCCGCCTCCATTGCCGGCCTCTTCCTCACCACCGAGGCCGTCGTCGCCCAGAAGCCGGAGCCCGCAGCTCCCGCCATGGACCCGGAGGCCATGGGCGGCATGATGTAAAAACGCATCCCGCTTAACGACGCCCCGCGCCACCCCACCCCCGCTTCCGCGGCCGTGGATAGCGCGGGGTTTCGTGCGTTTAGCCCCTTCGTGAGAGGCACGAACATGCAGTACCGGAATTGCAGCGTCACTAGTCAAAGCATTGACGATTGGGGGCTTCTGTAAAGCATTGGCAGCTGTTGTTATGGTTGTGACACGCTAATCTACCCCCGATATGGGGTGAAATGGCTGCTAGAGAGAACTCTCTTTTCGGCGAAAATTGCGTTATCGCGGGGTGTATTACGGTCGTTACGCAAATGGGCTGAGATCTTTGTCGCGTTCATGTTTGCTGGCAAAAACCTGCACTTCAATTGGCTGCACTGTTGCGTGTTCACCTTATGTTCATGTCCTCGGCCACGGATCAACAACAAAATGCTGGTAAACCCATGCGAGGGTTGGTGTTGACCGCTGGGAGATGTGTGGCAAGATGTCTTCTTGTGACGCCCGATCGGGGTGTCTGAAACCAGAAACCCTAATCCGGCGATGGCCGGTAACTCTCTCAAGGAGATTCTCACATGGACGTGAAGGAAATCATCACGCACCTCGACAACTTCGTGAACACCTTCAAGGGCTGGAATGGCTTCCTTGGCGGTCTCGTCAAGTTCTTCGGCCAGGGCGGCAAGGACGGCCTCGGCTTCATCACCAACTTCAAGGCTTGGACCGAGGCTGGCGACAACCTCAAGGGTCTCTCCGAAAAGTAATCCCCTAAACATCCGTTAATTCTTCACAAGGAGACTAAAATGAACGACTTCATCGCTGGTTCTTCCGAGGCTGCTGGCAAGCTCGACCTGGTCTGGGACAACACCCTCAAGCCGCTGTTCAACATGTTGAAGCCGCTGTCTGAGTCCGCTGAGGGCCTCATCAAGCTTCTGAAGCTGGCTCCGAAGCAGTAAGCCACTGGCTTAACTCCGGAAAACCCCGCTGCTTGGCAGCGGGGTTTTCTGCGTTTATTGGGGGAGGGGGGTTGGAGGGGAGCGTCGATAAGCGTTGCTCAGCGGGGTCGCGCACACGCCGCTAAACTGGCGGACATGGCGAACGATGATGACATGCCCTTGATCGATCTGACGGAAACCGAAGGCTACTACGTCGACGATTCAGACGAAGACGACCCGGTGCTGCTGCAGGCTGACGGCACCCCGATTCAGACGTGGCGCGAGAATTACCCGTACGACGAGCGTATGACGCGCGACGAATACGAGAAGGTCAAGCGCGCGCTTCAGATTGAGCTGCTGAAGTGGCAGAACTGGACCAAGGAAACGGGCCAGCGCCACATCATCATCTTTGAAGGCCGCGATGCGGCTGGCAAGGGCGGCACCATTAAGCGCTTCAACGAGCACCTGAATCCGCGTGGTGCGCGCACGGTGGCGCTGGAGAAGCCGTCGCCGCGTGAGTCCACCTCGTGGTACTTCCAGCGCTACATCGAGCACTTCCCGGCAGGCGGCGAGATCGTGTTCTTCGACCGCTCCTGGTACAACCGCTCGGGCGTGGAGCGCGTGATGGGCTTCTGCACGGAGTCGCAGCACGCGGAGTTTTTGCGCGAGGTGCCGATGCTGGAGAACATGATCCTGGGTTCCGGCATCTCCCTGACTAAGTTCTGGTTCTCCGTCACGCGCAAGGAGCAGCGCACGCGTTTTGCGATCCGCCAGGTCGACCCGGTGCGTCAGTGGAAGCTGTCGCCGATGGACCTCGCGTCGCTGGACAAGTGGGACGACTACACCCGCGCGAAGGAAGAGCAGTTCCGCTACACGGACACCGACGAGTCCCCGTGGGTGACCATCAAGTCCAACGACAAGAAGCGTGCCCGCGTCAATGCGATGCGCTACATCCTGTCCAAGTTCGAGTACACGAACAAGGATCACGACGTGGTGGGGGAGCCGGACCCGTTGATCGTCAAGCGCGGCCGCGACCAGATCGGGGACTAATCCCAGCTGATGCGGGGTGCTGCGATGAAATCCAAGCCCGCATCCATTGTGCGCCTCACGGGCGGGGTTTAGTGTCGTCAGTGTGCTGATCAACGTCACCCGCCCCGCCGACAGCGTCACCGCGCTGACCATCAACCGCGACGAAAAACGCAACGCGCTCAACGAGGAACTTCTCGTCGCGCTCGCGGAAGAGCTGGAGCGCGCGCTTATCGACGCCCCCTCCATCCTCCTCACCGGCGCCGGCTCCGCCTTTTCCGCCGGTGCGGATCTCTCGGCAGGTGATCCCGCAGGCGTCTACCCGGCGCTGAAGCGGGTGGTCGACCTGATCCGTGGAGCCGATAAGGCTGTGGTGGCGTACGTGAACGGTCCCGCGATCGGTGCCGGGGCGATGCTGGCGGGGGCGTGCGATATCAGGGTGGTGGCACCGTCGGCACGCTTCGCTGTTCCCGTGGCGAAGATGGGGATTCCCGTTCCGCCCGAGCTCGCCCACGCATTGTCCGGTCTCGTCGGCGGTGCACGTGCCCGCACCATGCTCATGACGGGCCTGCCGATCAATTCCGCCACCGCCGTCGACTGCGGCTTCGCAGCCGTGCGCGGTTCCTTCGACGATGCGGTCGAGGTGGCGAAGGTGTGCGCGGCGGGGTCGCCGGCCACGATCGCGTCGATCAAGGCGGCTTTTCGGGACTAGTGCGGACCCGTACGGACCTAATAATGTTTGTTGACGCGTCCCAATATTTGCAAGGGGGGACTCAATAGTTTCCCGTACGCTGGATAAATTGAAAAACCTTAGCATTCGCACAGTGCTTGCTCAGGTGTGGGTGACGGTGCCATAATTTTTCTCGCAACTGACTGTAATCTTTCGCAGATTGAGATCTGTGGGATCGCAGCCGGAAGGCATTTCATTCCATTCACCGTTCGAGATTAGGGCAGGCATGCGAAATATTGCTGGGTCGCTTCCGGGGCGCCGTCACCGGTTCCTCGCGGCAGTCGTCATCGTGATCATGACGGCTGCGTTGCTTGCCGCACCCCAAATGGTGCAGCCGGCCCAAGCTCAGACTCAGCCGGGGGCAGCGACATCCGACGGCGTGAATTTCGGCGATTGCGACTTCCGTAAAGGTTCCGGCGATGCCGAACAGTGGGCCAACCAAATCTGCTGGTTGGACATGCGTGGCTTGGACCAGAACGGGAAGATCACTAAGCGCATCGGGCAGTACACTCTCACCGCTGATGTCACGGTGGAGAAGAACCGTTGGGCTAATTCAGCTGGTAAGACTGCGACGTTCACTCCGCAATCAGAACAAGCGTGGTCGCAGGCCGCATTTGGTCAGAAAGGGTTCTTTGAGAAGGACCCAGCCTCCAACCAGCAGGACATCCTGAAGATGCAGTACGGGTGGGCCCGGATTAAGCTCAATAACATCAAGATCGTCGATGCGGCGGGCAATCCGGTGGCCAATTCCCGGCTGATGCTCGCCGACGCGGAGGCGACCGGTGCTTCGGCTCCGGGTGAGTGGATCAGCGCATCCGCGTCCAACGGCGTGAAAAAGCTTGATGCGATCAACTCACCGTTCAGCAATAACGGAACGTGTCAGGATACTTTTGGTCCCGGTAATGAGCCGGACGACAGCAGGTGGACCGGGCACGAACCGATCCAGCGCAGCTTTATCTGCTGGGACAAGCATGGTGCCGGAAACCGTGGCTCGTTCGTTGCCGCGATGGACAATCCGACATCAGCGGAAATCGGTATCGGCGTGAACAACTCCGGCTCCCAGGCCATCGCTCTCGGCGTCGCGCTGGGGCATGTCCAGTTCTCGAATGCCGCGGGCCGCGTGAGCGTGAAGTCCGAATTTGAGGAGACTGCCACTGGCAAGGCGAGCACGGCTAATTACACCGCGGTGCTGCGCGAGGGCACGACTGAGACGCCGATCGACATCCCGGTGAACGGCGGCTACTCCACTTTCATGCGCAAGCTCGGCGAGGGTGGTGTGCCGACCGATCAGCTCGTTTACCGCTCCAAGATGACCACGGACGGGGCGAACCCGTTCGACCGCTACGAACCGGAGTGGACATGCGTGGCAAAGACGGACTCGAACCCGATTGTGACGAAATTGCGCAGCGGGTCCGCGAACGGCTTCACGGTGACGAATAACCGGGACAAAGGCACCACTGAAATCGCCACCGCTAACGCGGGCAACCGTGAACTCAACTGCACGGTCAGTTGGGAGCCGCGGTTCCAGTCAGCCACCTTGGAGCTAGGAAAGCAGCTGGAAGGAACGGCACAGAACTTTTCGGAGATGAACGACCGGAAGTTCGTTATCAACTACAAGTGCGACGACATCAACGGGTTCGACAAGGCGTACCCGGGCCGCTTGAGCGGCTCGCGCACGTTCACGCGAGGTCAATCCGACACGGTCACCGGCCTTCCGGTGGGTGCGAACTGCACAGTGTGGGAATCCTTCCAGAGCGGGGACAAGCCGGTACTGCCCGGTAAGACCCTGAAGTTGGGGTGGGGGAGTAACGGTGCTTCGACGGCGCAGACCTATACGCCTGGGACGAATGGCGGTCAGTCGAACCCGGCGTTGAAGCTGAAGCTGGGCCAGACAAATAACGCCGCGGCGCACAATGTCTACGACTTCAAGCCGGGCACGCTGCACTTGTCCAAGGAGATTCTCGGCGAGCCGGTCACAACAGAATTCGGGGGATCAACGGGCACGATCCCTAATCCGACGTACAGGTTCAGGATCAAGTGCGACACGACGCAGTTTGACGTCGAAAAGCAATTGCAGCTGAGCCCCCGCAAGGATGCGAGCGGCAAGACTGTTGTCGATGGGACGATCGACATCACGGGCATTCCGACTGAGCGTCCGTGCTCTGTGACCCCGCTGACGGACATGAATTCGGATCAGCAAGATTACATCAACTTCGACGGCCGCGTGGTCACCGTGGGCAATGCGGCGACAAATCCGGTCGAGCCGTCGGGCCCGCAGGGCAAGTCCTACGCGTTCCGTCTGCCCGAGAATGCGCCGGAGACGACGATGCAGTTCAAGACGAGCTACAGCTACGTCAAGCGCGACCTGACCCTGCACAAGCTGCTCGCCGGCGAAGGCGGCGCGAGCCCGGAGTTGGACGGCAAGGAGTTCACGGTCAAGTATCGCTGTGAGCGTAAGGGCGAATACGACGCGGCGAAGCAGGTGTACATCCCGAATATTGCGCCGGTGGAAGGTTCGCTCACCGTAGGCCGCGGCAAGGACGCGGTGATCAAGGATCTCAAGGTCGGTTCCAAGTGCAAGGTGTGGGAGGACGAATCTAAACTGCCGCAGACGAACTACATCAAGTTCGACAACGCAACGGTCGCCTCCAACAACGCCCAGGACCAGACGACGAAGCTGAGTAATGCTGAAGCGGCGAATAAACCGGTGTTGACCGTCCGCAAGACCGGCGACACCGAGCAAAACCTAGTCACGCTCACCAACACGTACAGCGCGCAGCTGGGCACGGTGAAGGTGAACAAGGTGGTCAACAACACCGCTCCGAATTTCACGCCGCCGAGCTCGTACAAGGTCACTGCCCGCTGCGGCAAGCGCAACCTCGTCGAGAACGGCGTGGCCCGACCGTACGACCTAGTCGGCACCGTGAACGTCGCGGCTAACGGCACGGCGACCGTTGTCGCCGACGACCCGAAGCTGAACGTCAACGGCGCGATGGCCGTCCCTTACGGCAACGAGTGCACCTTCGAGGAGACCCCGCCGACGTACCCGGCCGGTGTGGAATGGAACCACAGCGGCACCGAGCGCCAAGTCGTGGATGCACCGTCGATCACCAAGACCATCACCAACACCTTCGGCCCTCGCGGTTCGGGCCTGACCATCTCGCAGGTTCTCCAAGGCGAGAACGCACTCGTTCCCGGGAACGGTGTCTCGTACCGTTTGACCTGTACCGGCGGCGGCCTGACGGCACCGATGACTGCGGAGTTCACTTTGACCAAGGAGGCGCCGAGGAAGAAATTCGATGCGAACTTCGCGCCGTCGACAAGCAATTGCGTGCTCGAGCGCACCTCCGCTGAAACAAATGAGCGGACAGTGAACGGCACGACATTCCCGATCACCAACACCGAGGGGTACCGCTATGCGGTAGACAACGACCCAGTCCGCCAGTTGAGCACCGGGCAGCAATTCACGGTTGGCAGCACATCCGCTGTCATTGTCACGCAGAGCTACTCGCTTCTCGACGCTCCCGTCACCGCCCACAAGCACATCACCTTCAACGAGGCGTACCCGGGCGGGCCGACGTTCATTTCCGATCCGCGAAAGAGCGTCAAGCTGCACCGCCAGTTCCCCGTGACCGTGAGGTGCACCGATCCGCTGGGGCGGGAGAGCCTGCGCGTGGATACGACGGTGTCGGTGAATAAGGACCCGCAAACCGGCGTCAATGTCTACGACGGTGCGGCCGACATCAACGCGAATGTGCCGGTGGGTTCGACCTGCGAGGTAGAGGAGAAGTACACCACGACCGCGACCGGCATCAGCCTGGAGCGCGACATCACCGTCAACGGCACGGCTGTGCCTGGCGCCCAGGGCGAGGCCAGCAACACCGCCTCCGTCGGCGGCGAGTTCACCGTTGCCCGGGACAAGAACGACCTGGTGTTCAACAACTCGTACACCCGCCGCACCACGGACATGACCGTGAAGAAGATCGCCGACCTGCCGGGCTCCATCCGCGACAAGGTCAGCCCCGAGGAGCTTCAGAGCAAGCTCTACGACCACACCATCACCATGGTGTGCCGCGACCCGGAGGCCACCGATGCCCAAGGCAACGAGGTGCCTCTATACACCGCGCCGGACGGGACTATCCACGGTGAGGGCGAGCACACCTTCACCAATGTCCCGGTCGGCTCCGACTGCGAGTTCACCGGCGATAAATTCGGCTCGCTGAGACTGGAGGCGAATAATCTGTCGGCGTACCTGCGTCCGCAATACGTGAGCTGGAGTGCACTGGGCTCCGGCGGCGATGTGACCACTGACACCGACCTCAAAGATGAGGTCGCCGCCTCCCCGGCGTTCACCAGCGTGGACGATGCGAACCGTAATGTCATCGGACTGGAAAACCACTACCGCTACGAGATGGCTCCCGTCACCCTGACCAAGGACGTCGTGGGTGAGCAGGCGGATATTGAGACGTTGACGAAGGAAAAGACGAAATTCAACTTCTCCATGTCCTGCCGTGCTCTCGGTTATGAGTCGAGCACTATCGGCGGCCAGCGTAACTCCATCGGCTACGGCTACAACAACGAGAGCGGGGAGCCGTATGTACTGCCGCGCTCGGTGGCATGGGGCACCGGTGAAGGGAAATTCACCCGGCAGGAAGACCAGGACGGCATGCAAGTCTGGCGCTACACATCCGACCAGGCTTATGTGCCGGCGGGGTCCGATTGCTCTTTCACTGAGCTCAACCCCGAAGGCTACGACCCGGTGCTGAGTCTCGACCCGCGCGACAAGGATATCGAGAAGACTGTCGCTGCTCCGGCCGTCCCGCCAGAGCAGCCGGCGGTCACCGACATGGCGTTCACTAATGATGTGGACCGCCGTACCGCGACCGTCCGTTTCGTCGCCTATGAAGCTGGATACGTCGAGGGGGAGGCGAGCCCGTACACCGCCGAGGTGAAGTGCTCCTTCGGCAGCGGCACTAAGGCGTACAGGACGTACACCGTCAACATTGAGCGCGGTGCCGTCGACGTCGGCTCCCTGCCCGCATCGGATGTCGCTCCCACTGGTGGTGTCGATCTCGAGCTTCCAGCCGGCGGCGACTGCACCGTCGACTACGGCGACTCCCCGTCGTTGCAAGCCCGCCCCGTCATCGATGTGACAGGTATCGGCGACAGTAAGAACCGCCGCCCGTACACCCAGTTCGCCACCTGGACTGAAGGCACACGCGAAGGCCCGACCACGAGCTTGGCCCAAACCGATCCGGAGGACATCGGCGAGAAGAATTACGCCCACTCCTTCACAGTCCCGCAGTTCAGCAGTGTCGCCACCGGAATTCGCCAGGTCGTCGGCGTGGAAGCCTTCCACCCGCGCGCCCGAGTGGACGTCGAGGTGAACAAGACAGCCGAGGGCGGCGACAGCGCGAACACGACCTTCCACTTCAACCAGTCGTGCAGCAGCACCGACCAGGATTTCACGCTGACGAACGGCGGGAAGCACATCATCGAGAACGTGTATGTGAACAACAGCTGTTCAATCACGGAGACCAATGACGGCGACGACCAGATCAATTCGATCCTGGACGTCACCGGGCAAGGTTCCCGCATTGGCGATGTCGCCATCTCGGAAGCCACGGCTGGAAACGGCCCCGACGCGACTACGTCGATTGCGGGGCAGAACGTCCGGATGACGGTGCTGCCGGTATCCGACGCGAACGACTTCAGCTTGCGCGACTCCCGCCTGTGGCGCCTGGACCTGCGCAACCGCTTCCCGTCGCTGAAGGTGTCCAAATCCATCGACGGCACCCCGCTCGGCGACGCCACCGGTGCCCTAACAGGTGTCACGCTTCTTCCCAGCGACGCGAAGGCTATGCGCATGTCCTACACCGTGCGCAACGACGGCGCGTTCCCGCTTTCGGGTATGACGCTTAACGACGCCTCCTTGGCCGGACGCACCCTCACCCCCGTTGTGAATGGCGCCCCGTCGGGCACCCCGGCGACCGTGGGCGCGGATGGCAGCATCCCGACCGGCATCTGCACCCCGCCCGATCCGCTCGCGGTCGGCGGCGAGTATGTGTGCACCTTCGATGTGGATATCTCCGACAAGTCCTACGAGGACAACTATCGCTACCCGGAGGACGGCGGCAAAGCTCCTGTCGTGGTCACGGCCACGATGGAAGGTGCCGGCGGCCAGAAGATCACGGCCACCGATAGCCACGGTGCCCTGCGTCCGTCCGGCCTGCTCGGGTTCCTACTGCCGGAGACCGGTATGCAGACCCTCGTGTGGTTCATCATCCTCGGTCTGATCCTCTTCGGCCTCGGCGCCTGGCGGATGCTGCGCCGTAACGATGACGACGATGAAGACGAAGAGCACAGCGGCGACGATCCGTCCAACGGCGGACCGGAACGTGGAGAGGAGGCCACGGTGTCTGCGCCGTAAATGAATGTGGCGGCGCCGCTGCAAGCCGAAAGGCAAGCAGTCGTTCCGCCACACGAACCCCCTGTCCACCCATTCGCGCGGTAGAGCAGTGAAGCGGTCCAGCAAGCCCGCCTCACGCGGGCACTGCCGCACCGCACAATCTGAACCAAGTGAATCCCCGTCAACACTGGATCTACCTCGCTGGCGTGCGAGACACCCTCAAGCGCCGCGAACTACCACTGAAAAGAGAGGAAGAACAATGTCCCGTCTCGCACACAAAACCCTGGCCATTGCCACGGCCGCAGCAATCTCCATCACCGGCCCCGTCGGTGCGTCCTTGACTCTGGCCAACGCCCAGGATGCGGCCCCATCTGCCGCAACGACAGCCCCGCTCGACCTGAACGCCAAGACCACCCTGACCATCGCGAAGCAGGAGGGTGTGCCGGATGACGCCAGCGCGGCCAAGGAAGGCTTCACGTTCAAGGCGGAGAAGATTCAGACTGCGCCGCTGAACACCGCAGCGGGCTGGGAGAATGTCCGCGATATCATGGCAGGTGGCGCTGAGAACGCTCCGGTGGACACGAGCTTCACCGCTGTGGAGAAGACCACCGATGCCAGCGGCAAGGCGGTCTTCGACTCGCTCGGTGTCGGCCTGTTCCGCATCACCGAGCTCCGCAACGGCAACTACACCGTCGCTCGCCCGTTCCTGGTCACCCTGCCGCTGACGGAGAACGGCGCGTACAACTACAACCCGACCATCTCCCCGAAGAACCAGCTCCTGGAGCCGACCAAGGAAGCGGACGACACGGCTGTGACCGTGGGCAAGAACATCCACTACACCATCGAGGCTCCGGTGCCAGTAGCGGAGAAGACCCAAGAGGGCACCAACGACCTGACCAAGTTCACCATCACCGATAACCTCCCGGCGGAGCTCGCCTACGATTCCAACGCTGCCGTCAAGATCGGCAACGTCGGCACTGACGGTGCGTTCACCGAGGTAACCAACGACCTCCAGTCCGGCAACGACTACACCCTGACTGCCGAAGGCCAGCAGGTCAAGGTCGAATTCACTGAGTCCGGCCGGAAGAAGCTGCAGGAGCTGCGCGCGGATAACCCGTCGCTGAATGCCCAGCTCTCCTTCGACGCCAAGGTTGTGAAGCTCCCGGCTAACGGCAAGATCGAGAACACCGCCCAGATCGGCACCCCGAACTCCGACACGGACATCGACACCAAGCCGAAGAACCCTAACGAGGGTGAGGGGCCGAAGGTGACCCAGTTCGCCAACCTCGAAATCACCAAGACCGTCTCCGGCGGCAAGGCTGAGGACACGGGTAACGGCGCCCAGTTCCAGGTGTTCAAGTGCACCCAGGGCGAGGACGGCAAGTGGACCGTCGAGGGCGATTCCCTCCAGTTCACCAACGAGGCCGGCGACCAGGCACTGACCGACAAGAACATCACTGCCGAGAACGGCACCACCGCTGACAATGCGAAGGCCACCGGTTACGGCTTCCAGGTCGACCAGGAAGCGCAGTACTGCGCAGTGGAGACGAAGGCGCCGAGCGGCTACGTGGCCAACCCGGATCCGTTCCCGCTGACCAAGACCACCGAGGCAACCGACACCCAGCGCGCGGTGTTCACCGGCAAGATCGACAACGTCAAGGACAACATCTGGGGCAACCTCCCGGCCACCGGTGAGCGCACCATGCTTATCCTGCTCGGCCTCGGTGCTCTGCTGTTCGCCGGCGGTGCCGCTTACCAGCTGAACCGCCGCAACGCCTAAAGGCGCTTCCGCCGCCTCGTGGTGGGAGAGCCACCGTGGCGGCACCCTTACCCCACCCGACATGAATTTGCCGGAATTCATCGACACCAGGAGACACGCAACGTGAACATCAAGCGAAGTGCTGCAGGCGCCGCGCTGGCCGCCGCTGCCTTCACGGCCGGTGCGGCCGTCACGCCAATGCTGTCTCCTGCTGTGCATCCCGCACCCGCGCATGCGCAGGCGGCAGGGAACGTGACGGTGAACCTGGTCGAGTCAGTGGGGCAGGAGTGGTTCGACCGGATCGGCGACCGCACCGTCACGCTCGAGCTGATCGAGGGCGTTGCCCCGGATAACGGCCAGCAGTTGCAGGACCTGGACATTCCGAAGCTGAAAAGCTCGGATCCCGGGAAATTCACGGGGGCGGCGACAGGGCGCACCTCCGGCGGCACGGCGACTTTCGACGTGGCACCGGGCGTGTACCTGCTCACCGTCGCCGACGACTCCAACGTCACCGGTAATGATGCTGACCGCAGGGTGTTCTACTCGCCGATCGTCGTGGTGGTCCGTTCTGGCGACGGCGGACAGACCATCACACCGAAAGCCCAGATGCTGGGCATCACCGTGGACCCGCTGACCGCCTGCAACTCGCCCGAATGGCGTGAGGCGGCCGCTCCGGGCACCTATGTGGAATACGACCTCACTGCCTCGGTTCCGAACCTGAGCACCGACGGGACCATCGGCACTTACTCCCTCGACCTGACCCTGTCTCCCGGCCACACGGTGCTGTGGGAGCAGGGGGACCCCGCCATGGAACTGACCGCGGCGGGACCGACCAAGCCTCAGGCGCAGGCCGCTGCGCCCGCGGGTGGGGAAGGGGCTGCGGGGGTGTTCACGGCCGTCGATAAGCGGAATGTGCATGTGCTCGCTGCAAGCCGCATGGAGGGGCCCGCGGCTAAGCTCGAAGCCCCCAAGGTGATTGTGCGCGGCGCGGGCGAGACGCTCGAGTTCACGGAGAACCGCGACTACACGGTGAAGAAGTCCGGAGCTGACTCCGCGTCGTTCGCGCTCACCGAAAGCGGACTGAAAGAACTCGCCCGGCTGCGCGCCGCTGACGCCGCGACGCAGGTCGATGTCTGGGTGCCGGTGCGCGCGAACGAGAAGGGGCCGTGGGGCGGCGGGCCTGTGCGCGATGTGATCCTCGGGGACTTGTCCGCCACCGTGCGGCTGACCACCGACGGAATGGACCACCACCGCGCACCCGTCACTGTCGAGCACCTCAATCACGTGAATGTGGTCAAGAACAAGGCCTGCTTCACCGCCGACGGCTCACCGACGACGACCCCGTCGGCGCCCTCGTCACCCTCCACATCGGTGTCGACGCCTGACTCCGAAGACGGCCCGACCTCGACAGTGACAACCACGGTGGCCGCCCCGGACGCGGCAACCCAGGGCGGCGCTGGCTCCGATACGGGTAACAGCTCCGGCGGGCAGAACGATTCCGGCTCAGCTGGTGGCGCACACAACGACCCCCGGGGCTTGGCCTCCACGGGTGCCGCCGTCATCGGCGTATCGCTCGTCGGCGCACTGTTCATCCTGCTCGGCCTGTTCATGCGGCGCCGCCGCGAAGGCGAGGGCGAAAAAGAGGACGAAGAAGAGGAACAGCTGAACGACGCACGCAGCTGAGACAACGACGGCACCTAAAGGGGCGGGACGCAGTGGGCAGACCCAAATCTGAGAGACGGAAGAAGACGAACAACATCGTCTCAATCATCATCCTCATTCTGGGCGCGCTGCTGCTGCTCTACCCGGTCGCATCGACGCTGTCCTACCAATACCGCACCGTCAAGCAGAACGAGGCCTACTCGGCCGATATCGACGCGCTCGACGCCGGCGCAAAAGCTGAGCAGCTCCGCAAAGCGCACGAATACAACGACCGCCTCCTCGCCTCGGGCCCCCACGCACGCGCGCCTATCGACGGCGACCCCGGCTTCGACGACTACATGAGCCAGTTGACCCTGCCGGAGCAGTACCACATCATGGCCCGCATCAGGGTGCCCGCGATCAACGTGGACCTGCCGGTGTACCACACCACCCAACCCAAGGTGCTTTACGACGGAGCCGGCCACATGTACGGCTCCACCCTCCCCGTTGGCGGGATGGGCACGAACGCGGTGATTTCTGCCCACACTGGCATGGTCAACGCCGCCATGTTCGACCAGCTGCCCCTGCTCAAAGAGGGCGATGACATCTTCATCGAGGTGATGGGGGAGACGCTGCGCTACAAAATGACATCGCGTGAAGTAGTCAAACCTGACCGCTATGATGCTGTCACGTATGAGCCGAACCTCGACCAAGTCACCCTCATTACTTGCACTCCCTACGGCCTGAACACCGACCGTCTTCTAGTCCACGCCGTGCGCGCACCTCTCGAACCGGGGCAGGAGATCCCTGAAGCCGGCATCGGCTGGTCGTGGTGGATGATCGTGGTGGTACTTGTCGTTTTCATTGTGCTCCTCCTGATTTGGTGGAAGCGCCGTCGCGACCGGAAGCGTCGCCGTGCACGCGAGGCTCGTCGAGGCGGCAAAATGACAGCCGGGGCCGACGAGGCCGCGCATGTTGAAAATATTTAAACATTTGCGCAGGTGACAGTGCGCAAATCGGACGTTCGAACAGCCGCTGCTGGAATCGTTGTTGAACTGGCAAGTTTGAGATGCTATTCGAACGCTAAGCGGTTTTTCCGCCATTTTCGCAGCGTATGGGGCGCAATAAAGATGGTGTGTTGCCTGTGTTGTTCTTGTGATTAGTGTGACTCTCGCCTATAGTGAGGTCTAACCCTGAAGTACGGGTTGAGACTTGTCGCTTGGCTGCACGGTCCATCACCTTGCTTTTGGGACTCTTTTCCTTTTCCTACTTCCCCAAGGAGAGAATCTATGAAGCGCTTCAACAAGACCGCGATTGCCATTGCGCTGTCCGGCGCCCTCGCACTGGGTGTCGCACCGGCCGCAGACGCTCAGGAGGCCCCGGGCGCACCGGCCGCCACCGTCAACCATGAGGGTGCTACCTGGTACCTGCACAGCAACGGCCAGTTCTACGTCAACGACGCAGCACTCGTCTTCACCCCGGCCGACCAGATCCAGGACGATAAGAAGATCGGCCTCGACGCTGTTAACGCCGAGGGTGAAGAGGCTGCCCCGGCTGCTGACGAGCAGGCACTGCCGCTGCCGGCTGAGATCACCATCGACGGCGCGACCTGGTACCTGCACAACGACAAGATCCACTACGTCAAGAATCGCGACGAGTGGAACACCCCGGTCGCCGAGATCGCTGAGGGTGACAAGATCGCCATCGGCGACATCGACGCTGCTGGCGAGGTCGAAGGCGACCAGACCCAGGGCGACGCGACCGAGGGCGACAACCCTCAGGGCGAGGGCTCCTCGAGCGACACTGAGCTGACCCCGGGCCAGATCGCCGGCATCGTTGCTGGCGTGCTGGCTGGCACCCTGGTCATCGGTGGCGTCGTGTACAAGCTGGTCATGGACAAGAACGGCAAGCCGGTCTACGTTCCGGAAGACAAGGCTGGCCAGGAGCCTTCCGCCGAGGACAAGGCTGCTTCCGACAAGATGATCTCCGAGAACGCTGACGAGATCAAGCGCCAGACCGCTACCGCCGAGAAGATGGGTGAAGAGGTTGTGAAGGTCGAGGGCGACGCTGCTGGCGCCGACTCCGAGCGTGGCGTCAACGCCGAGACCGGTAACAACACCATCGCGAAGGGCCTGGTTGGCCTGCTGATCGCATCCATCATGGGTGCTGCAATCTTCGCGTTCGGCCGTCGCCGCCTGGTCTAAGGTACTGACTAAAACTCCCCATCCGCTGCTGGCAACTGGCCGGCGGCAGGTGGGGAGTTTTGTCGTCTAAACCCAGTTTGCGTCGACCGAAGGCCAGTTACTTGGAATCAGACTCCGAACCGCTGCCGGCATCGGAGTCGGACTGGCCCTGCGGAGAAGACATGATCGCCTGGGACAGTTTCCGGAGCTGCTTGAGCTGCTTGGTGGTGGTGGCGTCGAGGGCGCGGTCTTCGGCCTCGCCGACGGCAGTGGCGAGCTGGGCCTGAGCCTTGGAACCCTTCTTGGTGGGGATGATGATCTGGCGGCGTCGGTCCTTGGCGTCGCGTTCGCGGGTGACCCAGCCGTGGGTTTCGAGAGAGTCGACGAGGCGCACCATGTCGGAAGCGTCGATAGCGAGGAGCTCAGAGAGCTGGGTTTGGCTCGCGGCGTGCTCGAGGGTGCAGGTGAGGACCCAGAATTCGCGCATGGTGGTGCCCAGCTTGGACAGGGCCTTTTCGACCTCGTCTTTGGTGGCGCGGCGGACGCGCTCGATCTGGAACGAGGGGGATTGGGTTAGCGCGGTGGGGTGTTCCAAGGATTCAGCCATGGGCATCAATGTATCAGCCGTGGGTGAATCCTATGGTTGGGTGTTAATGAAGGTTTGATGCCCCATGCGCAGTCTGCGGGGTGAGCTGGGGCAAAGCGGAATGATTGGGAGCGTCAACTACTCCGTCGGCAGTCCGGCATTCACCCACGCTTGGGTGCCGCCTTCAACATTGATGGCTTCAGTGCCGCGGACAGCCTCGAGGAACTGGGAAGCTTCTGCGGAGCGGCCGCCGGATTTGCAGATGACGTAGATGGGCTGCTCGTAATCGATCTCCTCGGAAAGAGCTGCGAAGTTGGACAGGGGAAGGTTCACAGCGTTCTTGGCGTGGACTTCGGAGAACTCGTCGGGCTCGCGGACGTCGATAAGCTGGGCGTTTTCGGGCACTTCGTTGACCTGTACTGACTTCATGGCGCCAGTCTAGATGAACTATTGTTTTTGCTATGGCTGGCGACGACGCACGCGGGTACACACCGCGGACAACACCGCAGGTGCCGCGTTCGACGCGCGACGCTTATCGACGTCCCCCCGCCCCGCGCCCCGCCGGCCCGCCGCGCCGGTTCAAACGGCAGCCGCCTTGGGTGTACAAAATGCGCCGCACGGTGGCCGTGCTGCTGTTGCTCGTGCTCGTCGTGGGGTTCATCCGCGCGTGCGTGCCCAGCGAACACGACCGCGAGATGAAGGCGTGGAAGGAGCAGGCGAACCAGGCGGTGGAGCAGCCCCTGGATGTCGGTGAGGCGGACATCCCGCCCTCGCGCCCAGTGGAGATGCGCATCCCGAGCCTCGACCTGACGGCCCCCTTCGAGGAGGGTGATTGCCGTTTCAAAGATGGCGCGATCGACCCCGACACGTTGAGCGAGGCCTGCGCGTTCACAGCAAAGGACAAGCCGTACGTCCTGCCCGGCACCACGAGCGAGGACATCGTGGTCATCGCCGGTCACGCGGCTGCGGGCGTACCGGCCGTCTTCGACAAGCTTTACGACGTCAAAGAACAGCGCCACACCGTCAAAACCGGCGACACCATGTACCTGAAAACCCAAGAATCAGGCGACCGCTGGCTCAAATACCAGGCCACCGACCTCCATGAGCCCGACAAGAAGGGCCTGTCCCAGTCCGCCGAGATCTGGGGCAACGTCCCCATGCCCGGCCGCCTTTTGACCATCTCCTGCATCCAGCCGGCCAACCCCTTCGAAGACGCCGTGCGCAACGCCGTCATCGGGTGGCAGCTGCAGGGGGTTGTGGACCAGGCGGAGTAGGGGCGAATCGCGTCGGAGCAACGCTGGATGCAGCGATTTGCCAAGTGTTAGTTCTGGCATGGCAGCGATCTTGGAGCACCCGCGCTGGAGACTGATATAAAATTCAGGCCCAACCAGGGGTAGTTTGGACACCCACTTAAAAATGTGTCGTAATTCACAATGGGGCCTATTGTGTGCGGTCGCCACTGCTTATTTCTCCGGGGGGGGGTAAATTCCCAGCTCGCATCTACAGCAAATACTCAGAATAGAAAGAAACTTGTGGGTTGGCGCTTTCAGTTCATAATGCTCGCGCTTTACTGAAATTTTTAAGTCCTTTTCAGGTTGCTTGCCATGGAATGCGAAGGTTCAATCAGGCTTATCCGCGGGATGCCGGGCCTTTTGATTTGGCAATTCGGCCCAGCGGTTCGAACAGTAAGCCCCTTTGAAAGGAACTTTCATGGCCAACGCCATCAAGAAGACCGTAGCCATTGCGCTCGCTGCGGGTCTCACGTTCGCCGGCTCCGCTGGCTTCGCTGCGCAGGATGCATTTGCTCAGCCCTCGAATGAGCAGACTCAAGGGCAGTACACCCTGACGATCCAGAAGCGTGACCTCAAAGACGGAACGCCGCAGGAAGCCACCGATGACAGCCTGTCGGGCAACGCGACTGGTGTCCCTGGCGAGAAGCCGGACATTGCAGCTGGTTTCAGGTTCAAGATCGAGAAGGTCACCCCGGCAGAGGGAGACAACAAGAACGATGCTTCGGAAGCGGTGAAGGACGACTCTTTCGAAGAGCGCGTAGCAGAAACCGATCCTAACGGCGAGATCAAGTTCGATAACCTGCCAGCTGGTGTCTACCGAGTAACCGAGATCGCCGTTCCTGAGGGGTCTGGGTTCGTAGCAGGTCCCGCTTTCCTTGTCTCTGTTCCGGTGACCAACCAGGATGGTACTGGCACGATCAACAATGTGCACGTGTACCCGAAGAACACCCGTGCCGGCATCGAAAAGACCGTCCAGGACAAGGACAAGCACGGCGGTCAGGATTACACCTATACCATCAAGTCCGACATCCCGAAGCCTGCGGTTGGGGAGTCTCTCGAGAGCTACCGCATTACCGATAACCTCGATGGCCGTCTTGCTCTGAAGGGCGTCGAAGTCAGGATCGGTACTGATTGGGATAGCGCTACTCAGGTCGAGTCCGGTAACTACTCGCTCACACCGAATGGTGGCCAGGCTGCCGCGACCGGTCAGCAGCCTCACGAAGTTCAAGTTAAATTCAACGAGGGTGGCCTCAAGCTGCTGGCAGGACAGGAAGCTGGTGCAAAGGTTCTGACGCGCATCACCGCCACCGCACCGGAGAACGTTGATGTCATTCCCAACACTTCCACTCTCTATTTCAACAACGGTTCCGGCACCGGTGAGGTCAAGCGTGATTCGGATGAGGTCAAGACCTACTGGGGCACCTTGAAGATCAACAAGAAGGCTCAAGGTGCGAATGGGGCGAATCTTGAAGGTGCAGAATTCCGTCTTGTGAAGTGCCAGGCTGGCGACGGTGGTTACACAGCAATCGGCGATGATCTCACGGTGAACGGTGACAGCAGCTGGACAACGGGCGCGGACGGTTCCGTATCCATCACTGGTATTCACGCCACGGATTTCGCCGACAACCAGGCTGATAACACCCTCCTGTGCGCACAGGAGACTAAGGCCCCTGCAGGGTTCCAGCTGGATGAGCGCCTGATTCCATTCATCCTGCGAAGCGGTGAAGGCACTCAAGCAGACCTGGATATGACTGCATTCGGCAACGATGTCACGGCGTCTGCAAACGGTTTGAACTACGAGTTCACCCTCGTCAACAAGCCGGGCGACCGCTTCCTGCCCAACACCGGTGGTATGGGTATCACCCTGCTGATCCTGGTTGGTCTGGGCATCATCGGCGGCGGTGTCTACGCTGCTCGCCGCAACTCCGCTTAATTCAAATAGCGCTAGCCACACTGCAGATCAGCAGCGGCATGGGCCGGAGCCGATCTGCTGTAAGGGGCTATGAAGGCGTACCCGCGCGGGGAGGCGTCGATAAGCAGTCTTGCGTTGAAGTTGCGCTGCGCACTTCGAAGAAACAAAGTATCCCCGCCATTTTTTGAGAGAGGAGCACGATGACCGTAGCAACGGAGACCAACGGGACGCGGCAGATGCCGCAGAAGTCCCTGGTGCAGCGTGTTCTGTTGCCGGTACTCCTCATTCTTGTCGGGCTGGGTGTGGTGCTGTACCCGGTCGTAGCCACGCAATGGAACAACCACGTCCAGCAGCAAATCACCGAGAAATACGAAGAACAGTTCCGCAACGCGCAAGGGGAGCCGCAGGTCGCGCAGCAGGTCCAGGAAGCGCGCGAATACAACGCGTCGCAAACCGACGGGCCGATCCTGGACCCCTGGCTCGCGCGCATCAGCGAGGACAATGTCGAATACCAGGAGTACCTGAAGCAGCTCGACGGTGCGCCCGCAATGTCACAGGTGGTCATCCCCTCGATTGAGGTGAAGTTGCCCGTCTATCACGGAACAGCCACGGAGACTCTCCAAAAGGGACTGGGCCACCTGTTCGGCACTGCGCTACCGGTCGGTGGCGAAGGCACGCACGCAGTGATCACGGGTCACACGGGGCTGACTAACGCCACAATGTTCGACAACCTCAGCGACATCCAGGTCGACGACGGAATTTACGTCTCCACCTTCGGCGAGCGCATGAAGTATGAGGTCCGCGACATCGAAGTGGTGCTTCCCGACCAGACTGAAAGTCTGGCCGCTCAGGAGGGGAAGGACCTCCTCACCTTGATTACGTGTACGCCGTACGGGATTAACACCCACCGCCTTCTGGTCCACGCTGAGCGCGTGCCAATGGACCCGGATGAAGGAGGCGTTCTCGACGAATCGACCTCCACGATCCAGTGGTGGATGTGGTTGCTCGGAGGACTATCCCTGCTGATCCTCCTGGCACTCATCTGGTGGGTCATGCGCGAACGAAAGAAAGCACAAAAGAACAGTGCCGACGCGGCGGACGATGCGGCAGATGCAGCAGAAGAGGAGCACGCAGAAAATGCGTAAGAATCATAAATTCGCAGCACTAGTTGCCGCATCGTTGATGATTGGCACCAGCTTCACTGCTGGTCTCGCAGACGCGAAAGTGATCAGTGGTAACGATGGGGGACTGATTGCGGAGGCCGTCGATACGCAGCGCCTCATGACTCTCACCGTGCGCAAGGTAGCGAAGAACCCATACGACGATGTGCCCGCTGGCGAGAAACCCGCAGCGATTTCTGGTGCGGTCTTCACTCTGTCGCGCGTCAACGGAGTCGATGTTCTCACTCGCGCCGGCCGTGCCGAAGCCAAGGAATTCACCTTGGAGCAGGCGCGCGAAAACGGTGTCACTGAAGTGGCGAAGCGGACTACGAATGACAAAGGCGTCGCTGAGTTCACTGAGCTGAAGCCGGGCCTGTACCTCCTTGAGGAATCTGCTCCGGACGGCGACTACGACTACCACCTGTCCAGCCCGAAATTGGTCATCTTGCCGCTCGGAAATGTGACAGGCGAGGAATTCGATTACGAAAACGTCATTGTGACCAAGCCGGACAACCAAGTTCCGCCGCCGGACACGCCGCCGACGACATCGACCACGACAACCACCACCACTACGACGTCGAACACCCCTCCGCCGCCGGGTGATAGCCCGACTCCGGAGACCACCCCGGTGCCGCCGGAGACCACACCGAACACTCCTCCGGGGGACACCCCGACGGATGGTGGCTCCCGCCCACCGTTGGCATCCACCGGTGCCAATGTTTTGTGGGCTCTCGGATTCGGTGGACTTTTGATCATCGCCGGATTCTTCCTGGCACGACGCAACAACGACAAGCAGACGCAGTAAACGGAACGGATAGAGAAAGAGAAGACGATGCGAAACTTTTTCAAGCCGACGACACGGGGCGCTAACGCACGCTCCCGCCGGCCGCTGCGTGGCGTCGCCGCCGCTGTTGCGTCCGTTGCCCTTGTCGCAGGTCTCGGATCGTACCCCGGTGAAGTGTCCGCTCAGGAATCCTTGCCGGTGTCCCCTCAGGAATCAACGGTAGCGACCACCGCGCTAACGACCACCGCGCCAGCGACTACCACGGTTCCCTCTACGTCCGCGGCGATTCCAACGACCCAGGCTCCCACGAGCTCGCCAGTCTCGGTCAAGCGCTCCGGCGATATTGATCGCATCGTTGTCGATGACCAGGACGGCGTTGAGTGGGGATACGGCTCGAAGGCTTCCGGCGAGGATATTTTCGCGATCAAACGAACCGGCGAGGGATCCATCGAGGAGATCGTCAAAGTCGTTATTGATGGAAATATGATCGAGCCGGAATATTATGGGTTCGTCAATAATCCCGAGGGGGGCTACCTAGCGTTCGATCTCGAGGCTCTCACCGAGATCCCCCCGCGAAATGTCGTCTTCGAGGTTCGCACCACCGGGACCGCCGACTACCGGATCGCCGAGAATTTCGAGGTGCCCAGTGCCAGGGACTTGTCGGAATCTGGCTACGGGCGTAACCCGAACGCGAACGCCACCGTCAACCCCGAGGGGGTCGGACAGGCTCGCGTTGCGGTGCCGGGGTACGACGATATCGAACTCGGAGTTTCGGGTCTGCAAACTACATTCGTCAACGGAAATCCAGAGCTTAAATTTCAGGTCAATCGGACCAGCCTTCTTGACCGCTATTTTCGGCTCACGCGCTTCGTGGTAAAGAAGGACCGGAACGATTCCAATACGAAATCGATCGCAGGACCTGTTCGAGTCCGTGTGATTCGAAACGGGAGGACGGTGCAAGACCGTGTGCTCGACCGATTGGACGAGGTCAACTGGGGTTCTAACGCGCGCAACCAATCCTACAACAAGGAATTCAAAGTCGTGCCGAACGTCAAGGATTTTCGCATCGAACACGGTGACACGATCATCCTGAATCCGCAAGGGCCACCAAACGGTAATTACCAAGTGCAGGTGTGGGGCGAGAGACGGTCCGCGTGTCCGAGCGAAAGTGCGGTAGTGGCGCCACTTGGCCCGCGGGAGGTGACCCCGGCTGAAATAGCAAGTGGTACTCGTAAGTTCGTTTCCACGTCAGAAGATGCCTCTGGGGGCACCTCGAACCGAAACGCAATGATCCGTACAGTTTTGAACCTTCAGAATCAGGGTAACGCGAACTTCCAGCGCCTCGGCACAAGTAACTGGATTCACAACGGGCTTGCATACAACCCAGACGATAACTGGCTCTACGCAGTCAGCCAGTATCGCGGAGATCAGCCGGACTGCTACCCGGCTGCGCATCTTTTGCAAGTCGATCCGACTACCGGATCTGTTCGCAATCTCGGTCCTTTGACCGGAGTCACGCTTCCAATGGAGAGCGCAACTTCAAACAATGACCATGAGTTGATCAACTCTGGCGTCATTCACAACGGCACGCTGTTCGTGTCTAACTCAGCTACATCCGGTACCCGACAGATGTACAAGATCCCACTCCCTGGAACGCAGGGTTTTCAAGCAGGTTTGCCTCGGATCGAGAAGATGACCCGCAACGGAAGCCCAGTGTGGGCTCGTGCCGAGGACTACGCACAGGTTCGCGAGGATCCAAAGTATGCATGGGGGTTGGTCAGTAAGTACGCGTTCGACCCGGGATGGAATTTGGACGGGGCGAACACCCTCGTTATCCAGAGAATAAATCTGGAAACGGGGGAAACTGACCACTACAGCATCACAGGTGACAAAGCTAAAGCACCTAACGGTGAGGTTCTGACGCAGCAGACCACTTGGGGTAAAGCTTGGACGTACGGTAACGGAAACCTTGGTTTTGGTGTCGGCGGTCAAGCGAATGCTGGTTTTTCGACTGTTCAGATCCAGGTCGATAATCCTTCCAGTGACACGCCCTCGATTCACGTTGTGCAGCTTCTGCCAAAGGCGCCATTCTCCTACAACACTGACGCCGCTAGTGATGGTCTCAGGAACCCGCCGCCAGCTAGTGATTTGAAGATCGTGAAGAAGACGATCACCCCCGATGATCCGGATTGGGCGCAGTTGAGCCAGCTCCCCGATTTTAACGAGTACTCCACTTACTGGAAAGTCGTTGTCGAGAACGGCGATTCTTTCAACTCGGGTAGCACGCTAATGGAATATCTGCCTTCCATTTATGACCCGGACAATGGCGGTTTCCAGTTGGTGGGCACATCGGCTTCTGAAGGACAGAGCCAAGATATCCACAACCCTCGTTCCTATAAAAAGGTGGACGGAGGCTCCGTTTTCCAGATCGGTTTGCCGGTCATGAAGCCCAACTCCACCCTGAGTATGTACTGGCGTGCGAAAGCGTTCACGCCCGATGCGTTCGCTCCGAATAGGGAATTCGCCCGTCAAGGGTGTGCCCCGAACAGCGTTGAACTGATCAACAATGACGAAGAAATCAATCCCGACGACAACAAGTCGACCTCCAGCTGTCCTGGTGAAATCCCCAAGTTCGACTTCAATATCAAGAAAGTCGATGCCTCCGGCGGGGTGAATCCGCTTTCAGGTGCGGAGTTTGTCATCCTGAACGCTGAGTCGGATGCGGGAGGCGTTGCGCCAGCAGATGAAAGAGACCTCGACCGGAGCACCTGGCCGAACAATAAAAAGGTGATTCGTCTCACCGAGGGCACCGGAGACGTGAAAGGTTTTTACACTCCGGAACAGCAACTTCGACCGGATACTCCCTACCGGCTTTATGAGGCTAGGTCTCCACTCGACTCGGAAGGTCGCCGCTACAGTCTCCTAACGAAACCCGTAGTGTTTCGCGTCAGGGCAGAGCGAGACAAGCAGCCGTCGATCGAGTTTTACGATGAGCAGCGAAAGACTTGGAGCACTGCGCGCCCGACCGAAGTGACCGGTATCTCGGTTCAAGAGAACACGATCGTCATGGACGTGGCCAACGTGCGCCAAGGCAAACTGCCGAAGACCGGCGGAATCGGTGTCGGGGTGACCACGGTGCTGGGTCTGCTCATCGCGGCGGCCGGTGGTCTGCTGGCTAACAAGCGTCGCCGGGCGTAGGTTCCCGATCTTTTCGACCGGGCTTGCATGGGTTTCCATGCGGGCCCGGTTTTCTGTTTGTTGTGGCATCGGGCGTGTAGCTACAACTGGGGGTGGATACACCAACGCCCCGCGGCACCGGTGGTTGGGGTGCGGCGGGGCGTTCGTCGATAAGCGGGGCGCTTTAGTTCTGGGTCTTGGCGTCCTTGGTCTCTTCGAGGTTCTCGCGGGAGTTCTGCTCGCCCTGAGTCTTGAAGTTCTTCAGGGAGTCCTCGAGGATCTTCTCGGCCTCGGCCTTGTTGCCCCAGCCGGAACCGGAGACTTCCTTGTTGGGCTCGAGGTCCTTGTAGTGGACGAAGAAGTGCTCGATCTCGTCCTTGACGAAGTCGGAGACGTCGTCGATGTCCTGGTAGGACTCGTAGCGCACGTCGTCGATGACGCAGAGGAGCTTGTCGTCGCCGCCGGCCTCGTCGGTCATCTTGAACACACCGATCGGGCGGGCAATGACAGTGACGCCCGGGAAGACCGGCTCCGGGGTGATCACGAGTGCGTCCAGCGGGTCGCCGTCGTCAGCGAGCGTGTTGTCGATGAAGCCGTAATCCGCCGGGTACGCCATCGGGGTGAACAGGTAACGGTCCAGGAAGACGCGGCCGGACTCGTGGTCGACCTCGTACTTGTTGCGGGAACCCTTCGGGATCTCAATGATGACCTCAATAGCCATGTGGCGCTCCTTTTCTGTAGCGGTGTCAGTCTGGGGACCATCGTAGCCTGCGGGCTGGGTGGGGCGTGCGGAGTAGCGGTGTTGGGGCGGGCCAAGCAGATTCCGCAAGCTGCCTTCCGGAGAGACGTAGTAGTCGGGAGCACTAGCTCGGGTGTGTCTTGCATGCGGGCTCGCCTGTTCGCCTGATTGTGGTGTTTCTCCATAATACGATTAATGATCGATCATCAATCCTGATGTACGCTGGTAGGCGTGGGCTTTTTGGAAATAGTCAACGATGGTCTCTCAAGTGCGTTCGCCCCAATTCGTTTAGAGGATCTGAGCGGGGGCCTAGAGGGCGGTATTGGCGACGGTAGGGCTGTCCTGGTTCTTAATGAGTCTGCGGGAGGCGAGCGGATCGTCGTTCCGGCCAGGATTTTTGAGGCCACGCTGACGAGAAGAGAGGCCGAACGCATCGCTCGGGAGGGGACTCTCGTGATAGCGGAGCAGATACCTCCAGGTGCGGCAGATGCCCTCAGGCGCAGCGGTACGATGTTCGTGGATCAGCGGGGAAACTGCTACTACCGGGACGGACAGCGCCTTATTGATATCAGGGGGCGGACCGGCGGCCCAACGCGCAAGAAAAAGAGGGGGCAGCAGTCACATGCACTTAACCTTTTCACTCCGAAACGGTCCCAAGTTGCTGCCGTGATCTTGTCCTATCCGAGGGTGCTTGAGCTTCCAGTAGGGGATATCGCCAAAACCGCTGGGGTGTCGTTCGGCACGGTGGTGAACACGCTGAAGATGTTCGTGGAAACTGGGTACCTTACGCGGCGTGGCAACACCTATGCCATAGCGCGAGATCGTTTCACTACTTTCTTGGACGCATGGGCAGATGCGTTCCCGACAGGTTTGGCTGCTCACCTTGAGGTGTTTCGTGGAAGCGGAGACGTAGCTCGGCTGGAAGGGGATCTCGACGACGCTTGGGTCAGTGGGGAAGCTGCGGTCCCAGAAAAAATAAAAGGCGGAGACTTCGTCCACCTGTACATTAAGGATTCTCAAAAGCTGTCAGGCTACCTGCGCAGAGGGAAGCTTCGGTTCTCCAGCTCCGGGGAGATTGTCATGAGGTCGGCGTTTTGGGATCTCGGCCTAGTGTTGCCGGGAGGTGTGGATTCTCCCCGAATTAATACGGTGGTCGGGTCATTGCCACGGGTTCCACTTGCTTTGCTCTACGCAGATCTTCGCACTGCTGGGGACCCCCGTTTGAGCGAGATCTCTGAAACGATTTCTGGGGAGTTAAAGGAACAAGCCTGGAATGCCTGAGATGAAAGATGAAGATCTCTGCTTATTGTTTGAAATCATCGAACGGTACGTTGACCTCGACTCGGTAATGCTCGTGGGTGCACGAGCACGAGACATACACCAACTGAAATACCGTAACGTGCCCCCGGTGCGCACGACCAATGATGTTGACCTAGCTCTCGCGGTTTCCGGGTGGGAGCCGTTGCGGGCGATGCGTGAAACCTACCCTTCCCCTATCGATGAGTGGCAGAAACTCCAGATTGGAACTCTTCCGGTCGACGTAGTTCCGTTTGGCGGGCTGGAGAATCCGCCGGGGAAAGTGCCAGCCGGTGATGGCTTTCTGATGAATGTGGCGGGACTCGAAGAAGCATTTGAGTCGTGCGAGATTCACACTCTCTCAAACGGAGCCAGGATCAAGATTCCTTCTGTTCCGGGTTTTGCAGCTTTGAAGCTTCATGCGTGGCTAGACCGTCACCCAGAAGGGAAATACAAAGATGCCAAAGATCTGGCGTTAATTCTCGCCTGGTACGAAGGCGATTTGGAGACGCTTTTCGACGAGTTCGATAAAGTGTACGACGACGATATTGTCGGAGAACCGGACCAGATGGCGGCGAAGGTGCTCGGATCTCACGTTGCGGAGCTTCTCGGGTCAAACGGCACGGAGATACTCGTCGACAGATTTCGCGAGGAGACAGAGGCCGATTTGCGGAAATTGGCGGACAATCTTTGGGTTGATGGAGAGTCGGTACATCCTTTTGAAAGGCGTGAGCTCCAGGTGCATGATCTTGTCTCCGGATTGGTTGGTCCCCGGTAGTCGAGGGGAGAAAGTCAGTGACCTGGCACGATCAGAAACAATGATTGATCATTATTCCTGATTGCCGATTGTGAATCGTTGGCGAAGGTGTCTTGAATCGCCCAAGGTACCCTTAATCCTGATGAGTGAAAGAGTGTGGCCGTGGGCCGTGGGCGCCGTGGCGGTAGTGGCTGTCGCGGGTGCTGCGGGCACTGGCGTGATGGTGCAAAAAGAGCTGGGTGAGCTGAACCATGCGCCGGCGTACGCGATGGAGGAGCCGGAGCCGCTGGCGGTGGAGCCGGCGTCGGCGGAACCGATCGACGAAGCGAAGCTGAAAGAAGCGCTGGGGGCGCAGGCGGCGAATCCGGCGTTCGGGAAGTTGCACGTGCGGGTGAGCAACGGCACGACGGGGGCGACGGTCTTCGAGCAGGCGGCGGGGGATCCGTTGCAGCCGGCGAGTTCGACGAAGTTGCTCACCGCGGCGGCCGCGCTGTACACGCTCGAGCCGGACGCGACGCTGAAAACCGAGGTCGTGCGAAAAGGTGATGCGGTGACCATCAAGGCCGCGGGAGACGTGTGGCTGACGCCGTCGCTTATCGACGACATCGCCGCCCAAGTCGGCGATGCCTCCGCCGTGCACATCGACACGTCGGTGTGGCCTGAAGAGACCCAGATGCCGGGCTGGGATCCGCTGGATATTGACGGCGGGTTCATCGCCCCCATGGAACCCGCGATGATCAACGGCGCGCGTCTCGGAGGTGAGCCCAGCGGCGATGTGCCGCGTTCGCACACCCCGGCGTTGGATGTGGCACAGGCGCTCGCAGACAAGGTCGGTGCGCAGACCGTCGGTTTCGGGCCCGCGCCGGAGGATGGCGAGGTCGTGGCCAGCGTCGAGTCGCCACCGCTGACCGAGCGTATGCGCGAGATGGTCAAGGAATCGGACAATGTCATGGCGGAAGCCATCGGCCGGGAGGTGGCGCGCAAACGTGGCGGCACATCGCCGCAGGCCACGCTGGATACGCTCACCGAGCACGGCTTCGATATCAGCGGAGTGACATTGGCGGACAGCAGCGGGCTGTCGCGCTTCGATCTCATCCCGCCGCGCCTTCTCGACGACATCATGCTCCGCGCCACCTCCACCGACGAGCTTCGCGACCTGCTGCCGACGCTGGCGATCGCGGGCGGCGACGGCACGCTTTATGACCGCTACGGTGATCTGCCCGGCAAAGCTTGGGTGCGTGCGAAGACGGGCACGCTGACGGGCACGTCGGCGCTCGTCGGCACGGTCACGTCCGAGGTTGGCAACGTCTACACCTTCGCCATGATCAGCAACGACAGCGACATCCTCACCGCGCGCCGCCTCATGGACGAATTCACGTCTACGCTCCGCCAGTACTAACACCCATGTCGCACGCACCGTTCTGGCCGCGCCAGTCACCGCATTTTCTCGCTTGTCGACGCGCCGTCCGCCCCTTCACTTCCCCCGCCCTCATCGGGCTCTCCGGTGGCCCCGACTCGCTCGCCCTCGTCGCCGCAGCCGCCGCCGAGGCCAAAGACGTCCGCGCTCTCGTGGTCGACCACGGTCTGCAGCCGGGCTCAGCTGATGTGGCCGCCCGTGCCGCCGCTCAGGCTGCTGAGCTGGGCGTTCCTGCCGATATCGTCCGCGTGTCCGTTGATGCCGCGCCGGGCGAGAGCGTCGAAGCCGCCGCGCGCACTGCCCGCTACGCCGCGCTTTCAGTCGCCGCCAGCGATGACAGCCGCGATATCTGGGTCGCCCACACCCTCGACGACCAGGCCGAAACACTCCTGCTCGGTGCCTTGCGCGGCAACCCCGCCGGCATGGCGCCGATCTCTGCCTTAGACACCGGCCCGCGGTTGGTCCGGCCGTTTCTGTCCGTTCGCCGCGCGGATACCGTCGGCGCATGCGAGGAGCTCGGCTTGGACCCCTGGCACGACCCGATGAACGATGATCCCGCCTACCGCCGCGTCGCCGTGCGCACGTCAGTCATTTCGGAGCTGAGTGATCTCATCGGTGGTGATGCCGTGCCCGCGCTCGCCCGCGCCGCTGAGCGCGTTGCCGCGGATCAGGCTCTCCTTGAGTCGTTGACTGACCTGAGCCCGACCAACGAGTGCGCCGTTTTGGCCGCCAATCCCGCGCCTGTCCGCCAGCGCCGGATTCTCGCGTGGCTGCGCGAGCACGGGCAGCAAACCATCGGCGGTGCGCAGCTGGCGGATATAGAGCGCCTCTGCACCGACTGGCACGGTCAAGGCTCGGTGACGATTGGCGGTGGCCACAGCGTTGCCCGCATCGACGGTAGGCTCACGCTGACCTAGAGCAGGGGCGCGGAGCAGGTACTTTTCTGGATCGATTTCGGGCGATCATTCGTGAACGTCGAGGCTTAAACCGTACTGAAAATGGTACGGTTTAAGTATGTGGAGAGATGGTTCTGGTACATACCGCGAAGCGCTGCGTTACGCAGCCGGGGAGAATCACGGTTACCTCACACCGGAACTGGCTAAGCACTATGGAGTGCCGAAAGTCGAATTAAGGAAGCTTGCAAGCCGGGGGGCCTTCGTGAAAATCGCGCGTGGCGTCTATAGGGACCCGTTTTTCCCGGCGGGAGAGCATGATCAGCTCAGGGAGCTGTTGCTCATGGTTGGGGAGGGGGCGTACTTGGCGGGAGACTCCGTGTTGGCCCTGCTTGAGTTGGCTGACGTGAATCCGCAGAAAGTCACTATTGCTTCCCCTCGCCGTCACCAGCGTGAGTTTCCAGCTGTGCTGGACGTGATTAAAGCCCAGCCTGGCGACGAGCCGCGCTTGTACCACGGCTTGCCCTGTCAGTCGGTGGCCCAGGCGATCAGACTTTCCGCGCCCGGATTAATGCGCGAGCGCGTTGAAGAAGCAATCTTTGATGCCCGGGACAACGGTTATCTTCTACGTAGAGAACATAACGCGCTTCTTGAGGAATTTGCTCATGTCTAAAGGTGTGAAGAAGTACGAGAACCCGCCTAGCAACAAAGCATCGCTAGAACAACGGGTGCGAAATCTAAACCGTACGGATGAAAAAGCTTCAGCACGTCAATCTTTCTTCATCGCCATGACTGTGGTTGCGCAAATGCTTCCTCCGGGTGTTGTGAAAGGCGGCGGTGGGATGATCTTTCGCTATGGGCCCGGCGTGCGAACAACAAAGGATCTCGACGCAGCCAGACAGAACTCTGAGGAAAGTTACCTCGAAGAGTTTGAGGAGAGGTTAGCTGCTGGGTGGTCCGGATTCACGGGCGTGCTAAAGGAAAAGAAGTCGCCTCAGCCGAAGGATGTACCCGAGCAATACGTGGCAAAAAGACTGAAAGTCAGCTTGTCTTACAAAGGCGAGCTTTGGCGCTCAGTGCAGATTGATCTAGCGCACAATGAAATCGGCATTGCGGACGAGTATGTGGAGGAATTGTCTGCAGATCTTGCGGATTATGTGACAGCTGTTGGGCTGCCGACTCCGCGGCCGATTCCCCTTGTCGTTGTCGAGTATCAGATCGCGCAGAAAATACACGCTCTGACTTTGCCTGGAGCAGACAGGAGTCACGATCTCATCGATCTTCAATTGCTCATGGCGGAGGACTGCGCAAATCTAGGCTGGGTCAACGAGCTGTGCCGCCGGATCTTTGCTTTCCGGAATGCCCATTCGTGGCCCCCGGTTCTTGTGGCTGGCGAAAATTGGGCAGAAAAGTACGACAAAGCAAAGAATGAATTGGACGAGGCTGCGGGAGTGCGCGATTTCGAAGAGGCGCTCGTGTGGGGGCGGGAGCTGATCGAAAGGATCGATAGAGCCCGCATTGCGACTGAGGGGTAACGACGAGGCAATAGTTCTAGTCGAAACAACACAAAACAGGGCATCATACTCACGCTTGCACGGGAAAAAGGAGCGCGGGGGTGCCGCGCTCCTTCAGGTGCTGGAAGTTCTAGATCAGGCCCAGCTGACGTGCGATGCTCGCCACCACGCCGAGCAGGCTCAGAATGCCGAAGACGATTCCGATGATATTGTTGATGTCCTCGCTGGAGCCACCGAGTCCAGTGCTGATACCTGCCGAATCGCTCGGAGCCTTCTTCACCGGTCCCGGGGTGCCCTGCTTCAAGCCGGTCGGGTTTTCACCCGGTTTGGCGGGGCGGTAGAGCCATGCACGCTGCATGCCCGTGGCCATGGGTGCGCTGTTGCCCGGGGTCTCGCTCGTGGCCGCAGCCGTGTAGGTGCCCCACTTTGTGCCGGGGATGAAGACCTCGCCGAAGCCGTAGTACTTGTTCTTCGGGTTGATCATCATGTGAAGGTGGCCGTTGCCGGATGCGTATGCTCCGCGGTTGCTATTCAATTTAGCTAGTTCGCCGTGGCCCCAGCCCTGCATGATGGAATGCTCCAGGGAGGCTCCTCCTCCCAAGGACTCCGCCCAGGTTTGTTGGCCGTCCACCTTTGCGCCCCAGAGATCCGATCCGTCCGGGCGCTGGTGGCTCAAATCCGCGTACTGCTCGCCGGCGCGCTGGATGGCGATGCGGGTCAGGCCGTCGTCGATGGCGACGGCGTTGACGTACGCCTCTTTAGTCTTAAGGCCGTGCTGACGTGCGACTTCCTGCAGGCGTGTGGAGCCGGGCTGCGAAGAGTCGTTGAAGTACGGGTTGAGGTCCCACATCTCGCCGCGCAGCTTCTTCAGAGCCGGCAGACCCGTTTCGCGGGCGGCACCGTAGTCGAAGGTGGCGTCGACGGCGACGGAGTTCGCAACCGTGGTGTTCAGCTCGACCCCGGTGAGTGGTGCCGGGTCGGCGCTGGCGACAGCGGGGGAGAGGGAGAGCGCGAGCGAGGTCGCGACGGCGGCCGTGAGGAAGCGGTGACGCATGGGGCTTCTTTCTATCGAAGGGTGGAGGGAGAGGAACTTCCACACATATAAACTCTCGACCATTCAGGTTTGTTACAGCTTATGCCAAGGCACCTTTAATTCGGGGGTAGGGGAAATTTTGAGAAGGCTCGGAACCTTTTCACGTGTAGAGAAGTCTAAGTAGTAGGAACAATAAGTGACTTCGGTAGCATTCGAGGTATGAAAATTAGTATCAGCGTCGAGGAGAAAGACCTGGACTTTCTCGACAAGTACGCGAGCGACCACAGTCTGGGGACGAGGTCGGCAGCCGTGCGAAAGGCTATTGATGCGCTGCGCAAAGAAGAGCTTGCGTGGCAATACGGGCAGGCCTTCTCTGAATGGGAAGGCAGCTCGGAAAAGGAATTCTGGGAACGGTTTAGCGGCGACGGGATTGATGGCGATGAGGCGTGGTGAAATTCGGCTTGTCGAGCTAGATCCGGTGGTTGGGGCCGAGGCGAAAAAACGGCGACCAGCAGTCATTGTCAGTAACGATCAAGCCGTTCGCCAAGTAGCTGTATTGAACAGCGGCGTGGTGGCAGTTGTGCCGCTCACCAGCAACACGGAAAAGGTCTATCTTTTTCAAACTCTGTTGCCGAAGGATCGAACTGGCTTAAAGAAGGATTCCAAAGCTCAGTCGGAGCAGATTCGTGCCGTCGATGTGAGCCGGATTGGGCCGCACCTGGGCATCGTCCCGCCGGATCTTTTGAGAGAGATCGACGAAACGCTTCGACTGCACCTTGGATTGGGGTGAGGAATGAGGGGGCGGGGGAGTCGTCGATAAGCGATCTTCTGGCAAGATGGCGGTATGGCTGAAGGAACGAGGCTGAGCGAAAGCAAAGATTTCGATGTCCCCGCG
>ERZ1031273.134-NODE-134-length-38457-cov-8.246289_pt1 | contig 38457 bp, 36 predicted proteins | sample MGYA00516575_ERZ1031273 | MGnify/ENA primary metagenome ERZ1031273 (study PRJEB33718, sample SAMN03159816) | human skin metagenome | collected 2014-02-25 | study: EMG produced TPA metagenomics assembly of the PRJNA266117 data set (Human skin bacterial metagenome... | reverse complement strand
AACCCGTGTTGCCGCCGTGAAAGGGCGGAGTCCTAGGCCTCTAGACGATGGGGGCACACGCTGTTAGACAGCTCGCCTATCGTAAGCCTCCCCTCGGCTTACCTCCAAATGAGCTGGTTATCCGGCCGAAAGCGAGGCGCTCAAGACGGAGACAACCATCGCGAAGATCATCGTGTTGAAGGTGAAAGCAAAGGCAGTGTTCACCCGCAGCTTTCGCCATGCGAGCCGGTTGGTGGGAGTGGCAGGCAGGGTGGCACCCATGACGGACGTCATGAGGGCGAGGGTGAGGTAGTCCTCGAAAAGCGGGGAATCTGTGTGCTCGAACCGAAACAGCGGAGCGCGGGCTGCGTAGTCCAACTCGAGGTACTCCGTAGCGTAGGCAAGCACCATGAAAGCCCAGGATTCGACCACTGCCACTCCAGCGAGAGCGAGCCACCGCCAGTCTTCGCGGAAATAGTCGATGCGGCTGAGAACAATGGCCACGCTGACGGCAGCGAACGCACCGATACTGGCGAGGTTCGCTGCTCCTTTAATGCCGAGCCAGCGCACCCAGCGCCGTTGCCGCAACTGATGTTCCGCGGCGGCGTAGGCGGCCAGCTCGTCTGGCTGCCGCTTGGACAGTTGCCGCGCTGTCCACCAACAGAAAATGAGCACGTAGAGCACCCAGTACACGAGGTAGAAGACGATCAGCAAGATGCCTTGTCCTTCGGCGATAACATCGCGCAGGAAAAGGAAAATCGTCAGCAACGCGAGTATCGCGGCGCTGACCGTGGATACTCCGTACCGGGTGACTTCAGAACGCATCGCGGAAAGTTACCGGGCGACGGGAACCATTCGGGCGCGGTCGTCGCGCGAGTTGACCACTGTCTTGCCAAACGGGAAGCACGTGACCGGGATCAGCTTGAGGTTGGCCCACGCGAGCGGCAGACCGATGATGGTGATGGCCTGCGCGACCGCGGTGACGACGTGCCCGAGAGCAAGCCACAGGCCGGCGACGACGAACCAGATGACGTTGCCGAGCACGCTCAGTCCCCCGCTGCTGGAGGTCTCGACGACTTCACGTCCGAACGGCCAGAGAACAAAGCCGGCGATGCGGAACGCGGCGACGCCGAACGGAATGGTCACGATGAGCAGGCACGCCACGATGCCAGCCAGCACGTACCCCAGGAAGAGCCAGATCCCGGCGGTGATAAGCCAGATGATGTTGAGAATCAGTCGAATAAGTCCCATGCCGAAAGCATAGATGAGGGTGTTACAGGTCGTGCTTCGCGGAAATCACGTTGAGCATGATTTGTTGCGGCACGACACGCGCCAGAGCGAAAGCGACGGGCGCCATGGACCCGACGGCGTAGTGCGGTTTGGGGCGCGTAGCTCGGATTGGCCGGAGGATTTCACGGGCTACCCGTTCGGCGCTGATGCCGGATGCTTCGTTTCGGTTCAATTTCGCCAGCATCCGCGCGAATTCTGCGGCGTACGGGCCAGCTTCATCGACGTAGGTGGTGCGTCGGGCGGAGAGTCCGGTGGAGATGGCGCCGGGCTCGAGCGTCGAAAAGCCAATGCCGAAAGGGGCGGTCTCGCGGCGGGCGGAGGTGGCGAAGCCTTTGACGGCAGCTTTCGATGCGACATACGAGGAGCGGAATCCGAGCGGGAAGCTGCCCAGCATGGAGCCGACCATCACGACGCGCCCGCGCCCAGCTGTGCGCATGGCGGGCAGGAGGCGTTGGGTGAGGTCCACATGCCCGATCACGTTGACCTGGAAGAGCCGTTCGAGCGCGTCGCGAGGCAATTCCTCGAAGGGGCCCGACTGCGATTCGCCCGCATCATTCACCAGCACAGCAGGGGTGCCCATCGCGAGAATCTCGGCCGCGCACGCCTCGATCGACGCCGGGTCGCCAAGGTCCAGGCCGACGTATGTCACGCCAGGCAATCGCTTATCGACGCCCCCTGGTTTCCTCGTCGTCCCCACCACCCGGAACCCCTCGCTTACGAGTAACCGAGCTGTAGCCTCTCCAATGCCCGAGGTAGCGCCAGTGACCACGGCGAGGTCGTCGGCACCGACCTCCGGAAGCTGCGGAGTGATAAAGAAACGTGTGATCCCCATGCCTGAATCTTAGGCGAGCAAAGCTAAGCTCACTGCCATAACGGCCATTCCGCCGATGACGCCATACACGGCGCTGTGGTGGCGACCCGTCGCAATCGCGGTGGGCAAAAGATTGTCCAGGCTGACGAACACCATGATCCCGGCGATGGCTGCGAAGGTGACACCGAGCGCTGCAGGACCGAGGAAGGGCTGCAAGAACAGGTACCCGATGATGGCGCCGAGTGGCTCAGCCAGACCGGATAAGGCGGCCCACCCAGCGGCGCGCCATTTCTTGCCGGTCGCTTCGCGCAGTGGCACAGCCACGGCGATGCCCTCCGGGACGTTGTGGATCGCGATCGCGACGGCCAGTGGCAGCGCGAGCGCCATGTCCTGCAACGCCACGAAGAAGGTGGCGAAGCCTTCGGGGAAATTGTGGATCGCGATCGCCATGGCAGTCATGACGCCGACTTTCCGCATACGCGCACTACCGGCGACGGGACTGGGCTCTTCGTGGGGGTTGATCTCGTCGGGAACGAATCGGTCGATCACCGCGATCAGCAAAACGCCGCCGAAGAACGCCAACGGACCCCAGACCTCGGCTGCGGCGACCCCGGCTTCCTCGAGCCCGTCGACACCTTCGGGGAGCAGCTCGACGAGGGAAATATAGAGCATCACGCCGGCGGAGAACCCGAGGGAGGATGCCAGGAAACGTTCGCTTGGGTGGCGTTGGAGGGCGACGATGAGGCCACCAAGGGCCGTCGATAAGCCTGCAAATAAGCAAATTGCGAACGCCGTCATGCGCGCAGCCTACAGTAGAGAATATGACTACCGCGAAAATTTACGACGCTGAGCTCGACCCCACCAAGGACGCACTCGCTGCCCGCTTCTCCACGCTGACGCACGTGGAGGGTTCCTACCGCGCGCTCGACCGCGATGACAAGGTCGGCATCGAAGTACTCGTCGGCACCGACGCCGAGGGCGCGCTCACGCAGTGCGGCTTCACCTACCGCGAGGACACAGCAGCGCTTGACGACGCCCTGTCGCCCCTTGACCACTCCATCCTCGGCCCCCGCTCCGTGGCCCATCTGACGGGCGACCCGGTCGGCGTGCGCGAATTCGTCCAGATGATCCTCAACGGCGAGCCGGGCGCGGATTTCTCTACAGGCGAGCCGATTTTCGCGGTGCGCGGGACGGGCTCCGGCAATGTCGTCGTCGACAACGTCGTGGTGGACACTCACGACAAACTCAACTCCGTGGGCACTCTCACCGTCGACGGCGAGGAGAAGCGCTACCAGCTGCGGCTGCAGCGCATCGTCCGCGACCAGCCAACTGCCGACGTAAACGACCTCGCCCTCGTGCGCGAGGACGGTGCCATCCTGATGAACCTCGGCGTCTGGGATTAGTCCCGCTCGAGGCGTTCCATCAGCTCGTCGCGAACCTCGCGGCGGCGCACCTTACCCATCTGGTCCCTCGGCAGATCCTCGAAATGGTAAAAAGCGCGCGGCACTTTGTATCGGGTGAGATTCTCGCGCGCGAATTCTTTCAGGCTCTCCGGGTTCATCTCCGCGCCGCGGTCCAAGACGACGCATGCGACGACGTCCTCTGAGCCGTCACTACGCGGGCGCCCCACGACCGCAACGTCAACGACATCTCGGTGCCCGCGCAGGGTCTCCTCAACCTCCGCCGGGTACACGTTGAACCCGCCGGTGATGATGAGCTCCTTGATGCGCGAGACGAGTTTGATGAAGCCGTCTTCTTCCATCACGCCCATGTCGCCGGTACGGAACCAGCCGTCGTGGAAGACCTTCTCGGTCGCCTCCGGGTTATTGAGGTAGCCGCCGAAGACCTGCGGGCCCTTCACCAGGATTTCGCCGGGTTCACCGTACGGCATCTCTTCGTCGAGGTTATCCGGGTTGGCGATGCGCACATCGGTGTCCGGGAACGGGATACCAATATACCCGGGACGGCGGTCCGCGCTTTCCGGGTTGCCGATCACGATCGGGGACGTCTCCGTCAGGCCATAGCCCTCCACGAGGCGGCCGCCGGTGACCTCCTCCCACTCCTCGATGACGCTTCCCGGCAGCGACGAAGCGCCGGAGAACCCGATTTGGACCTTCGACAGGTCGACATTCTTCTCGCGGGACGACTTGATGATGCGCTCGAAGACGGTGGGCACGCCCGGCACGAATGTCGGCGGCGTCTTCTTCACCGCGCGCATGATCAGATCCATCGACGGGGCGGGCAGCAAGACGAGCTCGCTGCCGATGAAGAAGGTCAGCGTCAGAGAGAACGTCAGGCCGTAGGCGTGGAAGAACGGCAAGGTGCCGAGCATGCGCTGCCCGGGCTGCTGCAGCTCCTTGACCCACGCGCGGCCCTGCACCGGGTTGGCCATCAGGTTGCGGTGAGTCAGCGCGGCTCCCTTCGGGGCACCGGTCGTGCCGGAGGTGTAGAGAATCAGGGCGGGGTCGTCCAGCTCGGTATTGTCCGGGGTGCGCACGCGCGGCGGAATCACCTTCCGGGTGCCGAGGATCTTCTCCCACGGCAAGGTCCCTTCGGCCGGAGCGGTCAGCTGCTCCCGCGCCTTCTTCAGCTTGCCGACGGGCACCTGCAGCACCAGTTGCTGCAGCAACGGCATCGCCTTGGTCATGTTGACGCTGATGACGATCGCCAGCTCCGTGCTGTCATCATCCTTGATCTTTGTGGCGGTTTCTGCAGCCTTGTCCCACACGATCGCCACGCGGGCACCGTGGTCGGCGAATTGGGGGCGCAGCTCATGCGCCGTGTAGAGCGGATTGTGCTCCACCACGATCGCACCCAACTTCTGCACCGCGAAAAAGGCCACGACATGCTGCGGACAATTCGGCAGCATGATGGCGACGCGGTCGCCCTGCTGCACACCAATACGCTTGAGACCGTCGGCGGCGCGGCGAACCTCCACGTCCAGTTCTCCGTACGTCATGGTGCGGCCGAAGAAATGGGTCGCGGTCTTGCTGGCGTTGGCGGCGAGGTTGTCGTCGTAGATCTCGACGAGCGTCTTCTCCGGGTACTCCAGCGTATGGTCCGTCCATTCCGGGTAGTACTTCAGCCAGGGCTTACCGCTGCTGTTGTCAGCGGGCTCATTCACGTCGGACATGCCGTCCACCCTACGCCGGGACGATGGCCTTGGGGCGAAGAAAAATCCCCGCGACCAAAAAAGGACCACGGGGACCGGATGCAGTGGGCCCTGTGGGGATCGAACCCACGACCTGCGGATTAAAAGTCCGTAGCTCTACCAACTGAGCTAAAGGCCCGTGCGCATACATGGTAGCGGGCAGGTGGGCAAGGGGAGAAATCGGGGCGTCGATAAGCGAATGCCCACGTCAGTTTGTGCGACCGCGACGTGGGAAGGAACAATGGGGCACGTGACTTCTACTCTTCCGCAACTGCGCATCGGCGGCATGGACCTTGCTTCGCCGGTCATCCTCGCACCGATGGCCGGCGTAACGAACATGCCTTTCCGCGTGCTGTGCCGCGAGATCGAGCAGGAGCTGACCGGCACCGCGTCCGGGCTATACGTGTGCGAGATGATCACGGCCCGCGCGCTGGTGGAAGGCAACGAGAAGACCCTGCACATGACCACGTTCGCGCCGCAGGAAACGCCGCGGTCGATGCAGCTGTACACCGTCGATCCGGAATACACGTACCGGGCGGTGCGCACCATCGTCGAGCGCGACATGGCGGACCACGTGGACATGAACTTCGGCTGCCCGGTGCCGAAGGTGACGCGCCGCGGCGGCGGCTCCGCACTCCCCTACAAGCGCAAGCTGTACGGGCAGATTGTCGACGCAGCCGTGCGCGCCACAGAAGGAACGGACATCCCGGTGACCGTGAAATTCCGCATCGGCATCGACGACGCGCACCACACACACCTCGACGCCGGGCGCATCGCCGCCGATGCCGGTGCCGCCGCCGTGACTCTCCACGGGCGCACCGCCGCGCAGCGCTATTCGGGCGACGCGGACTGGGGCGAAATCGCGCGCTTGGTCGAGCACATGGACGGCACCGGTGTGCCTGTGCTCGGCAACGGCGATATCTTCGCGCCGCAGGACGCGCAGGCCATGATGGATGAAACGGGGTGCGCCGGCGTCGTCGTGGGGCGCGGCTGCCTCGGCCGCCCGTGGCTATTCGCGCAGCTCGGGGCGCAATTGCGCGGCGAAGAGGTACCCGAAGAGCCGACTCTCGGCCAGGTCGCACGAATCATGCAGCGCCACGCGGAGCTTCTCGCCGCCCACGAAGGGGAGGCCAAAGGCTGCCGAGACATGCGCAAACACGTAGGCTGGTACCTCAAAGGCTTTCCAGTCGGCGGTGAATTCCGTGGCCAGCTCGCACGCGTGTCTTCGCTCGCGGAGCTGGACGAGCAGCTCTCCACCATCGCTACCTCGAACGAGCGAGCTCAGGCTGCCGATTCCGCGCGCGGACGCCAAGGTTCCGCGGCGAAGGTGGCACTCCCCGACGGCTGGTTGGACGACCCAGAAGACGACACCGTGCCGGTCGGAGCAGAGATTGACTCCAGCGGCGGATAGTGAGGACACCCCACCATGCGCACCGAATACCGCGAGCACCTCAACGCATTCGCTGAGGACTTGCAGTTCATGAGCGACACAGTGCGCACCGTCATGCGTTACGCATCCAAAGCGCTTATCGACGGCTCGCTCGAAGACGCCGAAGCCGCCCTCACCGAAGCGGACACTTTAAAGGAGATTCGTGTCCGCTGCGAGGAACGCAGCATGGCTCTTCTGGCGTTGGAAAGCCCCGTGGCATCCGATTTGCGCCAGGTGTTCACCTCCATCTACATCGTGGAGGACTTCAACCGGATGGGTACCCTCGGACGCCATATCGCCAGCGTTGCTCGGCTGCGGCACCCCGAATACGTCTACGACGAGACGATGAAACCCACCGTCGTGGAGTTGGCGCGGCTCGTGGACACCATGGGTGAGCTCATCCACGACCAACTGATCGCCCCCGACGTCGACGGCGCACTGGCGATGAGCGAATTCGACGACGAGCTCGACGCGCTCAACCAGCACCTGCTCAACAGTGTCACCGCTCACGACTGGCATGGAACGAGCCGCACCGCTGTCGACTTGGCGCTGCTCGGGCGATATTTCGAGCGCTACGCCGACCACTGCGTCAACGTGGCCGCTCGCATTGTCTACCTCGTCACCGGACTCACACCCGAGCGTTACGTGCGTAAAAAGGATGCGGACGGCCACGAGATTGAGATGAACGAACGCTTCCGGGAACTGGAAAGGTACTTCGGGCGGGGGCGGTAGGCGCGACGTCGATAAGCGAAAAGCGTAAGCCCCCGGTAGGAACGAATCCTAGCGGGGGCTGCTGCGCGAAATGGCTTAGCCGAAGCGGCCAGCGATGTAATCCTCGGTCTCCTTGCGCTCAGGGTTCTCGAAGATCGTGTTGGTGTCGTTGAACTCGACGAGGTGGCCCGGCTTACCGGTCGCCTCGAGGGAGAAGAACGCGGTCTTGTCGGACACACGAGCTGCCTGCTGCATGTTGTGCGTCACGATGACGATGGTGTACTCGTCCTTCAGCTCGTGGATCAGGTCCTCCACAGCGAGGGTGGAGATCGGGTCCAGTGCGGAACACGGCTCGTCCATGAGCAGGACCTCAGGCTGGACTGCGATCGCGCGAGCGATGCACAGACGCTGCTGCTGACCACCGGAGAGGCCGCCGCCCGGCTTATCCAGACGGTCCTTGACCTCGTCCCAGAGGTTCGCGCCACGCAGGGAGCGCTCAGCGACCTCCTTGAGCTTCTTCTTGTTCTTCTCGCCGGACAGCTTCAGGCCAGCGACGACGTTGTCCTCGATGGACATGGTCGGGAACGGGTTCGCCTTCTGGAACACCATGCCGATGGTGTTGCGGACAGCCACCGGGTCGACGTTCTTGGCGTAGATGTCGTGGCCGTCGAGAAGCACTTCGCCGTCGACGGACGCGTTCGGGATGACCTCGTGCATGCGGTTCAGGGTGCGAAGCACGGTGGACTTACCGCAGCCGGACGGACCGATGAATGCGGTCACAGCCTGTGCGGGGATATCCATGTTGACGCTCTGGACGGCGTGGAAGTCGCCGTAGTAAATGTCGAGGTCGTTCAGCTGGAGCTTGATAGACATTAGTTTCTCCTAGATGGGAATGAAGGGCGGGGCGACTTATTTCTTGACCGAGAACTTCGCGGCAATGAAGCGTGCCAGGAGGTTCAAGACAACGACGAGGATGACCAGGGTGAGGGCTGCGCCCCACAGGCGGTCCATGACCGGCTGCGCAGAACCGGACTTCCACATATCGAGCATGAACAGCGGAAGCGAAGACTGCGGCTGACCGAACAGGTGGGTCCAGTTCAGCTGCGGCGTGGAGCCGACAAGGATCAGCACCGGAGCGGACTCACCCATGACGCGGGCGATGGCCAGCATGATGCCGGTGACGATGCCGGACAGTGCCGTCGGCAGCACGATGCGTGCAATGGTCTTCCACTTCGGGACACCGAGGGCGTAGGACGCCTCGCGCAGATCCATCGGGACAACGCGGAGCATCTCCTCGGTGTTGCGCACCACCACCGGGACCATCAGCAGGATCAGCGACAGCGACACGGCGAAGCCGGAGCGCTGCTGGCCGAGGATGGTGATCCACAGGGCGTAGATGAACAGAGCGGAAACGATGGACGGGACACCGGACAGGATGTCCACCATGAAGGTGGTCAGCTTGCCCAGCTTGCTGCCGTTGGAGTACTCCACCAGGTAGATAGCGGTGAAGATACCGATCGGAATGGAGAACAGCGACGCGATCAGCGTCTGCATGAGGGTACCGGCGATGGCGTGCAGGGCGCCGCCGCCCTCGCGGCGGGCGCGGACGCCGACCATGTCCTGGGTCCACCAGTCCGGGTTCAAGATGGCCTCATAACCGCGGGACACCAGCGTGAACAGCAGCCAGAGCAGCGGGATGAGGGCGAGGATCATCGCCGCCCACATCAGGCCGCCCATGAAGGAGTTCATGGTCTTGCGGGAAGAGGAGATGTGGGTGAACGGGGTGCCGCCAGTCGCGGTTGCCTTCTCGCGGGTCGCGGTCGCGGTAGCTGCGGTGGTGCCAGCCGCGGTCTCGGCCGGGGCGGTCTCTGTCACATTGGTGACCTTCTTGGACTCGCCAGAATTCTTACCGGGGTATGCAGTGCTCATGTCATACACCTACTTCTTGTTGACGATCGCACGAGCGATCGAGTTGACGATGAAGGTCAGCAGGAACAGCACCAGACCCGCGGAGATGTACGCACCAGCGGAGGTCGGGTTGTTGAACTCTGCCGAGGCACTCGCGATGGCGGTCGCGAACGTCGAGCCGCCGTCGAAAAGCGAACCGCGGAATTCCGGGCCGGTCGGGATGACCATGTAGAGCGCCATGGTCTCGCCGAGTGCGCGACCGAGGCCCAGCATGGAGCCGGCGATGTAGCCGGACATACCGAACGGAAGAACAGTCATGCGGATGACTTCCCAGCGGGTCGCGCCCAGTGCCAGGGCGGACTCGATCTGTCCTGGAGGGGTCTGCACGAAGATCTCGCGGGTGGTCGCCGCGATGATCGGCAGAATCATGATCGCCAGGACGATGCCACCGGTGAGCATGTTGCCGCCCGTCGCGAACGACGGGGAGTTTTGGTACTGCTTGAACAGGAAGAAGTTGCCGCCCCAGGAATGAATCCACTCGTAGAAGCCGGAGAGCTTCGGACCGAGCACCTGCGCGCCCCACAGACCGTAAACGATCGACGGGACAGCCGCGAGCATGTCGACCAGCGTTGCCAGCGGACGCACCAGCTTCTTCGGCGCGTAGTTGGACAGGAAGATCGCAATGCCAAGGGCGATCGGCATGGCGATGATCAGAGCGATGATCGAGACCGTGATCGTGGTGAAGAAGAGGTTCGGAATACCGAACTTCATCTCCTCCAGGTTCGCGGTCTGCCAGCCACCGCCGTAGGTGAAGAAGTTCTCCTGGTTCAGGCGCAGGGGGTTGAAGGCCTGAATCATGAGGAACAGGCCCACTGCGATGATGATCACGGTGATCAGGGCAGCAGAGATGGTGGACAGGGCCTCGAAGACACGGTCGCCCGGTCGCTTCACACCAGCACCGCCGCCTGCGGTGACCACAGCGGCAGAGTCGTCCCGGTCCGTTTCTACAGGCGTCGCTTGCGACGAGCCACCGACCGGGTCGGCGCTGGTCACGGAGCCGGCGCGAGCGTTATCCGGCAATTCGTTGTCAGCCATAGTGACGATTCCTTTGAATAGTGAAAGTCAGTGTGTAGAAGAGCGTGGACGCTCTTCCACTTTTGTCGGGGTGTACGGACGACACCGTTGTCGGTCTCCGAGCCGCATCCACCACGTGAACATGCCCCCGGCTCACAGGGGTAGCAGGGGGCATGTTGTCTTACCCAGACTGTGAGACTGGGTACGAATGACGCTTAGGTCTTAGGAGATAGCGTCGACGGAAGCCTTCAGCTTCTCGGCGAACTCACCCTTGACCGGGATGAAGCCGGCATCAGCCAGCTCTTCGTCCTGGGACTCGAGGACAACGGTGAGGAAGTCCTTCACCATGTTCTTGGTCTCCTCGTCGTAGCCCTTGGAGCAGACGATCTCGTAGGTGGTCAGGACCAGCGGGTATGCGCCACCATCGTGGGAAGCGAACAGAGCCTTGGAGTCGACGACCATGTCGTTGCCCTCGGACTTGAACTGGACGTTCTCCAGAGCCTTGTTGACGGTCTCGTCGGACAGCTCGACAGCGCCGCCACCGAAGTCGATGTTGGCGACACCGAGGTCGAGGTCACGTGCGTAGCCAGCCTCGACGTAGGTGATAGCACCCGGGGTGGCGTTGACTTCCTCGGCGACGGAGGTGGAGCCCTCCTTACCGATGCCGACCTCCTTCGGGAATGCCTTGCCCTCGCCGGTCCACTTGCCGTCGGAAGCAGCAGCCAGGAACTTCTGGAAGTTGTCGGAGGTACCGGACTCGTCGGAGCGGTAGATCACGGAGATGCTCTGGTCCGGCAGCTCGACGCCGTCGTTGTTCTCGGCGATCTTCGGGTCGTTCCAGTTCTTGATGGTGCCGTTGAAGATCTCAACGATGTTGTCGACGGTCAGGTTCAGCTCGTCAACGCCCTCGATGTTGTAGGCGATAGCGACCGGGCCGATGACCATCGGCAGGTGCCATGCGTCGTTGCCACCGCAACGCTTCTTGGCATCCTCGACCTCGCCCTTGTCCTCCTTCAGCGGGGAGTCAGAGCCAGCGAAGACAGCCTGGTTGCCGATGAAGTTCTTGATGCCGGAGCCGGAACCGGTCGCGTTGTAGGCGAGGTTCGCACCGGAGACAGCCTCGGCGTAGCGGGCACCGAAGTACTCCATAGCGTTCTTCTGGGAGGTAGCACCCTCAGCGACGAGCTGGCCGGTCTGGCCGGACAGGCCCTCGATGGAGCCAGCGTCCTGGCCCTCGGAAGCGGTGTTCTCGCCGCCCTTGGCGTCTTCGGTGCCCTTCTCGTTGGAGTCGCCGCAAGCGACGAGGGTCATGGAGGTCAGTGCAGCAATGCCTGCGACTGCTGCAGTGCGCTTGATGTTACGGATCACGGGGATACCTTTCCGGTGCGAATTCAGATTGCTTCTGAGCATCGGTCTCAGGGCGCAGGAATGTCCGTGCCTGAGTGCTCACATTTGGGAAGCTACGGGTTTCGCGTTAACCATGCGACCCCTAAACGGTGAACAATGAGTTAACTTTGGGATCTCCTGTGAATTAGTGGTGCGTTCTGTGTCACATTTGTGGCCACGAGGAGCGTCAGGCCGCGCGCACAGCGTTGGCGCGGTCGGCGGGACCCGCGGAATAGACGACGTGGCGCTCCGCCACCTCAAAGCCCATCGCTTCGTACCTGCGCACGGCGGGAACGTTGTCGGCTTCGACATAGAGAATGACTCGGCGCGAACCGCCTGCGACGAGGTGCTCGAGTCCAGCGCGCATGAGCGGGTCGCCGAGACCGCGGCCGCGATAAGCGGAGGACAGGCCGACGACGTAGACCTCCCCCACTTCTTCCGAGTGGCGCTTAGTCCAGTGGAAGCCGGCCAAAGCAGACAGCACGTCAGATTCAGCGCGATCAGCTGCCCACAGCAAACGCACGCCGTCGGGGTCGAACCAGGGAGCGTCCATGGAATCGTGAAGCGCCTCAGCAGTCTGGCCGCCTTGCTCGGGGTGCCAGGAGAATGCGTCGTTGTTGACATCCAACCACGCCTGCTCAACGTCATCGCGGCCCCAGCGCGAAACGGATTCGGTGTAGCTCAGCTCCTCAAGGCCGGCTGGCAGAGCATCGCCGGTGGCACCGAATCCGCCGATGCGCTGCAGGGCAGTGCCGTCGACAGCCATGACGAGAAGTTCGCGGGTGGGGTGCAGCGACAAGCTCGACGCGAGGGCTTGGGCCGCGGGAAGGTTACCGTGGGCCCACAGGCCAGCGTCGGGGCGCGCCTGTAAGACGGTTTCAGCGAGTGCGGCGCCGTGCCCATTGCGGCGGGAAGCTGGGTCCACGACCAGTTCGGCGGAGCCGTCGGGGGCGCAGGCGGCGAGGGAGCACAGGGTGTCGTCGATAAGCGATGCCCAATAGATATGGTCCGATCCGCGGCCGAGCTCTTTGGTGAATCCCTCGGAGAAGGCTTCGACGCCGTCGGCCTCATGCGCGCGGTCGAGGAGGGCGCGGGCGGCGTCGACCAGCGCGGATTCGGCGCCGAGATCGACGCGCTGCACTGCGGAAGAACCCTGTGTCATACCCCCAGGCTACGGTAAAGGCATGAAGGTGAAGGTGCTTGCGGCGATCGCGTGTGTCGTCGCGCTCGCGTTCGGCGCGGATGCGGCGGTGGCGGCGCATGTGGAGCGCGCGTTGGCCGCGCACGCGCGGGAGGCTGACGCCCTTCCGGCGGACCCGGAGACGTACGTCGGCGGTCTTCCGTTCGCGCAGGTCGCGCTCACGGGCAAGGTTCCGCGCGTGAGTTTCCAGGCGCTCGATGTGCACGTTGACGGGGTGGGGATCGCGAATACGCGCACGGATATTTACGGCATCGACATCGACGTGGACAAGGCCGTCAGGGCGGAATTCGCGGGGGCACATGCCAAGCGCGTGGAGCACACGCTGTCGCTCGACGGTGTCGCGTTCGGCCAACTGCTCGGCATGACGGACCTCGATATCGCGAATCCGTACGATATTTCGCCAACGGGCGGCACCGCGAGCGAGGCGCAGCTCACGGGCACAGTGCCGGGCACGGACGAGAAGACGTCGGCGGTGGTCACTCTCCGGCTCGATGGCACGACTTTCCGCATGGAACCCGAACAGCTTATCGACGTCCCATCGGCCCTTGCCCCCGCCGTCACCGACGCGTACACCCTTGAGTTAGATACCCGTGACCTCCCGATCGGCGCGCAGGCGGACCTCGTGGAAGTGGCGGGCGGGTCGATCCGCTTCTCCTCCCAGCAGCACGACGTGACCGTGACCGACGAGCTGCTTTCCCCCGTCGCGGTTCCGGCGGGCCGATGACTACCCTTGAGTGTCATGAACGAAAACGAGAACCCGCAGAACGAACCGACGAATGCGAGCCTGAACGGCAACGATGCCGTCAACCTGGCTGCGGAGCAGTCGAAGGGCACGGCGCACCGCAATATTCCGGCGCTGGGCCTGGATGAGATCCCCCTGCCGGACGACACTGCGAATTTGCGCAAGGGCCCGAACCTGCATGACGGCCTACTGGGCCTGCTGCCGCTGGTGGGCGTGTGGCAGGGCGAGGGACAGGCAGTGGAGCTGCCCGCATCGCCGGAGGAGGAGCCGAAGGACTACGCTTTCGGCCAGCAGCTGGTCATTTCGCATGACGGCGAGAGTTACCTGCGTTTCGATTCGCGTATCTGGCGCATCGACGAAAACGGCGAACCCACCGGCGCGGACCAGCGTGAGACCGGGTTCTGGCGCATCTCCCTCAAAGACGAGATCGAGGTGACGCTGACTAATTCCCGCGGATTGGTGGAGGTTCTCTACGGCTCCCCGGTCAACGAGCGCGCATGGCAGATCACGTCGGCTTCCACGATCGCGACGGAGCAGGGCCCTGCCAACCACGGCCCGGGCAAGCGCATGTACGGGCTGATGCCGAACAACAATTTGGGCTGGGTCGACGAGCGTGTCGCAGCCGGCTCCACGCAGGACGACATCACGTTCATCCCCTACATGTCGGCTGAGTTGAAGCGTATCGCGGGCTAGCCGGCGACGGCGGCGTCGATAAGCTTGCGCACCTTCGCTTCTTCTTTTTTGCTGGGCGCGGGGAGCTCTTTGCCGTCGATGGCGGTCACGCGCACTCCGCCGCGCACGGAACTGACCAGCCACACCTGGTCGGAGCCCAGCAGGTAGTCGACGTCGATGTCTTTTTCTTTGCAGCGCCACCCGTCTTTTTCCGCGCGTGCGAAGACCGCGGCTTGGGTGGTGCCTGGTAGCACGTCCCCGCCGGTGGTGGGCGTGCGCAGCTTGTCGCCGCGGACGACGATCACTGACGAGGTCGCGCCCTCAAGCACGCGCCCGGTGGCGGGGTCGATGTAGATGACGTCGTCAAAGCCGCGGCTTTTTGCCCAGCGTACGGCGGACATCGCCGCCGCGTAGTTGAGCGTTTTCGCGCCGACGGTCAGCCACGGGGTCTCCTCCGTGGCGGCGAGGGTATAGCCGCGCGGGGCGGTCATGACTTTCGCGCCACGTTCGCGCAGCTCAAGTTGCGCGCGCGGAATCGGCCGCACGGTCACCCACGCGCTGGGCACACCGGTGGATTCGCGGCCGCGGGTGTACGTCCACTGGCATTTCGCCTCCACATCGGCGGGTTCCAGCCCGGATTCGCGCACGAAATCGGCGACGGCCATCTCGGTCGCATTCCGCCACGCTTGAGCGGGCGGTTCTGGGAGGTCGAGCAGGCGCGCGGAATTCGCGAAGCGTTTCAGGTGCGCGTCGAGATTCGTGGGCGTGCCGGCGGTGACGAGGATGGTCTCAAAACAGCCGTCGCCGCGCGTGACCGCCGCGTCGTCCCAGTACACGTGCGGAAGATTCGCGTTTTGCCGCCGCAGGGAACCGCCGAACGGCTCGACGAGGTAAATGACTGCGTTGTTCGGGCCCATGATTCCCCATTATGCCCGCGTACTATTGGTGGACGTGAATAACTACCGTTCGCCCCTTTTAAGCTTCACTGGTGCGGCCGAGCTGCCCGACGCAACGAGCACGCTTATCGACGCCGCCGGCGTCCCCTCCCACTACGGCGATCCCCTGCGCGAACAGCGTTTCGTGCAACGCGGCGGTGTCGCCGTGGACCGCAGCCACCGGTACGTGATCCGCGTGGCGGGACCGGACGCCGCGGAATTTTTGAACAACCTCCTGTCGCAGAAACTCGACGACGCTCCCGAGGGTTATTCCGCCGCATTCTGCGATCTGGACATACAAGGGCGCATTCTCCACCACGGCGACATCACGCGCGCCGGCGACGCGTTCTTCCTGGACACCCCGTCATATCTGGGTGAATCCCTGCTGGAGTACCTGACCAAGATGATCTTCTGGTCGGAGGTGACGGTCGATAAGGCGGACCTGGGCATCATCACGGTGCTCGGCGCTCCCAACTCGTTCGCCGTGCCGGAATCCACCGGCGCCGCCTTCTCCCGCGAGGTCGACTGGGCCGGTCCGCACCGCATCGACATCGCCGTGCCGCGTACTCAGCTTGCCGACGCCTACCGGGCGCTCACCAGCGCTGACGCCGGCCTCGAAAAGGCAGGCCTGATGGCGTTCACCGCCGAACGCGTCAAGGCCTTAGAGCCGGAACAACGCGCGGACCTCGACGCGAAATCCATCCCACACGAGGCACCGACGCTCATTGCCCGCGGCGGCCACGTCGGCGCCGTGCACCTGAATAAGGGCTGCTACCGCGGGCAGGAGACCGTGGCACGAGTTGAAAACCTCGGCCGCTCCCCGCGCCTGATGGTCCTCGTGCACTTGGACGGCTCCGCCCCAGCTGAGCCGGAAGCAGGTTCGCCGGTCACCGTGGGCGGGCGCACCGTGGGACGACTCGGAACTGTCGTCCACGACTGCGATTACGGGCCGGTCGCCCTCGCGTTGGTGAAACGCTCCGCACTCAATGCACCAGGAGATGGCATCAACCTGGACATCGAAGCGGGCGACGAGGAAAACGGCACCATGACCGTCACCGCCGCTGTGGACATTGATTCCCTGCCGGCGGATGAAGGGGAAAAGGCGGGGCGCGCCGCCGTGAATAAGCTGCGCGGGCGCTAGTTCTTAGCGCTTATCGTCGTCAGCGTCCCAGTCGGCGTACTCGGCGTACTGCGGGTCGACCTCGTAATCGTCGTCCTCGTCATGGTCGTCGTCCCACTGGTTGTTCGAAGGGGCCTTGCCCGCGAGCTCCCGCTGGAGCGAATCAAGATCCATGTCGGGCGTGTTGTACTTCAACTGGCGTGCGACCTTGGTCTGCTTTGCTTTGGCGCGTCCGCGACCCATGGCGTGACCCCCTTGAGGTGTCTAAAGGGCGGCTCGATTTATCGGCGGCCCTTCTGAAAACGTCTGAAAATTTGTCCTGCATGCCATAATAGCGTGCGCGTCAAATTATGTCGCTTACCTCCACCACCAGCACAAACCGCTCGGGGCGCGGTGTGCGCGCCTTGAGCTACTAGTGCACGTGCGTGCCGACGAGCGTCGCGCGAGCCCCCGCATCCTCGTCCGTCGCGGTGCGCACGACGCCGATCTCCCAGCAGTCCACGTGGCGCGCGGTGAGCATCGCGAGCGCGCGGTCCCGGTCCTCCGGCGCGACGACCGCGACCATGCCGACACCCATGTTGAATGTCTTTTCCATCTCCTCTTCCGGGACCTTGCCCACGGTGCGGATGGTGCGGAAAATCTGCGGCGGCTCCCACGACGCGCGGTGCATTTCTGCGACCTTGCCCTCGGGGATGACGCGCTCCATGTTGCCCACGAGACCGCCGCCCGTGACGTGGCAGAACGTACGCACCTCGCACTCGTGCGCCAGCGCCAGGCAGTCGAGGGCGTAAATGCGGGTCGGCTCCAGCAGCTCCTCGCCGAGCGTGCGACCCAATTCCTCGATGTGGCCGTCGAGCGGCAGCCCTGCTTTCTCAAGCAGGACATGGCGGGCCAGGGAATAACCGTTGGAGTGCAGGCCGGACGACGCCATACCGATGATCACGTCGCCGTCGCGCACACGGTCAGGGCCGAGCAGCTCGTCAGCCTCGACGACGCCGACGGCCGTGGCGGAGACGTCGTATTCGTCCTCGCCCATCACTCCCGGGTGCTCCGCGGTCTCGCCGCCGAGCAGCGCGCAACCGGCCTGGACGCAGCCCTCAGCGATGCCGCCGACGATCTCCGCGACCTTCTCCGGCACGACCTTGCCCACCGCGATGTAATCCTGGAGGAACAGCGGCTCTGCGCCGCAGACCACGAGGTCGTCGACACACATGGCCACCAGGTCAATGCCGATCGTGTCGTGCTTGTCCATGGCCTGGGCGACCGCGAGCTTCGTGCCCACACCGTCAGAGCCAGCCGCCAACAGCGGCTCCTTGTACTTGCCCAGCGCGAACAGTCCGGCGAAGCCACCGAGACTGCCGCGGACCTCCGGGCGCGTCGCGCGCTTGGCGTGCGGGGCGAAGAGCTCGACGGCCTTGTCACCGGCCTCGATATCCACGCCGGCGGCGGCGTAGGAGACAGAAGTGTCAGCCTGGGTGTCCGGGTTTTCCGGCTGCTGGTTGTCGGGGGTGGTCATGAAAGCTACATCCCTTCCTGAATGCGCCGAACCGCATCGGCATTGGCATTGTGCTCGGGCAATCCGAGCGGATAGTGGCCGTCGAAGCATGCGGCGCACAGATTGTTGGCGGGCTTGCCCGTGGAGGCGATCATGTCGTCAATGCTCACGAACGCCAATGAATCGGCTCCGATGACGCGGCAGATATTCTCCGCCACGGCTTCCTCATCTCCACCCGCATTATTGGCGATGAGCTCGCCCGGGCTGGCGAAGTCGATGCCGTAGAAACACGGCCACTTCACCGGCGGCGACGCGATGCGCACGTGCACTTCTGCGGCGCCGGCTTCGCGGAGCATCCGGATCAGTTTGCGCTGGGTGTTGCCGCGCACGATCGAATCGTCGACAACGACGAGGGACTTGCCCTCGATGATCTCGCGCACTGGGTTGAGCTTCAAGCGCAGGCCCAGCTGGCGCAAGGTGTCCGACGGTTGGATGAATGTGCGGCCGACATAGGCGTTCTTCATCAAACCCTGTGCGAACGGAATGCCGGATTCTTCGGCATAACCGATCGCGGCAGGGGTGCCGGACTCAGGTACAGGCATGACGATGTCGCCGTCGACGGGCGCGACGCGGGACAGGCGTCGGCCGATCTCCAGGCGGGTGGCGTTGACCGTCTGGCCTTCCACCACGGAATCAGGGCGCGCGATGTAGACGTACTCGAACACGCACGTCTTCGGCGTGGCGTCGGCGAAGCGCTCGGTGTGGATGCCGGATTCATCGATGGCGATGAGCTCGCCGGGTTCGATGTCGCGGACGAAGGATGCACCGGTGATATCCAGCGCGGCAGTCTCACTGGCCACGACCCAGCCCTGCTCCAGGCGGCCCAGCGACAGCGGTCGCACGCCATGCGGGTCGCGCGCCGCGTACAAGGTGTTGCCGTCGGTGAAAACGAGGCAGAAAGCACCCTTCAACGTCGGCAGCAGATCGCGGGCGGAATCGAGGAGGGTGCGGTCGTCGCGGACGCCGTCGGCAAGCAATGCCGAGACCACGGCAGTATCCGACGACGAGCCCTGCCCCTCGACCCCCTCGGCGGACACGAGCTTGCGGCGTACCGCCTCGTCTTCCAGCGTCTTGAAATTGACCAGGTTGCCGTTATGCGCCAGCGACACATCGGTCCCGTTCGGGGAGGTCCGGAACATCGGCTGGACGTTCTCCCACTTCCCGGACCCCGCGGTGGAATAGCGCGTGTGGCCGATTGCCACATCGCCCTGCAACGCGTCCAGAATCGCCTCGTCGAAGACCTGCGAAACCAGACCGCTGTCCTTGAACACCACGATGCGGCCCTCATCGCCCACCGCGATGCCGGCGCCTTCCTGGCCGCGGTGCTGCAAGGCGAACAGACCGAAATACGTCAGCTTGGACACATCCTCCCCCGGTGCCCATACGCCGAAGACGCCGCACTCCTCGCGCGGCTCGTTCTCCTCGGCCTCCATATCCCGTGGGATACCAGTAGGCACCGAATGATCGGTGACGTTGGCGGCATCGGCAGCATCAGCATTCAGGCTTTGCACGTGCACAACCCTAGTGGATTCACCCACCTAGAGGGCAATCACCGGCAAGCCGGCGGTGACCTCCCCGGCGCGGGAACCCGAGGCTTCCACCAGACCCTCGGCAACGGCGGTGTCATAATCCAGCTTCCCCGTGGCCAATTGCAGCCAGACTTCCGGCGCCATCTCCACCACATTGGGAGGGGTGCCGCGGGTGTGACGCGGGCCCTCAACACACTGAACAGCCACAAATGGGGGCACCCGAAGCTCCACCGTATGTCCGGGGAGTTCGGCGGCGAGGGCGCGCACGGAACGTCGACAAGCGTCAGCGATCAGCCCACGAGCCGGAACGGGCGTGCTTTCCGGATCCTCGATCCACCCCTTGACAGCCTCAATCGCGGCGCGGGTGGCCGAAGGGTCGTTCTTAGGAGTCATGATCGCAGTCTACGTATTAAACTCACAGGAATGACCGAGACAGCGGAATCTGTAGATAAGCCCTCATCCATCACCCTTCGCTTCATGGCGGCCCCGACGGACATCATTCACGCTGGTGCGCAAGGCGTTTCCGGCGGACGCGTCCTCGAGTGGATCGACAAAGCCGCCTACGCCTGTGCCGTCCAGTGGTCCTCGACCTATTGCGTCACCGCATACGTGGGCCACATTCACTTCACCCGCCCCATCCCGTCCGGGCACATCGTGGAGGTGCGCTCCCGCATCGCCATGACCGGACGGAGCTCCATGCACATCGTCAACGAGGTCCTCTCCGCCGACCCGCGCGAAGGCGTGTTCACCCGCGCCTGCGACTGCCTGGTCATCTTCGTGGCCAAGGACCCCGAGACCGGCAAGGGCATGCAGGTGCCCACCTACGTCCCGCAGACCGACGAAGAAAAGCGCGTCGAGAAAGCCGCGAAGTCCCGCATGGAGCTGCGCAAGAACATCGAAGAGCAGATGGCGGAGCAGACCTACGACGGTGAGTCCCGCGCCCCGCGCATCATCCACCGCTTCATGGCCAAGCCGACCGACATCAACTGGGGCGGCAAGGTCCACGGCGGCACCGCGATGGAGTGGATCGATGCCGCCGGTACCTCCTGCACGATGGAATGGTCCGGCGAGCAGACTGTGGCCGTCTATGCAGGCGGCATCCGCTTCTACCGCCCGATCTCCATCGGTGACCTCATCGAGGTCGACGCACGCCTGACACGCACCGGCAAGCGCTCCATGAGCGTGGATACCCACGTGCGTTCCGGCGATCCGCGCGGCGGCCGCGAGAACCTGCAGACGGCGATCCACGCCACCTTCACCTACGTCGCCACCGACACGGACGGCGACCCGCTGAAGGCCCGCAAATTCGTCCCCGAGACCGAGGAAGACAAGGCTCTCTGGCAGCACGCCGAGGTGCTCAAGGCGATGCGGGAGGAGTACCGCCCCATGCCGCTCGTCTCCCCGAACCCGTCCACCCAGCGGACGGACTAGACCGCGGAACTAACACAAGGCACAGAAAAAGCGCGGGGACCGCTTCACGGCGGTACCCCGCGCTTTGCGCGTAAACAGGTGTCTAGACTGCTGCGTTCGGCGCGTCGGCGTGCGCGAACAGCCCCGGCAGGGTGCCCGCCCACGCGGTGCGCAGCGCCTGCATGCCGACGGACTGGCCGGCGCCGGGGGTGCCCTCAGCAAAGGTGATCTCGCCGCTCATATTCGTCGTGCCGATGACGGCAGCCGGGATGCCGAGCTCGACAGCGTCGGCGACAACGCGGTCGACGCGGTCGGAGCTGCACGCCACGAGCACGCGGGAGGCGGACTCGGAGAACAGCGCGGTGAACGCGTCCTCGTGAACAGCCGAAAGGTCGAGTTCAGCCCCCTTCTCAGTGTCCTTGAGCATCTCGAACACCGCCTGGCCGAGGCCGCCCTCAGACAGGTCGTGCGCGGCGGTGAGTCCGGCAGACGCACCGGAAGATTCCGCAGGTGCGTCGGCCGAGCCGCAGAAGAAGTCCGCGAGCTTCGCCTCATTAACCAGGTCGACCTGTGGCGGAAGGCCCGCAAGCCCAGCGCCGGAGATGTCCTGCCAAACGGAGCCGCCGAATTCGTCGCGCGTCTCGCCGAGGAGAACGAGCACATCGGGATCCTCGTTATTGACCACGCGGTGGCTCACGGAATGCGCGACATCGTCGATGACGCCGAGCACGCCGACCACAGGCGTGGGCAGAATCGGGGTCTCGCCCGTCTGGTTGTAGAACGAGACATTGCCGCCGGAAACGGGAATATTCAGCTCACGAGAGCCGTCGGCAAGCCCGTGGACAGCTTCGCGGAACTGCCACATCACGTCGGGGTTCTCCGGGGAGCCGAAATTGAGGCAGTTGGTCACCGCGACGGGGCGGGCACCGGTCACTGCGACATTGCGGTACGCCTCGGCCAGAGCGAGGCGCGCGCCCATATTCGGGTCCAGGTACGTGTAGCGGCCGGATGCGTCAGCGGAGACGGACACACCGCGTCCGGAGGTTTCGTCGATACGCAAAACGCCCGAATCCGCGTGGCGCGCCTGGACAGTGTTGCCGCGCACGTAGCGGTCGTACTGCTCCGTGATCCAGTCGCGCGAGCACAGCGCGGGGGACGCGACGAGCTGCAGCCACGCATCAGCGACATCCGCAGGCTTATCGACGTCCACCGCTTCCTGCACCCCGTCCTGCCACTCCGGGCGCTCCCACGGGCGCTCGTAGACCGGCGCTTCATCCGCGATGGTCGACGGCGGTGCATCGAGAACGATCTCGCCGTTGTGCTCGATGATCAGGCGGTCGTTTTCTGCGGTGACCTCGCCGATCTCTGCGCAGTTGACATCCCACTTGGCGCAGATCTCCTTGAATTTCTCGACGTTTTCCGGAGCCACGACAGCGCACATACGCTCCTGGGACTCGGAGGCGAGGATCTCCGCGGCGGACATATTCTCCGCGCGCAGCGGCACGGCGTCGAGGTTGACGCGCATGCCGCCGTCGCCGGCTGCCGCGAGCTCGGACGTCGCGCACGCCAGGCCCGCGCCGCCGAGGTCCTGGATGCCGACGACGACATTGGCGCCGTAGAGCTCCAGGCAGCACTCGATGAGGACCTTCTCCGCGAACGGGTCGCCCACCTGGACTGCGGGCAGCTTGCGCTCCGCGCCCTCCTCGAAGGTCTCGGACGCGAGCACGGACACGCCGCCGATGCCGTCAAGACCCGTGCGGGAACCGAAGAGCATGACCTTATTGCCCGTGCCGGAAGCGAATGCGAGCTTCAAGTCCTCGACCTTCAGCGTGCCCACGCACAGCGCGTTGACCAGTGGGTTGCCCGCGTAGGTGGCGTCGAACGAGGTCTCGCCGCCAATATTCGGCAGACCGAGGGAATTGCCGTAGCCGCCGATGCCCGCGACGACGCCGGGCAGCACGCGCTTGGTGTCGTCCGCGTCAGCCGGGCCGAAGCGCAGCTGGTCCATCACGGCGATCGGGCGCGCACCCATGGCCATGATGTCGCGGACAATGCCGCCCACACCGGTCGCTGCACCCTGGTACGGCTCCACGTAGGAGGGGTGGTTGTGGGACTCGACGCGGAACGTCACCGCGTCGCCGCCGCCGATATCCACCACGCCGGCATTCTCGCCGATGCCAGCGAGAATCTTCGAGGCCATCTCCTCAGTCATGGTCTCGCCGAAGTAGCGCAGGTGCACCTTCGAGGACTTGTAGGAGCAGTGCTCCGACCACATCACCGAGTAGACCGTCAGCTCCGCGTCCGTCGGACGGCGGCCCAGAATCTCGCGGATTCGGGCGTACTCGTCGTCCTTGAGGCCCAGCGCGGCATACGGCTGTTCCTGCTCCGGCGTCGCCTTCGCGGCCTCGACGGTGTCATTGTGCACGAGCGGGTTCTTTTCCTGTTCGCTCACGCGAATCACGCTCCGATCTTCGAGATTTCGGCGATGGCGGACTGGATCAGCCCCAGACCATCGGTGGACGGCCCGGTGAGCAAGTCAATGGCGTGCTCCGGGTGCGGCATGAGCCCCACGACACGGCGGTTCTCGCTGGTCACGCCAGCGATGCCGTTCATGGAGCCATTGAAATTATCGGTGTAACGGAAGACCACGCGACCTTCCGCTTCCAGCTTCTCGACGGTCCCCTGCTCCGCCTGGAACCTGCCCTCCCCGTGCTTGGCCGGCACGAGGATCTTCTGCCCCGCCTCGAATTCGCTCGTCCACGCCGTCTCAGCGTTGGCGACTTCGAGATAGGTGTCGGTGCAGTGGAAGTGCAGGCCCTTATTGCGGGTCAGCGCGCCCGGCAGCAGCCCTGCTTCCGTGAGGATCTGGAAGCCGTTGCAGATGCCCAGCACCGGCATGCCCTTGCCAGCGGCTTCCACGACGGCCTTCATCATCGGCGCCATCGCCGCGATCGCGCCGGAGCGCAGGTAGTCGCCGTAGGAGAAACCGCCCGGGACGATGACGGCATCAACGCCGGTCAAGTCCTCGCCCGCATGCCAAAGAGACTTCGGCTCCGCCCCGGCGAGGCGGACGGCGCGCAGTGCATCAACGTCGTCAAGCGTGCCGGGGAATGTGATTACCCCGATGGTCGCTGCCATCTTTTACGCCTCCTCTTCGCGCACGATGACGAAGTCCTCGATCACGGTGTTGGTCAGCAGCGTCTCAGCGACGCGCTGCAACTCCTCGTCCGTGACCGAATCGGCGACCTCCAATTCGAAGCGCTTGCCTTGACGAACATCCGTCACCCCGTTCACCCCGATGCGCCCCAGCGCTCGGTGCACAGCCTGTCCTTGCGGATCCAGAATTTCGGCCTTGGGCATGACATTTACAACGACTCGTGCCATGAGAATCCTTCACAGTCTTGACGGTCTGAAGACGCCCGTCAGTATATCGGACCGCCCGACCACTCCCCCTCCCCGCGGCGTCCTTCGCGCATCGCTCGCGACCCCTACGGCGCGTTGAAAACAATTTTCATTACTGGTTAGATGTCCTCTATGCAGAAACGTCATCTTCACCGTCCGGCCACCGTCGTCGCAGCAGCACTACTCGCTGGGGCCAGCCTGAGCGCCTGCTCCTCCGACAGCGCGGAAACCTCCGCCACCGGCACAGACACCGCCGACTCCTCCGACGTCCTGGCCACCACCCCGGTGTGGGCCGATGTCGCAGCAGCCGTCACCGGCAACGACGTCGAAGCCGTGATCAACGGCACCGACATCGACCCCCACCACTTCGAGCCTTCCGCCAAGGACCTTGCCCGCGTCCGCGAAGCCGGCACCCTCGTCGCCAACGGCGGGCCCTACGACGCCAGCCTCTACACCGTCACCGAGCAAGACCGCATCATTCACGCCGTCCCCCTCGTGAGCAAAGAAGAGGCCGAGGCCCACAAGCATGCCCACGAGCACGGCGAGGAGGGCCATGATCATGAGGGCCACGACCATGACGGCCACGATCACGGCCACTCCCATGGCATCCCCGACGATCCGAACGAGCTCGAGCACGCCTGGTTCTCGCCCGAAAAGGTGAAGGAAGTCGCGGCCGCGGTGAAGGAGAAGGTCGGGGGGTCGACGGAGGACGTCGATAAGCGAATGGGCGCGGTGGAAGAGAAGCTCGCGGCGCTGCCGCACACGCACATCGCGATGACCGAGCCGATCGCGGCCCCGCTCGTGTGGGGTACGGAGCTGCACGACATCACTCCGGAGGGCTACATGAAGGCCGCGATCAACGAGGCTGAGCCGTCCGTGCAGGATGTCGCCGCGTTCCTCGAGGAGATCGAGGCCGGCCACGTCGACGTGCTCATCGTGAACCCGCAGAGCACCAACAGCGCGACTGAGCAGCTGGCCAACGCCGCGCGCGAGAATGACGTCCCCATCGTGGAGATGCGCGAGACCCCGCCGGAGGGCGTGAACTTCCTCGACTACTTCGACCAGGTCGTCGACGAGCTCGTGGAAACCGTGGGTTCCGTGCCGCACGACGGCGAGGAGCACATTCACGGCGAGGACGCAGCTTAACGACGCTCCCTGCCGCCCCTCAGCCACCGCCCCCGCGCCTTTCGGGGCCCAGCATTGAAATCGATTTTCAGCAGTGGTTTGATCAGACGGTGACTTCTACCGAATCCCGCGCCCCCGCCGTACTCGAGTTGCGCGGCGCCGCCGTCGATCCGCTGTGGTCCGGGCTCGACCTGACGGTGCGGCGCGGGGAATTCATCGCGGTGCTCGGCCCCAACGGCGTGGGCAAATCGACCTTGCTGCGCGCGATTATGGGCACGCGCAAACTGTCGTCGGGCACAGTGCGGGCGGCTGAACGGATCGGTTTCATTCCGCAGCAGCACATGTTCCCCGCGGACCTGCCCATCCGTGGCCGCGACCTCGTCTCGCTCGCCTGCGCACACGGCATCGCGCGCCGCCGTCCGCCAGCGGGCAAGGTCGACGAGCTCCTGGAACGCGTGGGGGCCTCCCATTTCGCGGACCAGCGCGCTGGCCTCATGTCCGGCGGCCAGCAGCAGCTCATCCGCCAAGCGCAAGCATTGGCCAGCGAGCCGGAGCTCGTGCTTGCCGACGAACCCCTCCTCTCCCTCGACCTTGCCCGCGAAAGGGACACCGTCGACAGGCTGGCTGGTCTCGACGCCGGTGTCCTGTGCGTGACGCACTCGATCAACCCGTTTCTGTCGGTGGTCGACCGGGTTCTCTACCTCGGCCCGGAAGGACATGTGGTGGGGACTGTCGACGAGGTGATGCGCTCGGATGTTTTGAGCGAGCTCTACGGCACGCACGTCGAGGTCGTCGAGGCGAACGGAAGGATGGTGGTCCTGTGAGTGAATCGCTCTCAACGGCCTGGGACACGACGCAGTATCTGCTCGGCCTCGACTTCGTGCAGGTCACGCTCGTCGCATGCGCGCTCCTCGGGCTGCTATCAGGCGTGATGGCGCCGCTGATCGTGGTGCGACAGATGTCGTTCTCCGTTCACGCAACCTCCGAGCTCGCCCTGATGGGTGCTGCGGCTGCCTTGCTGTTCGGCCTCAATGTCGGCATCGGCGCGGTCGCCGGCGCGGTGATTGCAGCGGTCGTTCTCGCGGCACTCGGGTTCCGTGGGCAGCAGGACTCGGCAGTCGGCGTGGTGATGAGCTTCGGCATGGGTTTATCCGTACTGTTCATCCACCTCTACCCCGGCAATTCTAACCGGGCGCTGGCGCTGCTGACGGGCCAGATCGTGGGCATTTCGGGCCAGAATCTGTGGCTGCTCGCTGGCACGACAGCGCTCGTCGCAGTCGCCGTGGCAGTGCTGTGGCGACCGCTGCTTTTCGCCTCCGCCGATCCGGTCATGGCGGCCGCCGCCGGGGTCAATGTCCGCGCGATGTCCATCCTCTTCGCGGTGCTCGTGGGCATCGCATCAGCCCAGTCAGTGCAGATCGTCGGCGCCCTGCTGGTGATGTCGCTGCTGATCACTCCCGGCGCGGCTGCCACTCAAATCACTGCCAGCCCGGTACGCGCTGTCGTCTGGGCAGTCATGTTCGCTGAGGTCTCTGCGGTCGGCGGCATGATTCTTTCCCTGGCTCCGGGCGTGCCGGTGAGTGTGTTCGTCGCGTTCATCTCTTTCGGTATCTACCTGGTGTGTCGCGTGATCGGCGGGCTGCAGCGCCGGCGCGTGGGCGGAACGCGCTAGAGGTCCCGGTAGTTCACCGGCTTCAGGCCCTCGCCAGCCGCGGCGACGGCGGCGGCAACGAAATCGTCGCGGACCTTCTTCTTCGACAGGTTTCTGCCAGAGACGGAAAGACGGACGGTGTTTCCGCGCTTGGCGCTGCGGACAGCGGCGTCGATGATATTCCGGCGCCACCACCCGGCGGCACCGAAGCCCTCGCCGACGGAAAGGTTGCGCGAATAGACGATCTGACCGGTCCGCAAAAAGTGGATGCCCTGGGTGGACGCTGCGAGGCGGAAGTCGAATGTGCGCAGCGCTTCCAAGGTGCCCTCTGACATGCGCCAGCGCGGCGGGGCGAACGTGTCCAGCTCGAAACCGAGCTTTTCCATTTGCCGCGTCGCGCCTTTCAGACGCAGCTTCGCCTCGTGCGCTTCAAGGCTCGCGAATTCGGCGCGGCGACCCTGAACAGGCTGGTCGAAGCCGTTGAGGATGAGGCCACGGCCGGCGTCCATCTGGTCTTTGAGCCAGCCTCGAGTCTTGTCGTCCTTGGCCAGGTGCCACTTCTTGTCGATGTGCGGGGCCACCAGCAGCGACACCGAAATGCCTTCCTTTTCCAGGTCGGCTACGAGCTTCTGCACGTCCTTGCGTGTCTCGTCGAAAATCGAGGAAACGGAGACGAGCAAGTGACGGGACATGGCCTACATCTTACTTCTAGGGCATAGCGACCGCTCGGCGAGCTACTCCACCGCGCCCGCTGTATCCAGAGTCCACGCGTACTCGAACGCGGTCTGCTTCCACTTCGCGTAGCGGCCGGACACACCGCCGTGGCCAGCGGCCATCTCGGTCTTGAGCAGGAATTGCCCGCCGGTGGCTGTCGCGCGCAGCTTCGCGATCCACTTCGCGGGCTCGACATACAGCACACGGGTGTCGTTGATGCTGGTCACCGCGAGAATATTCGGGTAGTCCTTCGCTTCGACATTCTCGTACGGCGCATACGTGGCCATGTAGTCGTAGACCTCGGGGTCGTGGTACGGGTCGCCCCATTCCTCCCATTCGCCGACAGTCAGCGGGAGTTCCGGCTTCAAAATCGAGGTCAGCGGGTCGACGAAAGGCACGATCGCCTGGATGCCCGCGAATTTCTCGGGCGCGAGATTCGCCACAGCTCCCATGAGCAGGCCACCGGCGGACCCGCCCTCGGCGACGAGCATTTCTGGGGTGGTGAGGTCAGCGTCGATAAGCGTATCGGCGCAGGCCACGAAGTCGCTGAACGTATTCTTCTTCGTCAGCATCTTGCCGTTGTCGTACCACAGGCGCCCCATTTCGCCGCCGCCGCGCACGTGCGCACACACCCACACCATACCGCGGTCGAGCAAGCTCAGCCGCGCCACCGAAAAGCCAGGATCCGTCGACGCTTCGTAGGAACCGTACCCATAGAGCAAGCAAGGAGCAGGCTTATCGACGTCCACATCTGCCCGCCGGACCACCGACATCGGCACCTTGGTCCCGTCATCGGCCGTGGCCCACATGCGCTCGGCGACGTAGTCTTGCGGGTTGTAGCCGCCGCGGACTTCCTGCTCCTTGAGCAGTGTGATCTCGCCGGTGGCGACGCGGTAGTCGAGCACCTGCGCCGGCTGAGTAAATGAGGTGTAGCTGATCCGCACCACTGGAGCATCCCACTCCGGGTTGCCGGCGAGACCTGCGGTGTAGAGCTCCTCGTCGAATTCCAGCTCACGGAAGTCGCCGAACTCGCCTCCCGTCAGGTCGGCGACGGCGAGGCGGCCGATCCCGCCGCGTCGATAAGCTGCGAAAATGAAGTCGCGGTAGGAATCCGTACCTTCGATGCGCACCTCGTCGCTGTGCGGCATGAGCTCCGTCAGTTCGCGCAGCGGCGGAAGCTCCGTGCCTGCCGCGCAGACTCCCACCGAGGAATTCGGGCCGTGCGCGTTGTGCGTGACCACCCACCGTTCTTCTTCGTTGCCGTCCTGCTCGAGGACGGCAACGTCGACGTTGTATTCGATGCCCGGCTCACGGGGCCAAAGCACCTCGAATTCACCCTCCGGGTCATCCATGGGCAGCACCCGGTACTCGGTGGTCAGCGACGACGCGGAGACGATGAGGACGTAGCGCTCGGAACGGTCCGCTGCCACGCCGACACCGAATTTCTCGTCGGTCTCTTCGTAAACGAGTACGTCGTCAGCGGCATCGGTGCCGAGCTTGTGGCGCCACACCTGGTGCGGGCGCCATGCATCGTCGACACGGATATAGAAGATGTGGTCCTCACCGGCCCAGGTGGCGCCGTAGAAGACGCCGGGGATCTCGTCGTCAAGCAATTGCTCCGTCTCGAGATCCTTGACCTTGAGATCGAAGCGCTCGTCGCCGCGGATATCCGTGGAAAACGCGAGGTAGCGGCCCGACGTGCTGACGCTCGACGCGCCCACCGAGAAGAACTCGTGGCCCTTAGCGAGCGCATTGAAATCGAGCAGGACCTGCTCGCCCGGCAACCCGGAACCGTCCTCGGGAAGCGTCGGCGGCACCCACGGATCACTCCCGTCCGCGACGGGCACGCGGCAGCTGATGCCGTAGCTCTTGCCCTCCTCCGTGCGGCCGTAGTACCACCAGTCGCCCTGGCGTTGCGGGACGGACATATCCGTCTCCTTCACACGCGACTTGATCTCGTTGTAAATCGCGTCCGTCAGGCCGTCGAGGTGCGCCGTCTGCTGCTTTGTGTACTCATTCTCCGCCTCGAGATACGCGAGCGTTTCCGGCGACTCTTTATCGCGCAACCACTCGTAATCATCCACGAACTTACGGCCGTGGAACGTGCGCGTGATCGGGTGCTTCGCTGCTACAGGTGCTGTGGGCGTTTCACTCATGCCCACCGATGGTAGCGCCCGCGCGCTTAAGCGAACTTACGGCCCGACAGGCGCTCGTACGCCTCGATGTAGCGGTCGCGCGTGGCCTCCACGACCGAGCCCGGCAGCTCCGGCGGCGGCGTCCCCTCCTTCGGATCCCAACCCGACTTCGGGCCCGTGAGCCAATTGCGCACGAACTGCTTGTCGAAGCTCGGCTGGCTCTTGCCCTCCTCGTACGAATCCGCAGGCCAGTATCGCGACGAATCCGGCGTCAGCACCTCGTCCGCGAGCACCAGCGTGCCGTCTTTGTCCAAACCGAACTCGAGCTTCGTGTCCGCCAGGATGATCCCGCGCGACTCCGCGTATTCCGCGGCACGCGAGTAGATTTCCAGCGTCGTTGCGCGCATCTTCTCCGCGAGCTCCTCGCCGACATGCTTGACGACGTACTCAAACCGCACATTCTCATCGTGCTCCCCCTGCTCCGCCTTCGTGGCAGGGGTGAAAATCGGCTCCGGCAACTTCGACGCTTCGCGCAGCCCTTCTGGCAGGGTGACACCGCATACCGCGCCGTTGCTGTCGTATTCCTTCCTGCCCGAGCCCGTCAGGTAGCCACGGGCCACGCACTCGAACGGAATCATGTCGAGCTTCTTCACCACGAAGGCGGAGCCGAGAACCTCCTCCGGGATCCGCTCATCGTCGAGCGGGCCTGCGAGGTGGTTCGGGAACTCGTCGAGCAGGTCGAAGAAGAACTCACTGGTGTAGGTGAGGATCTTGCCCTTGTCCGGGATCTCCGGCTCAAGTGCGTAATCGAATGCGGAAATGCGGTCGGTGGCCACCATCAGCAAGGTGTCGTCGTCGATCCCGTAGATCTCGCGGACCTTGCCGGCGGAAAGATGGTTGTAGTCAGAAAGCTCTGGACGCATGCGTGCGATGTTACGCGCCCGGCTACAGGATCTCTCCTGGAGTGTAGCCAGCAGCCTCCGGATACTTATTCGCCCAGGTCTGGATGCGGTCCAGAACATTGTCCACTTGAGATTCCGCCGCGCCGATGAATGCGTGGCGGTCCTCGAGTGCCGCTTGTAGCTGCTCCTGGTCGAGCGGCAGACGGTCATCGCCGGCGAGACGCTCCACCAGGTTCTGCTCCGCACCGTTCTCTCGCATGTCCAGCGCCATTGCGACTGCGTGCTCCTTGATCACCTCGTGCGCCGTCTCGCGGCCCACGCCTGCGCGGACGCTGGCCATGAGGATGCGCGTGGTGGCCAAGAACGGGAGGTAGCGGTCAAGTTCGCGCGTGATCATCGCCGGGAACGCGCCGAATTCCGCCAGCACCGTGAGGAAGGTCTCCATCATGCCGTCGATGGCGAAGAAAGCATCCGGCAGCGCGACACGGCGCACCACGGAGCAGAACACGTCGCCCTCATTCCACTGCTGGCCGGAAAGATCTCCCACCATGGTGAGATAGCCACGCAGAATCACCTGGAAGCCGCCGACGCGCTCGCAGGAGCGGGCGTTCATCTTGTGCGGCATCGCACTGGAGCCGACCTGGCCTTCCTTGAAGCCCTCCGTCACGGTCTCATTGCCCGCCATCAGGCGGATCGTGGTGGCGAGGCTCGACGGGCCTGCGCCCAGCTGCACCAGCGCGGACACCGCGTCGAAGTCCAGCGAGCGCGGGTAAATCTGGCCTACCGAATCGAAGATGCGCTCAAAGCCCAAGTGCTTCGCGATGGCCTGCTCCAGCTGATTGAGCTTCGCCTCATCCCCGCCGACCAGGTCAAGCATGTCCTGCGCCGTGCCCATCGGGCCCTTGATGCCGCGCAGCGGGTAGCGACCCAGCAGGTCCTCGATGCGGTCGAGGGCCACCAGCATCTCGTCGGCGGCCGACGCGAAGCGCTTGCCCAGCGTCGTCGCCTGCGCCGCCACGTTGTGCGAACGGCCCGCGATGACCAGCGAGCGGTATTCGCCCGCCCGGTTGCCGATGGCGTTGAGCACCGCCACCGCGCGCCCGCGCACCAGCTCCAGCGAGCGGTAGATCTGCAGCTGCTCGACATTCTCGGTCAGGTCGCGGCTGGTCATCCCCTTATGGATGTGCTCGTGGCCCGCCAGCGCGTTGAATTCCTCAATGCGCGCCTTCACGTCGTGGCGGGTCACCCGCTCACGTTCGGCGATGGAGTCCAGATCCACCTGGTCCACGACCTTCTCGTAGGCCGCGATCGCCTCCTCCGGGATATCGATGCCCAAATCGCGCTGCGCGCGCATCACCGCGATCCACAGCTGGCGCTCCAGGATGATCTTGTGCTCCGCGCTCCACAGCGTGGCCATCTCGGCCGACGCGTAGCGGTTGGACAGGACATTCGCATTACGGGGTTTCGTGTCAGTCACGCGCCCCATTATCGCACGTCGTCCCGGGGACGGGGCTGGGGCTTCCGGGGGCTGCTGGATCTCGATCGACTTCGCGCCGCTCTCCCCGGCAAAACCCAAGGTCAATTTTTGTTGCCGCGGTGAATTTGTCGTCTAAATCCAGACCCCTCGCTGCCCTTGTCCGGGTGCACGTGCCGTCGGCATGAGACCGTGGCCCGGATGCGGAGCTAGCCGCCTACCGAGATCTCCCCGTCGATCGCCGGGCGGGCAATGTCACGGCGGTAGAAGGACCCGGCCAGTTCGATCTTCCCGATGGTCTCGTAGGCCGAGGTCACCGCCTCTTCCAGAGTCGCGCCAGTACCGATGACGTTGAGGACGCGGCCACCGGCAGAGACGTAGCCGGTGCCGTTGTCGCTGCTGGTGGAGGTGCCGGCGTGGAGGACGTGGGCGGGATCGTCGAGAAGCTCGCCTTCTGCGGTGATCGCGTCGCCCTTGCTCGGGCTGGCCGGGTAGCCGTCTGCCGCGAGAACGACAGTGACCGCGTAACCGTCCTGCCAGTCCAGCGACTCGATCTCGTGGAGCGTGCCAGTGGCGGTGGCGTAGAGGACTTCGGCGAGCGGGGTGTTGAGCAGCGCGAGAACAGCCTGCGTCTCCGGGTCGCCGAAGCGGGCATTGAACTCGACGACGGCCGGGCCCTTAGCACCCCACGCCAGACCGGCGTACAGCAGACCGGAATACGGGGTACCGCGACGGACCATCTCGGCGGCGACGGGCGCGACGACTTCGTCGACAATGCGCTGCACACCGCCCGCCGGCAACCACGGCAGCGGCGTGTAGGCGCCCATGCCGCCGGTGTTGGGGCCTTCGTCGTTGTCGTAGGCGCGCTTGTGGTCCTGCGCGGGCAGCAGGGGCACGACGGTCTCGCCGTCGACGAGGCAGAACAGGGAGACTTCGGGGCCTTCCAGGAAGGACTCGAAAAGCACCGGGTTACCCGCAGCCAGCACGGCCTCCGCGTGCTCACGCGCGGCGGCGCGGTCCGGGGTGACCACAACGCCCTTGCCGCCGGCCAGACCGTCGTCTTTGACCACGTACGTGGGGCCGAAAGCGTCGACGGCGGCATCGATATCCGCGGCGTCCGTCACCTGCCGGGCATCGGCGGTGCGTACGCCAGCCGCAGCCATGACGTCCTTTGCGAACGCTTTGGAGCCCTCCAGCGCCGCGGCCGCCTTCGACGGGCCGAACACGGCAATGCCGGCCTCACGCAGCGCGTCCGCGACACCTACGACGAGCGGCTGCTCCGGTCCGATGACCACGAGATCCGCCCCGATTTCACGAGCCAGCGCCACCGTGGCGGCCCCGTCGGTCACGTCCAGCGCGTGCTGCGTAGCCAGACCCGCGATACCGGCGTTGCCCGGCGCGACGTGCAGCTCGTGCTCACCCGCGCCAGCGCCAGCCGCACCAGCATTGCCGTTCAGTGCATGGACTAGGGCGTGTTCGCGGCCGCCCGAACCGATCACAAGGATGCGCATGCGGCCCATAGTATCGCTACCCTTGGCGGGCATGAGCACAGTCTTCACCAAGATCATCAACGGGGAGATCCCCGGCCGCTTCATCTACCGCGACGAGACCGTCGCCGCGTTTTTGACCATCGAGCCGATCGCGTACGGCCACACCCTCGTGGTTCCGGTCGCCGAGGTGGACAAGTGGACGGACCTCGAGCCGGAGATCTGGCTGCACGCCAACGAGGTCGCGCAGGAGATCGGCAATGCCGTGATCAAGGCATTCGGCTCGCAGCGCGCCGGCTACCTCATCGCAGGTTTCGAGGTCCCGCACGCGCACATTCACGTCTTCCCCGCCAACGACATGTCGGGCTACAGCCTGCAGAACATCATGCGTGTCGACGACACCGACCCGGCAGAGATGGACGCCGCCGCCGAGAAACTCCGCGCGGAGCTCGGCACCGGCGAAGACGGCCGCCGCAGCTAGGCCTCGCTCGACGGCTCCTCAGCACTACTGTTCCCGGCGGCGCTCTCCAGGCGCGGGAGGCTGACGGTGAACTTGGAGCCTTCGCCAAGCGCGGATCGTACCGTGATCGCGCCGCCGTGCTGCTCGACGATGGATTTGGTGATCGCAAGTCCCAGCCCAGAGCCGCCGGAACTCTTCGAGCGATTGCGCGAAGAGTCAGCGCGGTAGAAGCGCTCGAAGATATGGTCGGCGTCCTCGGGGGCCAAGCCGCAGCCGTTATCGGTGACGTCGATGTAGACGTTGTCGAGGTATTCGCGGATGGTGATCTGCACGGCAGCGTCCTCACCGGCATGCTTGAAAGCGTTCGTGACCAGGTTGATCAGCACCTGGTGGAGGCGGTCGGGATCGCCAGAGACCACGGGAATATCGGCAGCGGCGTTCTCGACTTCAAGGGTCCGCCCGGGGAATGCGGCGTGCGCGGAGCTACTCACGGACAGCACGAGTTCGAGAACATCGACGGTACGCATCTCGAGGCGGGATCCTTCGGCGCGAGTGAGCGCCAGTAGATCTTCGACGAGGAGTTTCATGCGCGCGGATTCTTCGTCGATCTTGCTCAAGACCATGTCAGCGTCATCGGTCACGCCGGCGCGGTACAGCTCGGTGTAGCCGCGGACACTGGTCAGCGGCGTGCGCAGCTCATGGGACGCGTCGCCGACGAAACGGCGCATCTGCTCCTCTTTCGCGCGGGATTCATCAAGCGTCTCTTGCAGCTGGCTGACCATCGTGTTCATCGCGTACGACAGGCGTCCGAATTCGGTGTCGCGCGGCCACGCGGGGGCACGAGAATCAATATTTCCGTCGGCGATCGCCAACGCGGTGTACTCCAGATCCTTCAGCGGCAGCAACGCACGGCGCACAAAGAAGGTTCCGGCAACGCCCATCATCGCCAAAACAAGCAGGCTTATCGACGCCAACACCGCCGCCAGCGACTCCAGCATCCCGTTCTCCTGCTCGAGCGACTTGGCCACCACAGTCGATGTTCCATCGGGAGCCTGAATAGCAATGACCCGGAATTTCAGGCCTTCCTTCTGGTCGATGATGCACTCCGCACCGACGGTCCGGGGGCGGCGGTCGAAAACCAGCTCAGACAGCCGCGGATAGCACCCGCCGATATTGTCGATGCGCGGAGGATGCCCCGGCACAGCCGTCATGAGAATGAACTGACTGGGCAAATACGTGTCCGGGGAGGAATTGCGGATCTCGGGGCTTAGTGCCCACGTCGTCAAGCCTCTGCGGAGGTCCTTGTCCACCCGCTCGTACGTCTGGTCCCGGGTGAGCCCCCATACCGCGACCGACATACCCGTCAGTCCCAGCCCCGAGATCACCATGAGAATGATCAACAACCGTGTGCGCACACGCAACGTGGGCACACGGTTCCTGACCAAGCGGCTGAGCTTCGCCGGGGCTGGCTCCAATCTCGGCGACGCCATTACTGGCGCGGAGTACGAAGAACGTAGCCCACGCCGCGGACGGTGTGAATCAGCGGCGTATCACCCGTGTCCACCTTGCGGCGCAGGTACGAGATGTAGGACTCCACGACGTTGCCGTCCCCGCCGAAATCGTAGTGCCACACGTTGTCCAAAATCTTCGCCTTGGACAGCACCACCTCGGCGTTCAGCATCAGGTAGCGGAGGAGATTGAACTCCGTCGGCGACAGCTCGACGATCTGGCCGTCCTTGGTGACCTCATGCGTTTCGTCGTTAAGCGTCAAATCTGCGTAACGGATCGTCGCATCTTCCGTCTCCCCCTCAGCGACATTGCCGCGGCGCAGAATGACGCGCAGACGCGTAATGACTTCCTCGAGCGAGAACGGCTTCGTCACATAATCGTCCGCGCCGATGGTCAGGCCGTGGATCCGGTCCTCCACCCCGTCCTTCGCGGTGAGGAACAGCACCGGTGCGTCGAGGCCTTCGCTGCGCAGCTTGCCCAGCAGCTCGAAACCGTCCATCCCCGGCATCATCACATCGAGGATGTAGGCGTCCGGCTTCAGCTCGCGCGCCATCTTCAGCGCCTCCTGGCCGGACTCCGCAGCCTCAACATCGAAACCCTGGAACTTCAAAGACACCGTGAGCAGCTCGACAATATTCGGCTCATCATCGACAACGAGCACCTTGACGTTTTGCGGAGTAGGCGTATCAGCCATGGCAGTCTCTTTCTTCGTTGAATGTGGTGGCACGCTTCCCAAAAGCACACCACGCGTGAATGACCTATTTAACAAGCGGAGACTGAACGTTTCCTGAATGCCGACTGTACCTCTGTTTCGGCTTGCCGGGGGAGTTCCTCCGACATTATCTAGCACCGCCGCTCCCCTCGTCCGCGAACGTGAAAACCCCAGCCAGACAACGAGCCTGACCGGGGTTCCCTTTGAGCTGGAGACGAGACTTGAACTCGCAACCTACGGTTTACAAGACCGTTGCGCTACCGATTGCGCCACTCCAGCACTGCGCGAGATTCTACAAGCAGATCTGCCCTGTCCACAAAAGGGGCCTTTTCCTCGCGTCACACAGCACGGGCGGATAGTGTGACGGTGTGGCACCGCTGTTCAAGAGTATGCGTGAGTCGATGCGCACCGATAACCCGGTCGCGACCATCGACCAGGCGCGCACGTCTCCGCCGCCTTCAGTCCTGGCGCCTGTCGATCTGACAGACCCCACCCAGGTCGCGGCTGTGATGACGATCGGCGCGCGCGTCGGCGAGATCCTCATCGCCAATGGCACGACCAGTTCGGATGCGAAGGCGCAGATTCACGCCGTGACGTCCTCGTACGGTCTGCACTACTGCCATGTGGACATCACGATGAACACGATCACGATCAATTCCGTGATCGGCACCGTACGCAAGCAGCCGGTGAACGTGTTCCGTGTGGTCACGAACATGTCGGAAAATTTCTCCAAGCTCCAGGAGGTCGACCGCCTGATCCGCTCCATCCGTGCGGGTGCGACGCCGCCGGAAATCGCCGAGAAGATTCTCGACGAGCCCGATGCTGCTGCCCCGCCGTACCCGAAGTGGGTGTCCATTGCCGGTTGGGCGATCATGGGTGCCTCCATCGCGATTCTGCTCGGCGGCGACCTGCTCATGTCGGTTCTAGGGGCCGTGACCGCATCGTTGATCACCGTGATCAACGCGTGGATGGGCAAAAACGAGCTGCCGTATTTTTACCACTGCGTCGTCGGCGGCTTCATGGCCACGGTTCCGGCTGCGGTGTTCTATTCGTTGGCATCCCGCGCTGGCACCACTATCGTGCCCAGCCAGGTCATCGCCACCGGCATTATCGTCCTGCTGGCCGGTTTGACGCTGGTCCAGTCGCTTCAGGACGGTGTGACCGGCTCCCCCGTCACCGCCAGCGGCCGCTTCTTCCAGGCGGTGTTGTTCACCGGCGCGATCATCGCTGGTGTGGCAGGCGGCATCCAGATCGCCGACTTATTCGGTGCTGGACTTCCCCCGATTGAGACGCAGCCGCCGACCCCGACGTACGGCTCCGCCATCGTGCGCAGCCTCGGCGGCGTGTTCGCCGCAGCCGGTTTCGCTCTGGCGGTGTATGCAGAGGTCCCCGCCATCATCGCAACGGCCGCGACCGCCTTCTTCGGCGGTTTTACTTACTACGCGGTTCTGATTCCCTTCGGCTCCGGCCGCCTGTTCGCCACCGCGCTGTGCGCGATCATGGTCGGTCTCGCCGGTGGTTTGATTGCCCGCCGCTACTTGATCGCCCCTTTGATCGTGGAAGTCGCCGGTGTCACTCCCTTCCTGCCGGGTTCCGGCGTGTACCGCGGCATGTACGCCCTGCTCAACGACCAGACCGTGCTGGGTCTGAACAATATCTTCATCGCCGTGAGCACGTGTATGGCGCTCGCCGGCGGAGTGGTCCTCGGCGAATGGATCGCCCGCCGCATCCGCCGCCCGCAGATGTTCAACCCCTACAACGCCTTCCGCGCCGCGGGCCGCATCACCTTCCAGCAGATCCGCCGCGCGGAGCAAGCCGCAATGCGTCGCCGTGCCGAGCAGATCGCCCGCAACCAGGCAAAGAAAGAACTGGCTAAAAAGCAGGCTCCGCAAAAGCCCGCCAAGAAGCATCCGAAGAAGCCCGTGCCCAAGATGCACATGCCGATCATAAATCCCCTGGCGAAGAAGCACCCGAAGCAGAACC
>ERZ1031273.133-NODE-133-length-38479-cov-13.709921_pt1 | contig 38479 bp, 34 predicted proteins | sample MGYA00516575_ERZ1031273 | MGnify/ENA primary metagenome ERZ1031273 (study PRJEB33718, sample SAMN03159816) | human skin metagenome | collected 2014-02-25 | study: EMG produced TPA metagenomics assembly of the PRJNA266117 data set (Human skin bacterial metagenome... | reverse complement strand
ATCCACAACGGTGTCGTTGAACTTGCCCTCCTGGACTTTCATCTCAAAAACCCCGCGGTAGTTTTGCCCGGCGTTCAGCGCCGCGGCGATTTCGGCGGCGATAGTGTCGTTGTTCGAGACTTTCTTTGAGTCCAGAGCCATTTTCGTCATGGTGAGCAGGTAGCCGTCTTTCGTCATGGTGCGTTCGCCCGGACCGTTATTGACGTCAATTTTTTCGTCGGTGAACGTCTTGAGCCAGTCCAGTACTTTCTTTTCGCTGACGACCGGTCCGTTCTCGGTGACCTCTACCCACTGGGCTTTGTCGGCGGGGGTGATGATGTGTCCGACTCTGCGACCAATCAGGTTTACTTTCGGGGCAATGAGCGAGTTGGCTCGCTGCGCCCAGGTTTCCAGCTGCGGATCTGGGGCGATTGGGGTAACTTCGGTCAGTTTCGCCTTTATAGATTGTTTCGTCTGGGTTTCCCAAGTTTTCTGAGCGGCAGCGATGATGACTTTCGGGTCGACGCCCTGCCCGGCGCTGCCCGGCTGCACTTCAAAGGAGCCCTTTTCGCTGTTGAATCCCAGATGCGGGTCCACGACGGTGTTGGGTCGCTGAGCGGTCAAAGCCCGGGCTGCCTGAGTGGCGGCGGCTGTATCGATGGTGAACAGGGGGGTGACTTGGCGTTCTCTGACGGTGGAGGCCAAGATTCCGCCCAGGTTCTGGTTCGCTTTCATCACGGCAGCAGCGGTGCCGGGGACGTCGCAGTCCAAACCCATTTGCCCCAGGCTCAGGGAGGTGCGGGGAACGCCACCGCTAAAGTCAGCGTTCAGATTTTGGCAGTTGTCCGTCAAATGGCGTTTCAGTTCATCGGGGGTCATGCCCCCGACGTCGAGTTTGCCGACCGTAGTGTGGGGCAGGGCCAACTTGGAATAGTGCGTGGCGTAAGCCCAACCGCTGCCGGTCAGGGCGAGGACGAAAACCCCCGCGCTGACGCCAACCACGACGGGCCAGCGGCGTTTTTGCTTGACGACACCACGAATTTCCAGCTGTGGATTTGTAGAATCTTGTGTCATGGTTTCCCCTCTATGCCATTGTTTATGATAACTGATAACCGCATTGAATCGAGAAGTCCCCAGACCGGCGGGTGGAGCCGCACGGTCGTGGTAGCGCCGGTCGTTGCATTAACAAAGGTATGGTAGTATGATTGCTGTCATGACACGGCAGTCAAAGGAGACTATCATGGCAAAACGCAGAAAGTGGCTAATTATACCTATTGTCGCAGGTCTTTCATTATTTTCAGCGGTTCCAGCAGCGGTGAACCCACCGGAAGCTGAGGCCTTGGGATTTGTGTACCACACTTGTGGTGCACATAACGATACTCTCGTCGGGGAGAGCGATAAATACCGCGCAAAAACATACACTTACATATACCTTGGGTGCGGAAGAGTATCTGCTCAGGGCTGGTATTACACACATCCAGGTTCCCCTCCGTACTACACAGCAGTGGTGTGGGGCAATCAGAGTGCCGTGGCCAGCGGGGGTGGAGGACTTCGTGGAGGAATTCATCATGCAGACGAGTATGGAAACTTCAATACGTGAACCCGTGTGAGATTCGACCAGGAATTGCGACGGTCATGGGCGCAATTCTCGCTTTGAGCCTGTGTGGTTGTGCTGATGGCAATTCAGTGCAACCACACGGTGCTCCTGGTGGAGGAGGCGAAGGTGTTGCTGCGGGTGGCGATAGCTACAAAATGAAGGATGATTCCGACGATGAGGCCGCGAAATTTGCCCAACACTCAGGATTAATGAAGATAGATGAAAAGGGCGTAGAAAGGTACCACCCTCCAAAGCTGGCTGCAGAAGACGAGTCGGTACAGATAGCCTTTAAAGACGGGGTAATAACCGAAGAAGAGTATCAGATGGCCTTCCGTCGTTGGTGTGCTTGTGTGGAAGAACGCGGGGGAGAGGTGCTGGAGCTATCACCAGAGTTAGAAACTCCGTGGTTGATTAATTACTCTACGACTGAGGAAGCTCTTGAGGAGAATAGCTGTTACATGAAATTGTTTTCAAGCGTAGATAACGCTTGGCAAATGGCCCATGCTGATTACGATACGTCAGCCACAGCAATGAAGATGTTTCTGGAGAGCAAGTCTATTCAACCGAAAGAGCATGAGTGGCAGCTAGCTGCCCAGATTCACTATAACGGGTTTTACGATGAGTTCAACGCTTTCGCGTCTGCTAACTATGACTCTATTAGGGAAAGAATGCGCAAAAATAATGCTAAGATGATGGGCGGGTAGAATGGCTGTCGGCAATCCTGACAGTAACGCGACAAAGGAGTCGCGTCGAGGTTATATCAAGTATGTTTTGCCCTTCGTGTTGGCGTGGTTTGTGCCTGTAGTGCTAGGTCTGGTTCTAGCGCTAATTAACAATAGACAAGAAACTACTGCATTCCTGCCGGAGGTTCCCAGAGAAACAAAAATAGGTTCGGAAGTCGTTGATTTATCCCAAACCGTCGCCATCAAAGTGAAACTAGGCAGTTCCACGTCAATAAAGGCAAATCGTAGTGGAACCATAACTTCTTGGGCAATCAAAACAGGTGAAGAGGTGGGTATGGGTCAGCGGATATTCGACATAAACGAAATCCCTGTTTTTGCCCAAGTAGGCGGTACTCCGTTCTACCGTGACCTGAAACTTGGTGACAAAGGAACCGACGTGGTGTCTCTCCATCACTTGCTGTGTGCTGAGAGCTGCCCCCAAGGTGTCAGTCCTGACAGTAGCACCTTTAGTAGCTCGACTCAGCTTGCTGTAGAAAGTTTCCTCCAACGTAATGGTATCGATGCAAGTTCTCGTGTGTGGAGCATGAAGAACACGGTTTATTTCTCTGGATTCTCTGCGTTTCTGGAATCAGTGCTCCAAGAAACAGGGTCAACAGTGGCTGAAGGAGATGAGGTCGCTAAAGCTGTAGGCGGTATTGTTGAAGCCCAGATTGTCAACCCTGATGATGAAAACCCTCTCATACTTGGTGAAACAGAAATGGTGTTGTCTGCTGGTGAAAGGGATATGCAAATTAAGCAAAATATTTCTCCTACTCAACTTGCTAAATTGACCTCACTTCTCACTAGTGCAAAAAGTGACGGTACTGTTACGCAACAAGAGTCAAAATTAGATGATACTGAGTTCATTTTTCATGGACTTACTTTGAAGGCAAAACGGCCCAATACTTATGCGGTTATTCCTGGAACCTCGCTGTATTTGCTTGATAGTTCCCATGGCTGTGTATTTCTTTCCAATGGCGGTAAGATTGAAGTTCGTTATGTTGATGAATACACTAAATTGCCCGGAAAACTGAACCTAATCGGTATAGATTCAGCGTTTACAGATAAGGTTGTTCTTACAGATCCATTCAATGATACTAGAGCGGATTTGACAAAATGCATATCGAAGTAATTAACGGCTCAAAGTCGTTCAAAGATAACCATCTTTACACAAACCTTAATGTTGAGTTTCTGGATAAAACAATAACCGCTCTAATTGGGCCATCAGGTTGTGGAAAGTCTACCTTATTAAACATCATGAGCGGCTATGAGAGTCTTGATTCAGGGCAGGTAAACTTTTGCAGTGATTCCGATGGTCAGGAATCGCATCAAGTTATCTCAGATGACAAGCTTATCTCCTGGATTCCACAAATCTCCGCAGTCCTTCCACACCGAACCGCCCTAGACAACGTTATGATTGGGGCGCTTGGTGTAGGAGTTGAGGAGTGTGTTGCAAGGAAACAGGCTCTGTCATTTCTTGAACTTGTAGGGCTAGAGAATCATGCTCTCGATCTCACACGTACTCTTTCAGGCGGCGAAGTGCAAAGAGTCTGTTTTGCCAGGGCTTTAGTGAGTCACAAGCCATTCATATTTGCAGATGAGCCTACTGCGTCTTTAGATGAGGCTGCAACCAAATATATAGCAAACATTTTGCGTAACTTGAAATCGCAATCATGCATCATTATTGCAACTCATGACCCGTTGCTAATTTCAGCTTGTGATAAGGTTGTAAATCTTCGGGGTCAGCATGAATAAATACATCATGTTAAAAGAGGCTTGGAGCAACTCTATCTCTTTTTACTCTAGAATTCACTGGATACTTCTTCTCGCAATTTTTTTTGGCTCTGTATCAGGTTTGACCTCTAACATTCTAATAACTGATTTTAATGATTCCCTTGACGTTGCAAAAATGGAAGGAAAAGGGATTGTTTCTCTAACTTCGAAAGGTAATAGTCGTACTATTTCAGTCGCAAGTTGTAGGCAGCTAATTCGCAATGCTGGCGTATCAAGAAACGGAGCTTTGGAAAAACGCGGACGGGCCGATTTACTTCCCCTTGCCACCAAGATTGAGATTTGGCAAGCCACTCCTGAACTAATCACGCAGCTTTCTCTCTCCCCTTATCAAATAGGCCATGATGTAGCAGTTTCACCCAACAATCAGCCATTCGTAGTCTGGCCCGGGGTGACTGATCCGGTAGTACCTGGGATTCTTCCAGCTCAACCGCAAGGGTTTCCAAATTCTATTTCCGCAGTTCAAATCTGGGACGGATCCGCATTCACTAGAAACTGCCTTGTTGAAGTCGATCCCATGCTAAATCTCCAAGATTTCCTACCTGCTCTCGCAGCCGGACTTAATACCACCTCTAGTGAGCTTGAGGCAAACCTGATTTACGATCCTACCCAGTCCCTGCAATTTACCTACCTATCAAACCCGTTACGTTTTCTTGGTGTTGTACTGGGGTTATTGGGAGGAGTATGCGGAGTGATTGTTAATCGCAACAGGAACAATGAGCTAGCCGCATACAGATTTGGGGGAGTCGGCTCGATAGAAGTCCGCTTTATTACTGTTATTGAGCAGGCCATAATGGCGGCCTTCTTCCTTGTTAGTGCCACCTTTTCGGCAATTGTTTCTATTAGCTATCTTGATTTTAACTTCTTTGGGATACTGTGGTCGGTTTGTGGGGCTTGCGCCTGGATATCTCTCTCGCCCCTTGGTGCACCCAAACTATCCCACCCCGGATCTCTCCTAAAGGCAAGATAGGCTTCAAGTTTTGTAGCAGGTATCTAGCTGGTATTGGGCTTCTCGTTTCAAACCTCGAATTTGGCTTGACTTCCACTTGAATGTACTGAACCCTGAAAGTTGGACGGTTATTTGTTCAGTTTTAGGGTTGGGGGTGTTATGCGTCCTGATAGTTCGTTGTCGGTGGAGCAGCGAGAGGCGGCTGTTGATTCGTTTGAGGCGGGGTATGGCTCTCGAGCCACAGCGAGAAAACTTGGGTTGCCGTTTCGGCCGGTGAATCTTCTTTATGACAGGTGGGTTCTGCATGGGAGAATGGCTCTTGTGGCACGTGATACGAAAGCTGTTTACTCGTGGGAGTTCAAGCGCTCGGTTGTTGCTCGTTTTCTTGCTGGTGAGAGTGCGAGGCAGTTGGCGGCAGAGTTTAATTTTTCTTCGTCTGATCTTGTGTATTCGTGGGTACGCGTGTGGCGTTTGGCTGGTGATGAGGGCTTACGTCCGAAAAGGCGTGGTAGGAAGCCGAAAACGTTGATTGCTAGCCTTGATCAGGAAGGGAGCGCCAGGGTTGTGGATGCTGCGTTGATTGAGGAGAATACGAGGTTAAAAGCAGAGGTAGCGTATTTGAAAAAATTACGAGATCTGAGGGATCAGGGGCAAGGCTGAAAACCCGTGTGGTTGCCACTCTCAGATGTGAATACCCGTTGCCGGTACTGTTACAGGTAGCCAATCTGGCGCGATCGACGTTCTATTATCAGCTGGGGCAGATGCAGGCTCAGGACCGGCATGTGAAGTTGAAACAGGCGCTTCGGAAGATTTTCGATAAAAGCCATCAGCGTTATGGTTATCGCCGTGTTCGGCTTCAGCTGCTGCGTGATGGGTGGTGTGTGTCGCGCAAGCTTGTTGCTAAGTTGATGAGGCAGCTCGGTTTACGCTCTAAAACGAGGAAACGTAAGTGTTACAACTCTTACCGCGGTACAACGTCACGTCGGGCTGATAATCATTTAGATCGGCGGTTTGCCACGGAAAAGCCGAATCAACAATGGGTCTCCGATATTACCCAGTTCCAGATCTCGGGGCAGAAGCTGTATTTGTCTCCGGTGATGGATTTGTGTGATCATTCGATTCTTGCTCACACTCTTTCGGTGTCTCCGACAACGAAAGTGTCCGCGTTGAGCCTGAAAAAGGCTTTTCGTGTAGCGGGTGATCCTGAAGGTGTTCTTGTTCATACTGATCAGGGTTATCACTATCAGCACCAGTCATGGATCAGTCAGCTAGTTGAGCATCAGTGCGTTCAATCTATGAGCCGTAAGGGCAATTGTTACGATAACTCCGTGATGGAGAACTTCTTTTCTCACTTGAAAGAAGAAATGTTCAACAATGACTCATTCGCTTCCATCAGCGAGCTGCGCGCAGCGATTGACGAGTACATACAGTGGTACAACACTGAGCGTATGCAAGAACGGCTCGGAGGGATGACCCCAAACGAATACCGGCAACACGCACTAACCACCATCGGATAGAATCACACTGTCCAAGAATTGGGGTTCAGTACAGAAGTGTCCCGGGTTTTGTTCCTAGTTTTTTGCTACAGAGCTGAACCAGCCCGGAATGAAATGATTGCGTTCGTTGATGAATATCGTGATTGTTTCTCGGTCGAGTGTATTTGCCGGGTCTTGAACGAGCACGCGGTTGGCGGGTTTATTTCGTCTCGTGGCTATCGTCTAATCAAGAAGCGCCCGCTGAGTAGCCGAGCCTTGCGTGGTGAGATGCTGTTGGTGAGGATTGCTGGGATTAGTGGAGTTCGTTTATACGGTCTTTGTAATCGATGTTCGGCTGCACCACTCCCGAAGAACTCAACACAAGCTACAACCAATACCGAGCCAGAGAACTAACCACCATATAAAAAACAGAGCAAAATCCAGTACGCTTCATTTTCATGCTCAAGATATATGAGGCACCACTAGAGTCCCCAGACCGGCGGGTGGTGCTGCACAGTCTTGGTAGCGCCAGTTGGTGTGACTTTGCGGATTGTGGCATAATAGACCCTTGGTCTTTCCGGTTCACCCAAAGCTTTCGCCGCGGGACCCGGGGCCCTTGAACCCAAGGAGTAATTATGAAACAGGGAATTCACCCCGAATATGTTTTGACCGAGGTCACCTGCACCTGCGGAAATCACTTTACGACTCGCTCCACCCTGACTTCCGGTCAGATGCGCGTGGACGTGTGCTCGGCTTGCCACCCGTTCTATACCGGCAAGCAAAAGATTCTTGACACCGGCGGTCGTGTGGCTCGCTTCGAGGCTCGCTACGCCAAGTTCAACGACGCCAAGAAGAAAGCTGCTGATAAGGCTAAGAAGGACGCCGAAAAGGCTGCCAAGCAGGCCGCAAAAGCTGAGGAAGCTAAGGCTCCCGCCGCTGCGGAATAGCGAAACTTTGACACCGGTCGGTACACGTTACCGACCGGTGTCTTTTATTTCCGGGTTTTGCCTGGTGAACACCCAGATTTGCACATGAAATGAAAGGTCAGAAATGAGTGACTTCCCTGAAGAATTTGCCGGCGTGGAAGCCCTGCTGGAAGAGTTCCACCAGGTCGAGGCACAGATGAGCGACCCGGATTTGCACTCCAACCAGGCTCATGCCCGCAAGGTTGGCCGCCGTTACGCGGAACTGAGCCGTGTCAACACCGTGGTGCAAAGCTGGTTGCAGGCGCGTGACGATTTGGATGCCGGGCGCGAAATGGCAGGCGAGGACCCGGACTTTGCGGCGGAAATCCCCGGGCTTGAGGCCGCTTTCGACCAGGCCAACGCCGATTTGATCGAGGCCCTGACCCCGCGCGACCCCGACGATGCCCGCGATGTCATCATGGAAATCAAAGCCGGCGAGGGTGGTGAAGAATCCGCCCTGTTTGCTGGCGATTTGATGCGGATGTACCAGCATTACGCCGAAAAGATGGGGTGGACGATGCAGGTGCTGGGCCTGACCGAATCTGACCTCGGCGGGGTGAAGGACGCCTCGATAGCGTTCAAAGCGAAAGGCAACCCCACCCCGGAGGAGGGCGTATGGGCGCACCTGAAGTACGAGGGCGGGGTGCACCGGGTCCAGCGGGTTCCGGTCACCGAGTCCCAAGGGCGTATCCACACTTCGGCGGCAGGCGTGCTGGTCATGCCGGAGGCCGAGGAAACCGGGGACATCGAGATTGACCCTAATGACCTGCGCATTGACGTGTACCGCTCCTCGGGGCCGGGGGGTCAGTCCGTGAACACCACCGACTCAGCGGTGCGCATCACCCACCTGCCCACGGGGATCGTGGTGTCGATGCAAAACGAAAAGTCCCAGCTGCAAAACAAAGAGGCCGGTATGCGAGTGTTGCGTTCGCGCCTGATGCAGCTGGAGGCGGAAAAGCGCGAGGCTGAGGCGGCCGAGGCGCGCGCCTCCCAGGTCCGCACCGTGGACCGCTCCGAGCGAATCCGCACCTACAACTTCCCGGAAAACCGCATCGCCGACCACCGCACCGGCTACAAGGCATACAACCTGGACCAGGTGCTCAACGGCGACCTGGCTCCGGTCATTCAATCCGCTATTGACGCCGATGAAGCCGCCCGTCTGGCGGCGGTAGGCAAATCTGCCCACTAACCACCCCGGCTGCAAACCTCCCCATCGCGCCGGTCGGCCAGACTAGGCAAATCAACGCGAATTAACCCCCCGGGAGTTATCCCAAACCGACGGGCGACCCCGACACGACGGAAGGACTCCGATGCAGATACCCCAGCAAGCGGCAGCTCGCTCGGCGCTCAATGACGCGGCCTTCGTGCTGAGCGAGGCCGGAATCAACAACGCCCCCGGTGAGGCGCGTCTGCTGCTGGAGCACGTGTTGGGCCACCGGCCCGGCTACGGCGAGCGTCTGGACGGGCCGACCTGGCAGCGGTTCTTTGAGCTGGTCGGACAGCGCGCCACCCGGGTACCGTTGCAGCACGTCATGGGGGTCATGTACTTTCGCCACCTGACCTTGCGCGCCCGCCCCGGAGTGTTTGTGGTGCGTCCCGAGACGGAGTGGGTCGCCCAAGGGGCCATTGATGCGGCTGCGGATTGGGTGCGGCGAGGGGTCGCTCCGCGGGTGCTGGACCTCGGCTGCGGTTCGGGGGCGCTGGGGTTGTCTATCGCTTCCGAAGTTCCCGAGTCGGTTCTGACCTGCGTGGACGTGTCAGAAGCGGCGGTGGATTTGACGGCGGAAAACGCCCGGTTTACCGGGGTAGCGGCGCGAGTCCTGCTCGCTGACGCGACCGACCCGCAGACGCTGCGCAACGCCCTTGTGCGCGCCGAAATCCCGCCAAAGTTCCACGTCATCGCCACCAACCCGCCTTATGTGGTCGATACGGTGACACAGCCTGAAGCCGCCCAGGATCCACAGTTAGCGCTCTATGGCGGGGGTGCTGACGGCCTGGAGCGGCCGCGGGCATTTTTGGCTGCCGCCGCCACGGTCGCGGCCCCCGGTGCCACTATCGTGATGGAACACGCCGAGTCGCAAGGCGAGGCCCTGGTACAGGAGGCCCAAGCGCTGGGGCTGAGGGATGCCCAAACCCGATGCGATCTGGCGGGTCGCCCCCGATTCTTACAAGCTCTAGCCTGACCGTTGCCGGCCTGGGGTTGCCTCAGGGCTAGTCAGGGTTAAATCAGGGGTAACCCTAATGGCACCCGGGCGGGGAGGCACGATAATCTGGGACTATCTCCTCCTGAGGGCTGAGTGCGGAGTGCCTGGAAACAGGACGAGTCTCATACTTCGGACTGATTTTCCTGGTAGCGGAGCTTTTGGCAAGGCAAAAAAGCCCTGAGGAGTTTATAGTTTTTCAAAAGCGATTTTGGATTGTAAGGAGTTATTTGTGAGCGATGAACCGGTGTTCACTCCCGTCGATGACCCGACTGTTACCCCTGTTGCTTCCGTGACGGGAGACGACTCGGCAAAGTCTGCGAAATCCCTGCTCAAGGGCAAGAAAAAGCTGAAACTCGGCAAGAAGAAATCGAGCAAGAAGAAGAAAATCATCATCGCTGTCAGTGCGGTAGCCGTCTTGGCTATTGCCGGATTTGGCATTCCGGCAGTGATGGGCCTGGGGGCTCCCAAATACGACCCAACGGCTGTCTATCGCGGGGACGTGACCACCGTCGTCAGGGAGGACGTCACCAAAACCATCAGCATGACCGGCACGCTGAAAAGCGCCAAGACCATGACCTTGTTCTCCTCGCTGAACTCGAAAGTACAGGCTCTCAACGTGAAGGCGGGGGACCGGGTGAACCAGGGTCAGCTGCTGGCACAGCTGGACAGTTCCGAGGCGAATTCGCAACTGGCTAGCCAACAGGCGCAGCTGAACGAAAGCCGCATCACCCAGCAAAACAGCATCGACGAGGCTGCCCAAAACTATCAAAATGCGAAAAGCGCCCTGGATCAGGGCATGAATCAGGAAATCCGCGGAGCTCAAACCTCGTTGCGGGAAGCGGAAACTGAATACGTGAAATCTTCACGAGCCTACGAACAAATGAAGCAGGAGAGAGACAACCGCACTTTGCAAGCCTTGCTGGAACAGGAAAATGCCCTGCGCTCGGCTTATCAAGAGGTGGAAAACGCCAAGATGGAAGCGGGCCGAGCCGGAGCCGCGGTTTCCGAAGCGAACCTGCAGCGTGACATCGCCATCATTGAGCGGAATTCGGCCGCGGCGGATTTGGACCTGGCCAAGAAGGAACTGTCCCGGGTGCGGGCCGACACGACCCTGAGCGCCGCACGTCGTGCGGAACTCATCAAGGCCATCAACCAGCGTATCGCGGAGCTGGAAGCGCAGGTCGCCACCTTGGATCAAAATGTTGATGATGGCAGCAAGGGCGCCAGGTCGGCCTGGTCCCAGCAGGCTCAGGCCAATATTTCCGTGGGCCACGCGAACGAAAACTTGGGGATGGCGCGGCGCCAATTCCAGGCTGCGCTTCGCCAAATAGACAACCAGATAGCCGAGGCCGGCGAGGCGGTCGCCAAGGCGCAAGGCGCTCTGTCTGACGCCAAAATTAGCTTGGAATACGCCAAAATTCACGCAGCTCAGGAAGTGAGTTCGAATCTGCGGGCGTTGCGGGCCGCGCAAGCCTCGGCGGGTTCGGGCATGGCGGAAGGGCAAAGCGCCATCCAAAAGTTGCGGGCCGACATCAGCTCGGCGCACGTAACTTCCCCGATATCAGGCATTGTGACCTCCGTAACCGCCAAGGTCGGTGCCACGCCGGAAGGCGCCTTGATGACGGTGGAAGATGACCAAAACATGGTCATTGAAACCCAGATTAAAGAATCCGGGGTCTCCAAGCTCAGCGTGGGTAACCAGGTCACTTTCACCACTCCGGCCACCGGGGATAAGGAATTCACGGGCGTGGTGTCCTTTATTTCTCCGGCTGCGCTCGACCAGACTTCCACGCAGCCCAGACAGGGCGGCGAACAGGGTGGGGGCGGCAACGCCTCGGTCATGTTCCCGGTGCAAATCACGGTGACGGGCGATTTGCAGGGCTTGCGTCTGGGGTCTACCGCCAAAGTCAAGGCGATTGTTGCCGGTGAAAAGAACGCTCTGACCGTGCCGAAGGGTGCTTTGGTTGATGCGATGATGCCGCTTGGCGACCAGGTTCCACCCTCCACCGAAGCTCCCGCTCCGTCCGAAATGGCACACTCGGAGGCGACGGGCGAAGACGGCCCGAAGTCCGTACTGGTGATAGACAACCCCGACTCGGAAAAGCCGAAGATTCGCGAAGTCCAGGTGGAAGTCCTGGTAGAAGGCAACGGCATGGCCGCAATCAAGGGTAAAGGCATCAAAGAAGGCACGACCGTGCTGGATAACGCCATGAACTATGTCGGCTTGTCCGGGGAAACCGGTCACTATGTCGATACTCCGCCGGTGATGGAGGGGACTGTTGAGTGACATCATGAGCCTGCCGGGGGTCTTTTCTGAGGGTCGGGCGCATTCACAAGCGTCCCCTCCCGCGCCCACCGGGCAGGGTAGCGGACAGCCGGGGGCGGCGAAGGGACAGCCGGTCATCGAGCTGAGCGACATCTATAAGGGATTCTTCCTGGGCACCGACCACGAGTTGACCGTGCTGAAAGGCGTGAACCTGGCGATTTATCCGGGAGAATTCGTGTCCATCGTGGGGTCCTCCGGTTCGGGCAAATCCACCCTGATGAACATCATCGGCTTGCTGGACCGGCCCACCTCGGGCAGTTACCTGCTGGGGGACGTGGACATTTCCGAAGCTGACGATAACGAGGCGGCGTTGATTCGCTCGCTTTCCATCGGGTTCGTGTTCCAAAACTTCAACCTGGTGGGGCGTACCGACGCGTTAAAAAACGTGGAACTGCCCATGATGTACGCCGGCATTGGGCGTGCTCAGCGCCGGGAACGGGCACTGAAACTGTTGGAACTGGTCGAAATGAGCGAACGAATCCACCATCAGCCCAGCGAGTTGTCTGGCGGGCAAAAGCAGCGGGTGGCGATTGCGCGGGCGATGGCTAATGACCCGGACATTATTTTGGCTGACGAGCCGACCGGTGCTTTGGACACCGCCACCGGGCACATGGTCATGGACCTGTTCCATCGGCTGCATCGCGAGCAGGGCAAAACCATCGTTTTGATTACCCACAACCCGGAGCTGGCTGAGCAAACCCAGCGCATCTTTACCATGGTTGACGGTGTGTTGGGCGAGGGTGTGTCGACCAAAGGAGGCGCCCAATGACTTTCGGAGAAAACGTGCGCCTGGCCCTGGCGGGATTGTGGGCGAACAAGCTGCGCGCCATTTTGACCCTGCTGGGCATCATCATCGGTATCGCCTCCGTGGTGACGATTCTCACCATTTCTCGCGGCGTGACCAGCGCGGTGACTGACTCGCTTGGTTCCCTGGGGGATCAAGACATGTACCTCTCGGTAGATACCAAGGACAATATTGCCAAAGCAAAGTCTCGCCAAGCACAGTCCGGCTCGGACGACCCCACTTATGTGGTTGGCACTGCCGAGGAAACCGAGGACGAGGACATGTCTGGGGATAGCGGGTCTGGCTCGGCTTTCGCGGACAGTAACGGGGATGACCAATACCTGACTCCGGAAATCCTGGATCAGATTCGTGAGGAATTTTCCGACCAGGTTAAAGGTATCAGCGTGCAAGGTATGGGCAGTTTCGGTACCGCTAAGGGCGCGGCCGGAGACGTGGACGCGGATGTGCAAACCACCAACCAGGATTTCCTGATTGGGCCCAATATGGAAATGGTCGCCGGCCGCGGTTTTGATGCCGGTGAAATCGAAAGCGCCGACACGGTGGCGGTTATCAGCGATACCCTGGCGAAAAAATTGTTCGGGGGAGCGGCACAAAACGCCGTGGGCCAGAGCTTCGAGTTTGACAGTGACGAATCCCAAATGACTTTTCAAGTCATCGGGGTCGCCCGGCAGGTGCAAATGAAAGGGGCTGCCAACGCTCTCATCGGTGGCGGCGGGCCGAGCGGGGACAGTTTCTATATCCCCTACACTTTGGAAGAGGAGATTAGCGGGGTCAAGGAACCGGGGTTCAACTGGGCGACGTTGCGCCCGATTCCCGGCACCGATGCGAAGGCTTTGAAGCACAGTTTGCAGGAGTTCTTGGATAAAACCTGGGCTGACTCGGATTACGGGGTCATGATTGATTCCATGGACTCGATGATGGATGAGATTAAGAAAGTCTTTTCCACTATCGCCTTGGGGCTGTCGGTTATCGCGGGGCTGAGTTTGCTGGTCGGCGGCATCGGGGTGATGAACATCATGCTGGTGTCGGTCACCGAACGTACCCGAGAGATAGGTATTCGCAAGGCTCTGGGGGCGACCCAGTGGAATATCCGGCTGCAGTTCCTGGTCGAAGCCATGATGGTGTGTCTGCTGGGAGGGCTTCTCGGCGTGGCCCTGGGGGGTCTGGCCGGATACTTAGGATCCAACGCGATGGGTAATCCCGCGATTCCGCCCTTGGGAGGGGTGCTGTTCTCGCTGGCGTTCTCGCTGGGTATCGGGATTTTCTTCGGCTACTATCCGGCGTCCAAAGCCGCCAAGCTCGACCCCATCGAGGCGCTGCGCTACGAGTAGCCCGGGGCTTGCACCCTGTCTAAAAACTATTTTTACGCCTCGGTGTGCCATATATGGCACACCGAGGCAAATTAATAGGATTAACGCCCGAAAAATATCCTCGGCTCGCAAACCTACCCGTGCGCCCGCGAAATTCCGGCATGATAGTGGCATGTACGAAAGACGCTTTGTTTTTGACCTCGAGCAGGACGATGAAGAAATCATCGCCGAAATCGTGCGCCGCGCCGAGACTATCTTGGGACCCCAGGAACGGATTACCTTCCCGGTGGGAGCGCACCTGACCGAGGAAGGCCAGCCGGTTCGCAGCATTATTCTGGCGCTATCCGGCAGTATCGCGCTGGAACGCTCCTCAGAGAGCGGGGATTTGCTGATGCACCATGCTTCGACCGGGCGCATCATCGGCATGCTGTCCTCGGGGGAGGAAATCGGCGCCTTCTTTACCGCCGTGGTGACTGAAGAGGTCGTGGGGGTCAGCCTCACCCTCGACGAGATGAACATGATTATTGCCGGGGACTCCCGAGTATCGCTGCTGGTGGCAGCCTTGTTTATGCGCACTTATGATCGCCGACTGCGTCGCGCGGAGAATCTGCACCTAGAGTCGGCGGTCCTGGCCGATCAACTGGCGCTGCAGCGGGCGAACTTGGCGAAAGCCCTGGACAAACTGCGCGAGACTCGGGAGGAAATGGCTGCACAAGCCCGGTTTGCCTCGCTCGGTGAGCTGGCGGCGGGTGTGGCCCACGAACTCAATAATCCGGTGGCGGCGATTCGCCGTGCTGCGGATTACATTCACGAGGATATGCGCATGTTGCTGTCGACTTGCCCCGATGAAACGTGGCGGAACCTGGCTCTGGAATCCCTGGAAAATGCCGAGGAGGCCCCGTTCTTGTCCACCAAGGAAACGCGGGCGCGCAAACGTGAGCTGTTGGAAATCCTGGGAGACGCAACCTTGGTGGAACGCCTGTCCGTGGCGGGAGTCTACAGCACTGACCTGGCCCGCAACCTCGCCAGGGATATGAAAGCCAACCCGGACACGGATCTGGGGGCCTTGGAACAGGCGGCCGCCATCGGCACCAGTCTGCGCAACCTGCGTACCGCCTCGGGACGCATCATCGACCTGGTGGCGTCCCTGCGCTCTTATGCCCGGCCTGATGGGGATCCGGTACAAAACGTCGACGTCAACACGGGATTGCAAGACACGCTGCGCCTGTTGTCTCACCGCTTGGACAAAATCGACCTCGACGTGCATTATGGCGAACTACCGCGGATTTCTTGCCACCCCGGCCAGCTGGACGAAGTGTGGACAAACCTGATTACGAACGCGGTGGAAGCCATGTCCGGCGAGGCTTCCGCTGCCAGCGACGCGGTCGGCAAGCGCCCCACCGACCGGGATGAACTGGCGGGCATGATTGGGCAGCTAACCATTAAAACGGAAGCCCGCGGCGACCAAATCGTGGTGACGTTCCGCGATACCGGACCCGGCATTGCCCCCGATGTCATCGAACACATTTTCCAGCCGCATTTCTCTACCAAAGGCGGCGAAGTGAGGTTCGGTATGGGTATCGGCCTGGGGCTGTGTCGCTCGATTGTGGAAAACCACGGCGGAACCATCCGGCTGGAAAACGTCTCCAACCCTACGGGCACCTTGGCCACCGTGGAACTACCGACCACCGGAATTCCGGTCTCGCTTTAGGGTCACAAGCCCGGTCGGGCGGTTTCGCGCGGACTGCTGATTCTCGTTTTCTGACGTTTTCCGGCAAATTGGTCCAAATCCCGCGGCGGAGTGAAAGAATAGAAAAGTCCCCAATGAAGGAGAAACCATGAAACTCGCCATCCTAATCCTTGAAGACGAACCGGAAGTTCGTGCCGCTGTGACCCGTGACCTGCTGGGATTCGCGGACACTTTACGCATCGAGCCGGCGGAGGATGTGCCTGACGCGTGGGAGGTCATCGATGAGATTTCAAACGATGGCGACGCCCTGGCTCTGGCACTGTGCGACCATCGGCTACCCGGCACGACCGGCATCGAGTTCATGGGCCAGATGATGTCCGACGAACGCACCCAGATGACCCGCAAAGTCCTGGTGACCGGTCAGGCCGACCTGGCTGACACCGTGCGCGCGGTGAACGAAGCCGGGCTCGATCAGTACGTGGCGAAACCCTGGAAACCCGAAGAACTCCAAGACGTGGTGCGCACCATGTTGACCGATTACGTGGAACTGGCCGGGATTGACCCGGTGCCCTATCTCTCGGCGCTGGATCCGGCGCGGGCGATGGAGCTGGCCAAGGGGCTCAGCCGCCCGGACTGACCGGTGGCCGGCACGCAGTATCGGACAGCGAGGAATAAAGGGGCAGAATCAGTGAGTAATCCAGATAATCCGCAATCCGAAAACGCTATCGAACCATCCGGTGCGAGTCGGGAAGAAAACGAACCGGCGGCAGTTCCGCCCCAGTCTCGTGCTGCCACCCCGAAACCCGCAAAACGTCCCATCCGCACTTTGCGGCCCAAACCCCCTTCTAACGTTAAGAAAACCGCCCCGCTAGGCTTGAAAGAAAAGATTGGCCTGGTGCTGGGGGCTATCGTGTTTTTCGTTCCGCTGCTGGTCGACATCCCGAATCTGGGCGTGCCCGGCGAACGCATGCTGGCGATTTTCCTGCTGGCTATCGTGTTTTGGACTACCGAGCCGATTCCCCTGACCGCCACCGCGGTGCTGGTCATCGGGCTGGAGGTCATGCTGGTGTCCACCGGTTCACCGTTTGACCCCACCGGCGGCGACCCGTCGCAAGCCGAACACGTCGCCAAGTATTCGGAATACTTCGCGACCCTGGCAAATCCGACAATCATCCTGTTCATGGGTGGTTTTATGATTGCGGAAGGCGCTGAAAAGTTTTCGCTGGACCGCAACCTGGCGGCGGTGTTGCTCAAACCTTTCCCGGAAAAGGCGCGTCTGACAACCTTGGGACTGATGCTGATTACCGCTCTGCTGTCCATGTTTATGTCCAACACCGCCACGACCGCCACCATGTTTACCGTGGTCATCCCCATTTTGGCGGCACTGCCAAAGGGTCGGGCGCGAGCCGGGGTGGCGCTGTCGATTCCCTTGGCCGCCAACGTGGGCGGTATCGGTACCCCGGTCGGTACCCCGCCCAATGCCATTGCGGTCGGCGCCCTGGCCGCCCAGGGCATTCACGTGTCCTTCGGGCAGTGGATGATGATGGCGGTGCCGTTTATGCTGGTGGTGCTGTTTTTGTCGTGGCTGTTCCTCAGCGCCGTGTTTATCCCGCGCGATGCCGTGATTCACATTGAAATGACTTCCCAGTGGAACAAAACCCCGAAAGCCGTGCTGTTCTACATCATCGCCGGATCCACGATTCTGCTGTGGATGACCGAGAGCCTGCACGGGATTTCCTCCAATGTGGTTGGGTTCCTGCCTGTTGTGGCGCTGCTGTGTCTCAAGGTCATGAGTGGCGAGGATATTAAGAGCATCGACTGGCCGGTGCTGTGGCTGGTGGCAGGCGGTATCGCGATGGGTGAAGGTATCGGGAACACCGGCCTTGACAAGTTCCTGGTCGACTCCGTGCCGTGGAACTCACTCGGAGCGGTGCTGATTGTGGCGCTGCTCGGTTTTGTTGGTTTCGCTATCGCCAACGTCATCTCCCACTCGGCTTCCGCGAATCTGCTGGTGCCCCTGGCCGTGTCCCTGGCGGTATCCCTGGGCGATTCGGTCGATACGGTCACGGTCGCCTGTGCCGTAGCCATCGCCTGCTCGCTGGGCATGTCGCTGCCTATCTCGACCCCGCCGAACGCCATTGCCTATGCCACTGGGGAAATCTCGGTGAAACAGATGGCTTTGCTGGGTTTGGTGGTCGGGACCGCCGCCACTGTGACGCTGGTGTTCGCGCTGCCGCGGATGTGGGCGCTGATGGGGTTTGTCAGCTGAGACACTGCCCGGCTGTGCCTGTTTTTGGGAGCACGGTCACAAGCGCGGTGGGTCCGGGGATGCCGGTTGAGTTGGTTTATCCGGTTTATCCGGTTTAGCTGGCGCGGGGACTAAAATCAACTCTATGAAGATTGTTGATGCCCTGACCGGGCCGATTACCCGGTCTGACCTGGCGGCGATTGGCGCGGCGGTGAAACGCGATGAGCTGCTGGTCATGCCTACCGATACGGTTTACGGAATAGCCTCGGTGCCGTTTGCCCCCGCGGCGGTGGCACGTTTGCAGCAGGCCAAAGGCCGGGGGGAGGACTTTCCCCCGCCGGTGTTGGTTTCCGGTCCGGCAGCGTTGGATGAATTGATGGCTCCGGAACCGCAGGCTAGCGCGAGTCAGCGGCGCGCCGCCCGCGTACTTGCTGAGCGCTTTTGGCCCGGGGCCCTGACCCTTATCGTGACCGCCAATACGGCTCTGGGCTGGGATTTGGGGCAAACCCACGGGACGATTGCGCTGCGCCAGCCCAATCACCCGGTGGCGTTGGAAATCCTGGGTCACACCGGCCCGCTGGCGGTCACGTCCGCCAACCTGCACACTCGGCCTCCTGCCACCGACATTGCCGCCGCCACGGAATACTTTGGCGAACGGGTCAGCGTTTATGTCGATGCCGGTCCCTCGCCCTCCGGACACCCGTCCACCATCATCACCTTGGCACAGGGCTCCCCGCGCTTGATACGCCAAGGCGATATCCCCCTGGCTGACATCCTCGCGGCCCTGGCTTGAGACCTCATGCACTTATATCGGGGGATATGGGCAGTAGCTGCCAATAATGGCAGCTACCCGGCATATCTCCCCCTATATTCACATCAGAGCGAAATAACCCGCCTCTAACCGGCTAAACTAAAGCCCGTATGAAGTTTTACCTGTTGATATTCCTGGTTGCGGCCGCGGTCACGTTCCTCACGGTTCCGCTGGTGCGGCAATTTGCCCTGGCAACAGGGACTTTAGCGCCGGTGCGGGAACGTGACGTCCATCAATTTCCGACCCCGCGCCTGGGCGGAGTAGCGATGGGCGTAGGTTTCCTCGTGGCGCTGGCCATCGCCTCGCACACGCCATTTTTGGCTGATGCCGCCAGCTTTGAACACGTCAAGGGTTTGGCGGTGGGCGTCATCCTGATTGTGATTCTGGGGGTCATCGATGACATCTGGGACTTGGATTGGTACACGAAACTGGCAGGCCAAATCCTGGTGGCAGGATTGATGTCCTGGCTGGGTATCCAGCTGACGTCATTCCCGATTTTCGGCCTTACCATCGGCTCATCTCGCCTGTCCTTGCTGGTCACAGTGCTGGTAGTGGTGGCTGCCATCAACGCGGTGAACTTCGTGGACGGCTTGGATGGTTTAGCTTCCGGCATGATGGCCATCAGTGCGACCGGCCTGTTCATCTATTCCTACACGTTGTCGCGCACGCTGGGTGCCGCGTCCTACGCCTCTTTGGCCTCAACGGTGGCGGCGGCTCTGGCCGGAATCTGCCTGGGATTCTTGGCACACAACTTTTCTCCCGCCTCCATTTTTATGGGCGATACCGGAGCCATGCTGCTGGGTTTACTGACGGTGGCCGCCGCCATCATTGTCACCGGCCAAATCGACCCGGCAGTCGTCTATTTTCGCCAGGCTTTTCCGTCTTTCCTGCCTATCGTTTTGCCCCTGGCGGTACTGGCTATCCCCATTTTTGACATGGTCGCCGCGGTGATTCGCCGGCTGTATCATCACCAGTCTCCCTTCCAAGCCGATGCCGGTCACCTGCACCATCGCCTGTCCCATGCCGGACGTTCCCGGGTGCGCGCCGTGCTGGTCATGTACCTGTGGACGGCGGTGTTTTCCCTGGGGGCGGCCTCGCTGACTTTGCTGCGGATGCGCTACGTGTTGGTGTTGATGCTGGTAGCCTCCCTGTTGGCAATGGTGGCGACCATCGAGATTCTGCCTGCCTGGCGCGAAGGGGTGCGCCGCTGGTTCAACCCGAATTATCGCCAGCCCCACGGCCCGGAACACGCCCTTTACCGTGACTCTTCCCTTTCTGATAGCGTAAAGCCGTGAACGAAACGACTCCCCGACCTGAGCAATCCGCCGCTTTCCTCGCGGCTCCTTTGGGTCCCCGGACCCGTCGGGCGGTGAAGTTTTCTCTGACCGCGATTTCCCTAGCCGTGCTGGTGGTGTTGCTGGTGGCGACCGGGTTAGCGGCGTGGCTGGAAGGATCGGCGGGACTGCGTTCCGTAGGTTTATGTGCCGCAGTGGGGGCGGGCCTGGTGGCGGTGACGTTTGCCACACACCTGTTCACTCTGAATCACCCTGACTTGATGATGGCGGGCATGGGTGCGGATTTTGTCCTGAAAATCATCGTCATTTTGCTGGCTCTGGGGGTGGCACGAAAGCTGCCGGGTCTGGACGCAAAAACAATTTTTTTCACCCTGCTGGCCATGATTTTGGTTCAGGCCATCGTCTTTCCGGTGGCGCTGACCAAAGCGCAAGTGCCCTTGTTAGACCCGGTCTCGCCCCCGACACAGCCGGAAACTGAAGGGGAAAAACCGACCCCGTAGTGAAAATTTGCGTTTTTTCACCCACGCTAGTTTTTACCCGTGCAAATCCCGTTTGAAATTCATGATAACGTTGTTAGGCGAACTCATGATTTAGGACTCAAAGGAGAACAATGGGAGTGCAGTTGACGCTCATGTCGGCATTGATGCCGAATTTGGTTCCCGCTACAGATGACTCGTTCCATGCCCCCACCATTATGGACTTGTTCCCCCCGGTTGTTGCTTTCGCCGGAACTCCTTTCGCCATCGACCGTGTCATGATGATTCGTCTCATCATGACGCTGCTGCTGGTGCTGTGTCTGGTGCTGTACGCCACGCGGGCCAAGCTCATCCCGGGACGCGCCCAGTACGTGATGGAGTTCGGGTTCAAATTCTGCCAGGAAAACATCGCTGAGGAAGTCATCGGCAAGGAAATCGGGCGCAAATACACGCCCATCGTGACTTCCGTATTCTTCTCGGTCTTGTTCATGAACATTGCGGGTATCATTCCCGGCTTCAACCTGGCTGGTTCCGCAAAACCGGGCTTCCCGCTACTGTTAGCGGTGTTTGCCTGGTTCGTTTTCATTTACGCCGGAATTCGAGAGACCGGTGTGGGCCAGTTCTTTAAGTCCTCCCTGTTCCCACCGGGGGTGCCGTGGCCGCTGTACATTCTGCTGACCCCCATTGAGGCGATTTCCACCTTCATCATTCGCCCGTTCACCCTGTTCGTCCGTTTGTTGGCCAACATGATTGCCGGTCACTTCTTGCTGGCTTTGACCCTGAGCGCCACGAACTATTTCCTCTTTGCGCATCTCTCGGCGCTATCCCCGATAGGGATTCTGACTTTTGCGGCAGCTTTCGCGTTTACCCTGTTCGAAATCCTGGTGGCTTTCCTGCAGGCGTACATTTTCGCGATTCTGACCGCGGTGTATGTGAACCTCTCCGTACACGCACATTAGAAAAACAAATAGGCTTCTCGCGCCAACCGGCGTGAGAATAACAACAAATAAGGAAAGAAAACATGACTGGAAGTGCACTTGTTCTCGCAACCATCGGCTATGGTCTGGCCGCTATTGGACCTGGCATTGGCTTGGGCATTCTGATTGGTCACACTCAGGACGCTATTGCCCGCCAGCCGGAACTGTCCGGAAAGCTCACCACTAACATGTTCATCGGTATCGCCTTCGTCGAAGCCTTGGCTTTGATTGGTTTGGTAACGGGCTTCCTGTTCCGGTAAGGAGCACGTATGTTAGGCACTTTGGTATCACTAGCGGCTGAGGCGGGCGAGAACCCGAACCCTCTGCTGCCAGCGACTTACGACATCGTTTGGTCGGCAGTTATCTTCGTGGTCATCTTGGTGATGGTTGTGAAGGTCGCTCTGCCGAAGTACAACGGACTGGTGCAGGAGCGTGCCGACAAGCTCCAAGAGGGCTTGGACGCCACGGCCAAGGCACAGGCGGACTCGGCGGCCGCGGCACAGCGGATTGAATCCGAACTGCGTGACGCGAAGGAAGAAGCCGCGCAAATCCGCAACAAAGCCAACGCCCAAGCGGAGGACATCGTCTCCCGCGCCACCGAACGCGCTGATCAAGAAGCTAAGCGCATTATCGAGCAAGCTCAGCGCCAGATTGCTGCTGAGCGGGCCGCGGCTGAAGCCTCCCTGCGTCAGGACGTGGGCGATTTGGCTACCCAGCTCGCGGAAAAGATTGTGGGCGAACAGCTGAAGGATGAAGCCCTGAGCTCGCGCGTCGTGGATCGGTTCCTCGACGAACTCGAAGCTCAGCCGGTGGCTTAAAGATAGAGAAGGTAAGGGAAGTCAATGAGAGCCTCGTCGGTAAGGACCTTGGCCGCTATGGTCATGGCCGTCGATAAGACCCTGGGGAAAGCCACGATGAAGACTGGCCCCGCGGTCGCCGAGGAATACTTTGCCCTGTCTGAACTGCTGGAAAACAACATCCGTCTGGCCCGCAACCTGTCCGACCCGGCGCGTACCGCCCCTGACAAGCAAGAACTGGCTCGCACCATCTTGGGTTCTAAACTTTCTGAACCGGCCTTGGCGGGAGTATTGGAACTCGCCGCCGGCCGTTGGTCCAGCGAGCTTGACCTGCAGGAAGCCTGCCGGTTGCTGGCAAACCACGTGTTGCTGAAAACCGCCCAGGATAACGGCCAGCTAGAGGACGTCGAACGTGACATCTTTGCCATGAGCCAGGTGGTGTCCAAGAACCGCGATTTGCGCAACTTCCTGACTGACAATCATCGCGCCCCCCTGGACCAGCGTCTGGAGACTTTCAACTCCCTGGTCGGTTCCGGGGTCAAGCCCTTGGCGTTGCGCTTGGTCAATGCCGTGATTGCCAAAGCGGCGCCCGGCCGTCTCACGGCTGACCTGCGGGCTTTGCTGGATTCGGCCGCGCGGATGCGTCAGCGGAGGATGGCGACGGTTTACACCGCCACGCCGCTGAGTGAAACCCAGCGCTCCCGGCTCATTCAGTTGCTGTCCGCTCGCAGCGGCGAACAGGTTGAGGTCAACGTAGTGGTAGACCCGAACCTGGTGGGCGGCATAAAGATTGTGCAGGGTGACACAGTGATGGATGGCGCGGTGAAGTCCCGCGCCGAGCAGTTCCGGCGCAAGCTGGCAAGCTAATACGAAACGAAAATATGACCGATAGGGCTAGGCCCTATGGAACGACAACAGAAGGAATGCTGATGGCTGAGCTATCAATAAGTCCCCAGGACATCAAGAGCGCCCTGGACAAGTTTGTGGATGCGTACGAACCATCCGCCGCGACTGCGGAGGAAATCGGCTACGTGACCGAAACTGCTGACGGCATTGCCCACATCGAGGGCTTGCCCGGCACTATGGCCAACGAGTTGCTGCGCTTCCAAGACGGTACCCTGGGTCTGGCAATGAACCTGGACGAGCGCGAGATTGGCGCTATCGTCTTGGGTGATTTCACGGGGATTGAGGAAGGTCAAGAGGTCTACCGCACGGGTGACGTGCTCTCCGTGCCGGTGGGTGATGGTTACCTGGGCCGCGTGGTTGACCCGCTGGGCAACCCGATTGACGGCCTGGGCGAAATCAAGGACTTGGGCGAGCGTCGTGCTCTGGAATTGCAGGCACCCGGCGTGATGATGCGCCGTTCCGTGTTCGAGCCGCTCCAGACCGGGCTGAAAGCCATCGACTCGATGATTCCGATTGGTCGCGGCCAGCGTGAGCTGATTATTGGTGACCGTCAGACCGGCAAGACCGCTATCGCCATCGACACGATTTTGAACCAGCGCGACAACTGGAAGTCCGGTGACCCCAACAAGCAGGTGCGCTGCATCTACGTGGCGGTCGGACAAAAGGGCTCCACGATTGCCTCGGTAAAGGGCGCGTTGGAAGACGCCGGTGCGATGGAGTTCACCACCATCGTGGCCTCCCCGGCTTCGGACGCGGCCGGGTTCAAGTACCTGGCTCCCTACACCGGTTCGGCCATCGGTCAGCACTGGATGTACCAGGGCAAGCACGTGTTGATTGTGTTTGATGACCTGTCTAAGCAGGCCGAAGCCTACCGTGCGGTGTCGTTGTTGCTACGCCGTCCGCCGGGGCGCGAGGCTTACCCCGGTGACGTGTTCTACTTGCACTCTCGTTTGCTGGAACGCTGCGCGAAGCTGTCCGACGAGTTGGGCGGTGGCTCGATGACCGGCTTGCCGATTATCGAAACGAAGGCAAATGACGTGTCGGCCTACATTCCGACCAACGTTATCTCCATCACGGACGGCCAAATCTTCCTGCAGTCCGACCTGTTCAACGCGAACCAGCGTCCGGCCGTGGACGTGGGCATTTCGGTGTCTCGTGTGGGTGGCGACGCTCAGATTAAGGCCATGAAGAAGGTTGCCGGTACGTTGAAACTGACGTTGGCGCAGTACCGTTCGATGGCGGCTTTCGCCATGCTGGCTTCCGACCTGGACGCCACGACCCGCAAGCAGCTGACTCGCGGCGAGAGACTGATGGAACTGCTCAAGCAACCCCAGTACACGCCTTATCCCGTTGAGGAACAGGTGTGCTCCATCTGGGCTGGCACCAACGGTTACCTGGACGACATCCCGACCGACAAGGTACTGCAGTTTGAAAAGGACTGGTTGGATTACCTGCGTAACGAGGGCAGCATCCTGAATGAGATTAAGGAAAAGGGCGCTTGGCCCGATGAACTGGTGGCGCGTTTGGAAACTGCCGTCAAGGATTTCCGCAAGTCTTACGACTTGGTTCCCCAGGCTAACTTAGATGCCATTGAGGGCGATGCCGAGGCGGAACAGTCCGAGGAACAAATCGTTAAGAAGCGCTGAGGCGCCTGGGCCAGCGCTGCTGGTCAGCAACGAAAGTAACCGAACAGAACGTAAGGGAAGGGCAAAGTGTCAGGTTCGCAAAGGGCTCTCAAGCAGAGAATCAGGTCCACTGAGACTCTGCAAAAGATTTTCCGTGCCATGGAGATGATTGCGGCCTCCCGCGTGGGCAAGGCTCGCGCCGGGGCGGAATCCATCACCACTTATGACTCGGCCATCGCGGCGGCAGTCGCGGCCGTGTCCGCCCACGCCAAACTCGATCATCCGCTGATTACGGAACGCACCGACACGAACCGCGTGGCGGTTTTGGCGGTCACCTCTGACCGCGGCATGGCCGGTGCTTATTCCGCGTCAATCCTGCGGGAAACCGAGCGTCTGCTGGAACGTTTGCGTGACGAAGGCAAAGACCCGGTGGTCTATGTCTCGGGTCGCCGCGGCTTGTCCTACTTCAACTTCCGCGGTATGGAAGTGCGCCGGGCATGGACCGGGGATTCGGATAAGCCCAGCGAGGAACGCACCATGGAAATCGCCAAGAGTCTCTTGGCTGCGTTCCTCAAGTCGCCTGAAGAGGGCGGGGTGTGCGAACTGTACATGGTTTACACCAAGTTCCGTTCGATGGTGTCCCAAGTGCCCCAGGTGCGCAAGATGCTGCCGATTAAGGTCATCGACCCCGACGAACCGGTCCAGATTGACGGGATGGGTTTGGGCGAAGCGGACGACAAGTCCGTCATGCCGCTGTATGACTTTGAACCCAGCGCTGAGGAAGTGCTCGAGACCGTCATGCCGCTGTATGTCGAGTCGCGGATTCGCACCGCCCTGCTGCACGCGGCTGCCGCCGAGCTGGCCAGCCGTCAAAACGCCATGCACGCCGCGACCGATAACGCGTCCAACTTGATTAACACCTTGACTTTGGACATGAACAAGGCTCGTCAGGCCGACATCACCACCGAGATTACGGAAATCGTGTCCGGTGCTGACGCGCTCCAAGATTCTAAGAAATAACCGATTACCAAACGCCGATTAGAGGAAACGAAAATGAGTGAGAAAACCCCAGGAACCGGTCGTATCTCCCGGGTTATTGGCCCGGTCGTGGACGTGGAGTTCCCCCCGGATCAACTGCCTGAGATGTATAACGCTTTGACCGTGGAATACACGGGCATGGGCAGCACCGAAGCCGGCCAGACCCAGACCATGACGATGGAGGTGGCTCAGCACTTGGGCGACAACATTGTCCGGTCCATCGCCCTGAAGCCTACTGACGGTTTGGTGCGCGGAGCCAAGGTGGTCGATACCGGTTCCCCGATTTCGGTACCGGTGGGCGACATCACCAAGGGTCACGTCTTTAACGTGATTGGCGACTGCCTGAACTTGAAAGAAGGCGAAACTCTGGACGTCAAGGAGCGTTGGTCCATCCACCGCACCCCTCCGGCCTTCGACAAGCTGGAATCCAAGACTCAGATGTTCGAGACCGGCATTAAGGTCATCGACTTGCTGACCCCCTACGTGCAGGGCGGCAAGATTGGCCTGTTCGGCGGTGCCGGTGTGGGCAAGACCGTGTTGATTCAAGAGATGATTCAGCGTGTGGCTCAGGACCACGGCGGCGTGTCCGTGTTCGCCGGGGTGGGCGAACGTACTCGTGAGGGTAACGACCTGATTCACGAAATGGCTGACGCGGGCGTGTTGGACAAGACCGCAATGGTGTTCGGCCAGATGGACGAGCCGCCGGGGACGCGTCTGCGCGTGGCTCTGTCCGGTTTGACGATGGCGGAATACTTCCGTGACGTGCAAAACCAGGACGTGCTGCTGTTCATCGACAACATCTTCCGTTTCACCCAGGCCGGTTCGGAGGTGTCCACCCTGCTGGGCCGGATGCCCTCCGCCGTGGGCTACCAGCCGAACCTGGCTGACGAAATGGGCCAGCTCCAGGAGCGCATTACTTCCGCGGGTGGTCACTCGATTACTTCCCTACAGGCCATCTACGTGCCGGCGGACGACTACACTGACCCGGCTCCGGCCACGACCTTCGCGCACCTGGACGCGACCACGAACCTGTCTCGTGACATCGCGTCTCGCGGCCTGTACCCGGCGGTGGACCCACTGGCCTCCACCTCGCGCATCCTCGACCCGCGCTATGTCGGCAAGGAACACTACGAGGTCGCGACCCAGGTCAAACAGATTCTGCAAAAGAACAAGGAACTACAGGACATCATCGCCATCCTCGGTGTGGACGAACTGTCCGAAGAGGACAAGGTCACAGTAGCGCGCGCGCGTCGTATCGAACAGTTCCTGTCCCAAAACACCTACATGGCGGAAAAGTTCACCGGCGTACCCGGCTCGACCGTGCCGATGAGCGAAACCATCGAAGCGTTCAAGCGGATTTGCGAAGGCAAGTACGACCACATTCCCGAACAGGCGTTCTTTAACATTGGCGGTATCGAGGACCTCGAAGCGGCCTGGGCGAAACTGCAAAAGGAAATGTGATAACCCATGGCAGACACGCTGAAAGTTGCGGTGGTAGACCGCTCGCGCACCCTGTATCAGGGAGAAGCGTCCCAGGTCATCATGCCCGCCGCAGACGGTGACCTGGGGGTCTTGCCGGGCCACCAGCCGCTGTTTGTCGTGCTGCGGGCCGGCCAGGTGCGCGTCGACGCGCCGGGCTCGACCGGAAAAGCGGATTCGCATAACTTCCCGGTCGAAGCCGGTTTCGCCTCGGTGGATAATAACACCGTGACCGTAGTGCTGGATCGCAGCTTGGCTGCCAGCTCTGCGGATCAGGTTTCCGCATCGGCAAACTAAAATAAACAACTTCCGCGAATCAGTCCGATTGGGATATGATTGCCCATAAGGCTCTGCGGTTTTTCTCCAAGGCAACTTGGGGATAGCAGTGGCGGCGTCATTGAGATGCCCGCCACTTCGGGCATTGACCGCGGAGCCGGGCTTCAATGTGGCGGCTCTAGGGAGTGAGGAGGAACATCATGGGTACCGCAACCAGTGTGATGTTTACCAGTCTGCTCCTGGTGCTGTTCCTCGTTTGCGCGCTGGCGATTTACTTCCTGGCGCGCTTGCGGTTTAAGGCCCAAAATGATGGTTCTTTCAACGTGGCGTGGCGGGCCAATACTACCGATCCGTGGCGGGCCGGGGTGTGCCATTATTCCGAGGATTTTCTGAAGTGGTATCGGGTCATTTCCCTGCGTTGGGGCTCGAATCGCCGTTGGGAACGGGCGGATTTTGAGATTTTGGAATCGGCGGTAGATACCGAGCCGGGGTCGGACTATACCCTGGCTATTTTGCATTGCCGCGCGCCGCGTCAGGGTTTTTCTGAGCCGGACGATTTCTGGTTGGCGATGGATGAACATGATTATTCCGGCTTGGTCAGCTGGAAAGAATCCTCCCCGCCGCGTACCCAGATGGTTTACTGAGTTTCTTGCCTCGCGCGGTTCGGCTAGGCTAACAGTATGCGCCTGGTCATAGCGGATTGTGAAGTCAATTATTCGGGACGTTTGGACGCGCATTTGGCCGCGGCGAAACGCCTGTTGATGGTGAAAGCCGATGGTTCAGTGCTGATTCACAGCGACGGCGGTTCCTACAAGCCCCTGAACTGGATGAGCCCGCCCTGCCAGCTGCACATTGAGCTGGCAGATTCCGACGCCCCGCAAGGCCCGCAAACGTGGCGGGTACAGGCCAAATCCGGGGACGCCCTGCTGATTAACATCACTGCGGTCTATGAAGATGTCGTGTGTGATTTGGGGGTCGATCCGGGACTGGAAAAGGACGGGGTGGAGGCGCATCTGCAAAAGCTGCTGGCGGAACAGGTCGCACTACGGCTGGGGGAGGGCTGGACTTTGGTGCGCCGGGAATGGCCCACTCCTATTGGTCCGGTTGATCTGCTGGTTCGTGATGCACAAGGGCGTCCGGTGGCGGTGGAGGTGAAACGTCGCGGCGAAATTGACGGGGTTGAGCAGTTGACCCGCTACCTGGATTTGCTGGGCCGGCAAGCCGACCTGGAGGGCATTACCGGGATTTTCGCCGCCCAAGAGATTAAACCCCAGGCCCGCACGCTGGCCACAGACCGCGGGATTCGCTGTGTCGTGCTAAATTACGATGAAATGCGCGGCTTGGATTTCGATGCCGAAAATCGGCTGTTCTAAACCCCGTCAGACGACCCGGAAAACGCCGTGCACCCCGCTTGTGCCCACCCTGTTCGGGCTAGGGCGCCACTGAGTCAACTCTAATAGCCCCCGGTAGTGCCGGATTCCCAGCAATAGTTGTGCCAGTGGCGGCGAGCCCCCACCCCGGTGTCTACTCCAAAAGGCGCGTTCAGCGGCCAAGCCACGATATGCGGGGTATTCGCCGCAACAGCGTGCCCGCAACCGGGGCAGACGTAAGATTTCTGGGCGGCGCTGCCGGTCAGACGTTGGACGTGATATTCCTGCCCCCCGCGCGTCACGACCCGCGGGACACTGGCGAGGCGCTGCATATCCAAGGGGCGATAGGGTTGACCGCGCCGTTTGGACTTTCGCTGACTGGGCACGGGCTAATCCGAAAAATTCTTTGGTACGGATGCCACCAGGGTGCCGTAGCGATACACCGAAAGCGGATAAAGATTCTCATCTGTGACCAGCAAATCCGCGCGTTTGCCGGTTGCAATTTCGCCGATGTTGGTCTGACCCAAAATGCGGGCGCCCTGTACCGAGGCACAGTACACCGCGTCAGTCAGCGGGATTCCCGCGCCTTTCCAGGCGCGGCGCACGATGTCTACCAGGTGCAAGTTTGGATCTTCCGGGTCGGAGTTCGGTTCGCTCAGGGGCATGCCCGTGGCGGCGGTCGCGTTGCTGACAAACACTACTGAATCGCGTCCGACCAGCTCAAACACGTTGCGCACGGCACTGAGGTCCACGTGTTCCCCGTCCGCAATCAGCTCCAGAATACAGCCGCCTCCGGCCGCGTCCGCCAGCAGCTCTAACATCGGGCCGGGGTGGCGATGGTGGAAGGGCTGCATCCCGTTAAAGAAGTGGGTCACCACGTAGCGGGGGCAACGCAGCTTTTCCGAGGGGGTCAGCCCCAGCTTTTCCCGCGTCCAGGCCGCGGCTCCGCGCATAAACTCGGCGGAGGCGACCGTGTGTCCAAAGGCGGGAACCGCCCCGTTTTCAATCAAAACTTCCGCCACGGAACCGGAACCGATAGCGCGTTTGCCTTCCGGGGCCAGCGTCATCGATACCGTATGCCCGCGGGTAGTAATCATGAGTTCGCGGGTCAGGGCCGGGTTTGGCGGCTGGACTTGTGCAAAATCTTGGGACCCGAGGACGGCACGAGCCCGTTCCTCGCGTTCCTTGGCGCTAAGCCCTTCGGTCGGGAGGGAATCAGCGGGGGAGTCTCCGGGGAGCATCCCGGTCACACCCAACCGTCCCGACGCCAGGAACGGCCCTTCAAAGTGAATCCCGTCCAGTTCGCCTGCGTCACACAAATCTGCCATCATTTGGCCCTGTCGGCGCAGGTCCTCCGGGGAAGCTGTCGAGAGTGAACCGACCAGGGTGGTGGTGCCGTGTACCCGGTGTTCCCACACCGCGGTCATCATGGCTTCCACCGTGGTGGCAGTGGGGAAAGAGCTGCCCCCGCCCCCGTGGCAGTGGGTGTCGACCAGGCCCGGCAAAATGTAGCGCCCGTCAGTCGGGGAAGGTGCGGCCACGACCTCGGCACCGTAACCTGCCGCCTGCGCTTGAGGCGCTTCTCCCATCCACACTATGGAGTCCCCGTCAATAATGACAGCTCCATCAACGATTATGGAAGACGGCGTGACGATGCGCCCGCGTACTGCAAAAGGTTCACTCATGTTCCGATTATCGCATTTTTGCGCTGTTTCAAAGTAATTTTTTCGCTCCCTAGTCGTGTCGAGCACCTGCCGGGTGGCGACCGGTTCGGGCGGCTGACGCCGTGGACGCGAGGCCGGCAGTGCCGGGTTGGGGGTAAAACTGTTCGGGTTTACCCGGTATTAGAGGAAATCCTTTAAGATAAAACCATGCTGAACATGATTGCCCGCGACATTATCCCCGGACCGATTGGTCCTACGATGGTGCTGCTTCACGCTTTCCCGATGGATCACCGGATGTGGTTGCCGACCGCGGACCGCTTGGGTGGGGTGCCGCTGCTGATGGTGGATGCGCCCGGATTCGGCCAGACTCCGCCGATGATGGACACCCCCTCGCTGGACGCGTTTGCGGATGAAATCGTGGCAAACCTGGGCAAGTTCGGCATCGAACGCATTATTCCGGTAGGTAACTCGCTGGGCGGCTACGTGGCGCTCACCATTTTGGAACGTCACCCGGATGTCGTGGCTGGTCTGGGACTGATTGGGGCCCGGGCGGACGCGGATACGGTCAGCGAAAAAGCCGACCGGTTTGAAAACCTCATCACCATGCTGGCTGGGGACCGCGCGAGCCTGCTGACTCCTCAGATTGAATCCCAGTTCACCGCCTCGACCCGCCGGGCGCGCCCGGAAGTCGTGTCCGAGGCCGTGCAATGGTCCGAGGAAGCCTCCAACGAAGGAATTTCCTGGGCGCAACGGGCTATGGCGGCCCGCCCGGACCAGATGGCGCTGCTGGAAAGTTTTGGCAAACCCGTCCTGGTCATGCGCGGCGAGGAGGACCCGGTCGTTTCCCCCGAGCGTGCCGCCGCGATGGCTCAGGCCGCCCGTACCGAGGTCGTGGAGGTCCACGAAACTTCGCACCTGGTGCCGATTGAAAATCCCGGTGCCGTCTCGCGCCGTCTGATGGCGCTGTACCCCCAGTGCATGTAGGCCGTGCGAAACCCCTCTAACCCGCGGCAACGCCCTTGTGAACGCTATCGGTAGCGTAACTCGAAACGCGACCGCAACGCCCTAGTCCGCGCTCATCGCCGTGACGGCATCGGAGGCGCCCAAAACCGAAATCTTTTGGTTCTGGCTGGCTTTGTTCGGCAGGTTGAATAGCACCACGACCGTGTGCGTTTCGGTCAAGGTCGAGGCCGCAGCCGTTTTCCCGGTGTAAGTCTGAGCCAGGGGGGAGAGCTGGAGTTTCCGGGGAGACTTCATGGTCAAGTCGTAGTTCAGAGCAGCCATGACCAGGGCTCCGCCGTCCGTAGTGCCCAGGGCGATACAGCCGTCAGCGCCCGGCCGCGCGGTCATAGTGACTTCCAAACCACGGTTTTGCTGGGCGAGGGCGGAATAGTCCGTGCGCCGCTGGGCGAAAGTTGCGGCAAAAGAATCAATCGCGGTGTCAAAAACATCCTTGGCGTTGTTGGGGTCGTTGAGGAAGTCCGCGTAAGTTTTCGCCAAAGCTCCCGGCGAAACCACAAAGTCTTTGGAATTTGCCTGGGGTGTGGGCGAGCCGACTTCGGGTTTGAAAGTTGCGGGGAAGCTGGCTTTGGGGAACAGTTTCGTGTAGCCCCACACCGCGTAGTTGGCGCGCGGCGAGGACTGGACGAAACCGAACACGTAGAGCGGCTGGCCTTCGACCGTGGGCGAAACCGTGTAGGCGTAGCGCGGCCAATCCGTAGCCTGCTGCACGACTGTGACCTGCGGATTCGCCAGGGGAAGCGCCCCTAGGTTGGCGCCGCGAGTCGTGTTCGTCATCAGGTATTCTCCGTTGCGCATCCCCAGGGCCGGGTTCGTAAAACGGCTGGTCAGCTGTTGCCAGTCGCGAGCGCCGTCCCCGTTTTGGGCCACGGTGTTGGCCTCGGTGGTGACTGCCGTGAAGCGTTGCTGGTCAATAGCGGGCGGTTCGTTGCCGCCGTTGGGGGAGGTCACGAGGGTGGGGGTGTAGGCACAAGCGCTCAGGGCCAGGGCGGTCGCTCCGGCCGCAAGGAGGGTCGTCAGCTTATTCGTCATGGGTGGCCTCCGTTTCTGGGTCTGTTGCGTCGTCGCTCTCCGGTTGGTGCCGCCATTTTTTGCCACGTTTAGGCTGGTCAGATGCTTCTTCAGCCATGCGCAAGGAGCGGCGTGTGGGGTGGACTGCCGGAATGACGCCGGTGTCCGTGGGGGCATCTCCGGTGACCGCGGAAGTGACCTGACTGGCGAGCTGGCGTGCCTGATCCTTTTCCAACGTATCCAAACGTTTGGCGCGTGAACGCCGTTCGGACAGCACCAGCAAAGCCAGGTAAGTCCCGATAGCTCCAGCGGCGATAATCCCCACGATGGTCATGAGGATAGCCGAGATGCTGGAGGGCTCATTTTTCAGTTTCCACTTCAGTTCCAACTGCGGTCCCGCCGCTTTGTCCGGGGGATTGACCACGAAAGCGACCGCGCTCCAGCGGTTATCGCTCAGTTGCCAGTTCAGAGAGGCGTGACCGGTGCCGCGAGCGCTTTGTTTCCAAATGTCTAAGGACGTTAGATCTGCCGCGTCGTTTTGGGCGGGAGACGCCAACTGTTGCAGACCACCCGGCAAAGCTTGTTCGCCAGGAGCAGAATTAGTATTTTTCGCCTCGACGCTGCGGGAGGTGATCAGATTATCGGCCTTGAAACCGGTCAGTTCCAAGTGATTGACCGATTTGGCAAAAGCCATTGCGTCTGTGGTCAGGGCGATTCCTAAAAAAACTTCCTGTTTTGCCGGCCCGGTAGCGCGAATCGTGACCTTTTCCCCGGTGGATTCCAACAGATTCTCTCCCGTCAGGACGATTGCCGACTTGGTCGGTTCGCTGTGAAACTCCACGTTGGCACTGGGACGCAGGAAAGTCAGGCGAGATATTCCAATAAAGGCCACCAAAAGTGAGACAATCAGCAGGGCAATGCTGAGATAGCGGGTGGTGCGATTCGATGACATGGGTCTCCTTGAGAATTTTGGAACCGGCTACCATTTACTTTAGCGAGATTGGCGGTCCACAGCGACTTAGCCATGTCATAAAGGTTCGTGTAAATGGTTAATCAGAGATTTTTTCGTTATAGACTTAGGGTATCGTTATACTAAGTTTGGCGGGGCAGGTTAATTTGCCCGTTGGTTGACGTCTTTAGGAGGACTCACAAGTGACCGAAGAGCAGACAGATTTTCCAATCGTGATGCGCGGGTACGACCGCGTTCAGGTTGACCTGCAGATTCAAACTTTAATGACGGCTTTGGCTGAGGCACGCCGTGAGGTAGAAACCCTTGACGCGCGTAACGCCACCCTGGCAGGGGATTTGGGTGAAGCTCAGCGCCGTCTAAAGGAAAGCGACAAGTCGAGTTATACCGGTCTGGGCGAACGCATCGAACAGTTGCTGCGTTCCGCTGAGGAACAGTCCACCACCGTTATTAATAAGGCGAACGCTGACGCGGAATCCTTACTGGAAAAGACCCGTTCTAACACGCAGCGCCTGACTCAGCGCGCCGAAGCCGAAGCGGCTTCCATGCTGGCTGAGGCTCGCCGCGAAGCTGAGGAACGCACCACCCAGGCGGAAACCGAAGCGGAAACCGTGCTCACCAACGCGCAGCACCGCGCTGATGAACTGGTAGCCGCGGCGGAACGTGAAGCGGCCTCGCTGCGCGCCGAAGTGAACACTCAGGTCAACGACCTGCGCGCCACTGCTGACCGCGAAACCGAACTGCAGCGCGCCCAAGCCGAAAAGGATTACGTAGAAGCCCGGGTTAAGGCTGAACAGGAAACCACGGCTCTGCGCAACGAAGCGGCGACCGAGATTCAGGAACTGCGCGAAACCGCTACTGCCGAAGCCACCCAGGTGCGCGAACAGGCTCAGCAAATGGCCGAGAAGCTGCTGGCGGAAACCCGCGCCGAAGCCGACAAGATTATCTCTAACGCTCGCGCCGAAGCCGAGCGTCTGCGTGCCGAATCCGAACAGGCTCGCCAAGACACCGAAACTGAGATTGCTTCCGCGCGTGCGGCCGCTCGTGAAGCCGACGCACAGGCTCACGAACAGGCTCGGGCCGAAACCTCCGCGATGGTTGCCACCGCGAAGGCTCAGGTCGCTGACGCTGAGAAGCACCTCGGCGAGACCTTGCAGCGTGCCGAGCGCCTGCTGACCGATACCGACGCCGTGGTGCGTCGCCGTCAAGAGGATGCCCGCCGTACCGCCGAGGCCACCATCTCGGCTGCAGAAGTCGAAGCGCAGCAGCTGCGCGAAGCGGCTCGTGCCGAAGCTCAAGCCGAACGTGCCGCCGCCCAGCGCACGGTCGAAAAGCTGGAACGTCAGCGCGAATCCGTGGCGGCCTACCTCGACGAAATGCGTGGCCTGCTGGGGTCGCGTGCCGCCGATGCCATCTCTGGCCTGCAGGCTTTGGAAGAGGACGAAGAAACCCGCGAACCGGTAGAGTTGCCGGCCGATGTGGATGCTTACGCCCTGCCGGAAGAAGCCAGCGAATAAACGTTATTCATGACACCCCCAAGTTTTGGCGGTCCTGCGGGGCCGCCAAAACTACATTTTGTGCACATTTTTACCTAAAATCCACAACCACCACGTAGGATGGTACTGTGAAAGCAATACGAAGATTTACTGTTCGCTCCGTCCTTCCCGAAAATTTGAAGCCAATTGGTACTTTGGCTCAAAATCTGCGCTGGTCCTGGCACCGGCCATCCCGCGATTTCTTCGCGTCCTTAGATCCGCAAGTCTGGGAGGAAGTCGGCCACGACCCGGCGGCTTTCCTCGGTTCGGTCTCTGTGCAAAAACTGGACGAACTATCGGCAAACCCAGATATTGTGAACCAGGCTACGGCTTTGGAACGCGACCTGGGCGATTACCTGGAAAAGCCGCAATGGTTCCAGTCCCAGTTCAACAATGCCGACAAGCCCAGCGCGATTGGGTATTTCTCGGCTGAATTCGGCGTGACGGCCGTTTTGCCACAGTACTCCGGCGGCCTGGGGATTTTGGCTGGCGACCACCTGAAGTCCGCCTCTGACCTGGGCGTTCCTATTATCGGCGTGGGCCTGCTCTACCAGGCTGGCTACTTCCGTCAATCCCTGACCCGCGAAGGCTGGCAGCGCGAATCCTACCCGGTCATCGACCCGGATAACATGCCGCTGACCCTGTTGCGCGAAGACGACGGCACCCCCGCGCTGGTGGAAGTGCCTTTGCCAGACCACCGCACCCTGTATGCCCAAGTGTGGGTCGCAAAAGTCGGCCGCATCGCCCTGCTGATGATGGACTCTGACGTGGCCAAGAACGATGAGGCCGCCCGCCTGGTGACCGACCGCCTCTACGGCGGGTCGAAAGATCATCGGATGGAACAGGAACTGTTGCTCGGCGTGGGCGGGGTGAAGGCCCTGCGCGCCTACAGCCGCTTGACCGGCGCGCCGACCCCCGAGGTCTATCACTGCAACGAAGGCCACGCCGGATTCATGGCGGTGGAACGTATCCGCGAGCTGATGACCGGCGAGGAACACCTCGACTTCGGCACGGCTATCGAAGCGGTGCGTTCCGGCACGCTGTTCACCACCCACACACCGGTTCCCGCCGGTATCGACCGTTTCGACCGGTCCTTGGTGCAACGTTACCTGGCGCCAATCGAGATTCCCGGTGTGACGACCGACCAGCTGCTGGCTCTGGGTGCGGAAACGTACGAGGGTGGGGAACCCAACGTATTCAACATGGCGGTTTTGGGCTTGCGCATGGCGCGGATGTCCAACGGTGTGGCCCAGCTGCACGGCAAAGTTTCGCGCGGCATGTTCCACCAGCTATGGCCTGGATTTGATGTCTCCGAGGTGCCCATCACCTCTATCACCAACGGTGTACACGGCCCGACCTGGACTGATGGCCGTTTGGCGCAGTTGGCTCGCGGACACCAGGATCCCGGCGAGCACGTCAACACCTACCGGTGGGTGCGTCCGCCCGAGGAAGGCGGCGTCAGCGATGAGGAACTCTGGGAACTGCGCCGTGAACTGCGCGAACAGCTGGTTCACGATGCTCGCCGGCGGGTGCGCGAATCCTGGCTGGAACGCGGGGCATCCCCGGCCGAGCTGGATTGGACGAATAAAATCCTCGACCCTGACGTCTTGACCATTGGTTTTGCCCGCCGCGTGCCGACTTACAAGCGTCTGACACTGATGATTAATAACCCGGAGCGGATGGCGGCCATTTTGACGAATAAAGAACGTCCGGTCCAAATCATCGTGGCTGGGAAATCCCACCCGGACGATGAACAGGGCGTCAGCCTGATTCAGCGCCTGGTGGCTTTCGCTGACCAGTACGATGTGCGCGACCGCATCGCTTTCCTGCCCAACTACGACATGGACATGGCCCAAACTCTAATGCCCGGCGTGGACGTGTGGCTGAACAACCCGCTGCGTCCCTTGGAGGCCTCCGGGACTTCCGGCATGAAGTGCGCCATCAACGGCGCTTTGAACCTGTCCATCCTGGACGGCTGGTGGGACGAAATGTATGACGGCCGCAATGGCTGGGCCATCCCCACTGCTGACGGGGTCGACGACCCGGAGCGCCGCGACGCTATCGAGGCCGAAGGCCTGTACAACCTCATCGAGAACACGGTCGCCCCGCGCTTCTACGATCGGGACGCGAACGGGATTCCGCGCAACTGGATGGAAATGGTGCGCCACACGCTGGCGACCTTGGGTCCGCGCGTGCAGGCGCAGCGCATGGTCAGCGAGTACGTAGAAAACCTCTACACCCCGATTGCTGCTTCCAGCCGGGTGCTGAACAGCACTGGTCATCAAGAGGCTCGTGACCTGGCGACTTACAAGGCGCGGGTGCGTTCGGGCTGGAATCAGGTCGCGGTGAAGCATGTCGTCTCCAAGGTTGGTGACGTTGCGACCGTGGGGGATAGTGCCTCATTCTTTGCTGATGTCCAGCTGGGGAACCTGCGTCCCGAGGATGTTGAGGTACAGCTGCTGCTGGGCCGTGTCACGACCAACGACGACCTGTCCGGCTTTGAGGTCCTGGCGATGCAGGCAGAACGCGAAGAAAACGGCGTGGTGTCCTACCGCTTGGAGACCCGGCTGAACAACGCCGGCCCGCTGGGTTACCAAGTTCGCGTGGTGCCGAACCATCCGCTGATGGCCGGTTACACCGAGCTGGGCTTGGTCACCAACGCCGAGCGTGCCGCCGATAACCCGGAGACACACTACTTCTTCGGCAGCTAAGTTCGCTGGGTTTTGCCCGCTTTTGGCCCGGTCGGCTGGGATTCCCAGCCGACCGGGCTTTTTCTGTGGCCGCGATTGTTTGAATCGCGGTTCATGGGTCTAAGTGCGCGAGGTCTGGCGGCGTTCGGGGCCTCTCAGTCGCAGAAATGGGGTCCCGTTCTGTTTTTCTAAGCGGCAAAGCCGCTAAGAAAAACTACGAACACCCGCAGCGAGCGAGCCCGGACGCGAGTGTGCTCGCGTATAGGGCGAACGAGCAAGGGTACGCAATCTCGCAGAGATTGCAAGTACCCATATGCTCCTTCGAGGTCCCCCCTCCACCACCGCCCTCGCGTATCTGAGCAAGTATGTAAATGCCGGCAAAATCCGGAGTACAGACGCTGGATTTCGGGCGCGAGAACCCGAGACTACTCGCCGGGTTGTGCCTAAAGGGGGAGAATAGCCGGGTAGCTGCCAATAATGG